>Ga0256407_10014512_pt1 | contig 10353 bp, 3 predicted proteins | sample RumenRJG_04DNA_FD_193489 | JGI IMG/M metagenome (GOLD analysis project Ga0256407, IMG submission 193489) | Bovine rumen microbial communities from Lethbridge, Alberta, Canada - RJG_04 | ecosystem: Host-associated > Mammals > Digestive system > Stomach > Rumen | place: Canada: Alberta | collected... | reverse complement strand
ACACTGTAAACTTTAATCATTAATAAGTACAACAAACAACAACTGAGATTAAAATTAAGTATTAACCAAAGTCAACCAAAACTACAAACAAGACTAAAAGTAGTCAACTAAAATCGTTAAACTACAAAGGGGTTGGGGGTGGATAGCCCCGGAGAAAGCTTACAGCTATCCTGGAGTAATGCTACAAGGCTGCTGTAACAATGCTACAAGGCTGCTGTAACAATGCTACATAGCAGCTGGAGAAGCCTTCCCAAGGCGGTCTGCGAAACCACAACGGCTAAAGTGTTGGCTGTGAGGATGTGAGTAGAATTACTGTTTTTCGGCGAAACAAGAAACTATATGCAAAAGAAAAGACAGAAGAACACAGCTTGCCGACTATGTTCTTCTGTCCTTATGTCACCTTTTGTCTAATACCTATGTTCTTCTGTACTTCTGTCCAAAACCAGATGTACTTCTGTTACCACAGACCTTTGTTGTATTCTACCGCCTCGTCGTCCCATAGGCTGGTCTCGCGGGCATTACCCCAGATAAAGCCGTCTTGACCAACGGTTCCGCCACCTTCTTCTCCGCCCTCAATGCGGGATGACAAATCACCTTCCGTGGTATATACTGAACCGCTTTTCATCTGGGACTCCATCAGATAGTCACGGAACTGATTAGGCAGCGATTCTGTAACAGGTCTTATATATATCTTTTTCATCTTTTCTGTTGATTGTTGTTAGTTATTCATTCATCGAATGTCTCTACTCCACCCACCCAAGCTCCCCTCCCTTGGGGAGGGGCCAGGGTGGGTCGGGGTAGCTCTCTTTATTTACCTACAGCTACTTTTCTTCCGTTCACGATATATATTCCGCTGGGCAGTCCGTTGAGCGACTTGGTCTGCTTGCGCAGCAGCTGTCCGCCGATGCTGTATACGTCGAACGGCTTAACGTCGCTGTCGACGGCATCGAAGCTGTCTATCTCGGTCGGCGTGTCGCTGTCGAGCTCCAGCACGCTGAACATCAGCTGTGCGGGGCGTGCAGTACCGGTAGTGGGCTGCTTCTGGAACCAAGCGCGATAGCCTCTCAGACCATAGCTCTTTGTACCTACTACCTTATAGAACTTATTGCCCTGAATGATATAGTCATCTTCTGCCGTGAGGAAGTAGCCACTGGGAAGATTAGTGTAAGCATAAGGAGTGCCGCCTTCATAAGTAATTGTTCCGTCCGTCTTTTTCCAATCTGATGTGGTCTTGGTGGTGTAAGTTCCCATGAAGGCATAGTCGTCTTTACAATTTACAAACGGAGCAATCGCATCAGCACCTTCGCGGTTGTAGTTACCAATGAAAGCCTCCCATGTGTCAGCCTTTACCCAACGCTTCACGGGCACCTCCTCGACAGCATTGCCGTCGCGGTAGAGCTTGCCTTGCTCAGCATCGTAGTTCAGGTCTACGTCCTCGAAGGTGTATTCATTGCTGAGAGAGATGTTGCCCGAGCCCATGCGTATGAGCAGCGGCTCAAACTCGTCGAGCGGGTCTTGCTCATAGTTAGCGTACTTCAGGAACTTGAACACATCGTTGTCTATTCCTCGGTAGGCAGCAATCATAAAATTGTTGTTCTCCGCTACATCGCCGTTGAAAGCTTTCTGGTAAACACCTGCGGCAGTGATGCCGTCGCGGTCGCGGGCATCTGCGTCGCCACTCTTCACACCGAAGGGCAGAGCCACGGTGTTCCATCCCTCAACCATCGTGCGCTTGAGCACCACGTCGGCGTGCATCTGTCCTGCCACGTCATAGCTTGTGGCAGCCTCGTCGAGGGTCTTGGTGAGCAGACGGCGGAACGCATTGTTCTGAACGGTAGCTTCAGAACCACCACGATAGCTCTTGTAGCCACCAACGGCTGCACCGGCAAAGGTGAGGGTCATGTGGTTGGCGTTGACAGCGGCAAACGGGTCTGAGGAGGGACCAAGTCGATACTCTACGGGGTTAGTATTAGGAATAGCTTCCAATGAGCGCATCACACCTTCGTTAACAGCATAGCCCGTAGGAGCCGTGGCCGAGTTAACGGTGACACGGTTGATGTTGGTACAGTTGGCGAAGGTGAGGTTCTTCAGCGTGGTCACGCTGGCAGGGATGTTTACCTCGGTGACAGCCGTACAGCCGTTGAACACACTGTTGTTCAGAGTGGTGAGGTTGGCAATGAGCTGGTTCACCTCGGCAGAGGGCAGCAGCACGTCGTTCATAAATGCCTCGTCGCCAATCTCGGTGATGGTGGCATCATCATCATCGATGACGGCCAGCTTGCGGCTGTCGCGGAACGAACCGTTCATCAGTGTTGTCACGTTGGCGGGGATAGTCACCTTGGTGAGCTCGCGGCTCCATCCGAAGACGTTGGTGTTCACCGTGGTGTAGGCGGCGTTGGCTGGCAGTATCACCTCGGCTATGCTGGTGTTGGCAAATGCCTGGTTGTCGATGCTCTTGATAGAGTTGGGCAACTGACCGTTGGCATTACCGAGAGTCATGCTGTGGCTGTCGCAGAAAGCGTTATAGCCGATGGTCTCCAGCGTAGAGGGCAGTGTCACTGCACCGAGGTTCTCGTTCTTCTCGAAGGCGTAGCCGGCAATCACTTTCAGACCCTCGTTGAGGTTGATGGTTGTGAGCGAGATGCCGTCGTTGTCGGTGCCGCCGTAGAAGGCGTTGAGGGCTATCTCCTCGCAGGCCGTGGGCACGGTGACGGTGCGAAGGTTCTTGCACTCCATGAACATATAGCCCTCGATGTTGGGACTCGACTTGAACTCACCGCCTATCGGGTTCAGTATGGTCGGAGTGTTGGCATCGGCATACCAGCGAGTGACGTAGGCACCGCCGTCGTGGTAGAACGCAGCCTGGGCCAGGTCCATAGTGGCCAGCGTGCCGTAGTAGCCCGTGGTGGTCTTGTCCTCATATCCGTTGCCGCCATCGTAGGTGAAGTAGTTGTTGCCTGCGGCGAGCTCTATGTTTCGGGTCTGGTTGTTGGTGTTGCCACTACCCTCCTGCTTTCCGTTGTTGATAACGATGCTCACGCCGTCGGTGTTGAACTCATATACATAGTATCCGCCGTTGGTCTTGGTGGTGAGCTGACGACCGGGGAAATCGCCCAGCAGCTCCTCCGCGCCCTTCCATGCGTAGAGGTAAGGAGCGGCATCGGCCTTGATGAACACGCGCTGCTTCACACTGTTGTTGCCAATGTAGGTGGCACCACCGGCCATGCGGCGCAGCAACATGATGTCCTCGTTGTTGAGCGAACCCTTGATGTGGATCTCAGTGACACCAAGCACGTCGCAGTTGCCCTTGCTGCTGTTGCTGATGATGTCTTCGAGCTGACCAGTCCAACCGGTGTAGTGGGTGCCGCCGTCGGTGAACCATACCTCGAGGCTGCTGCCGCCAGCCTCAGTAGCGAAGGTAAGCGATTTCTCAGACGACAGACCGTTTACGGTGTTGGTAGCCGTGATGGTATAGGTGTAGGTTGTGCTGGGTGTGAGACGCTCCAGATTGAGAGCAACCTTGTGGGTCTCGTCTACCTGACCTTTCTTATATGTAGCATCGGCAACAACGGTGGTTCCACGCTTCACGGTAATCACAATGTCGTCATCATCACCTACTGCTGTGTTAGCAGCTTCGGGAAGCCAGTAGTTAAGGGTGGCTGTGGTAGATGCTTTGCTGGCTACCTCACCATCTACATCCGGAGCTGAGACAAGAGCCGGAGTGTCGAACTCTATCTTCATCAAATCAGCAGAGCTACCCTTCTTGTCGGTCTTGTTTCTACCGTCGCTTGCAGTAATGTAGAACACATAGTGGCTACCGGGAACGAGGGTATTGTTGAAGTCGAAGATTACCTGATTGAGGTTATCTCCCTTGCGCGGATGGCCCTTGGTGGTGTACTGCATACCCCTGGCACTGGTAATAGTGTAGTAGAGATAGTCAGACTCTTCTGTCTCATCGTCCTTACACTCTATCCATATCTGAGCTGTCGAAGTCTTGTTCTCATCGTCAGTAGAGGCAGCAACTTTCACATCCGCATATAGGTCGTATGGAGCCTTGTTGTCGTCTACGCTGTTGAGCTTACCATATACCTTGAAGGCATCGAAGGCTATCTGGTCGTTGTTGTTGCTGCGGAAGCGGATGTGCGAAACAGCCTGCGTGTTCTGGCGGCTGGCGTTCCATGCATCGGCGCGGTAATTGGTGTTGTTCGGGTCGATATACATGGTCTGGGTGCCGTCGTAGTGGTAGACGTCCTCATAGGTCTCGCCACCGTCGTGCGAAACGGCTATGGTGTAGTCTTTGGGGAACTTGCCCTGCTGGTAGAGCACCTGAATCATGTCGATGTCGTAGTACTCATAGTGCTGCTGGTTGTCCTGGATGGAACTCCAGTCTACTACGAACTCAGCAGGTTGTGTGCCGTCGGAGACATAGTTGTTTGTGCCGTGACCGTCGGCTGCGATGGTGATGATGCTGGTAGATGCACCCGAAATCTTGGCCGAAGAAACCTGATTAGGATCGGAGATGAGCTGGTCCTCATTGGTAGCTGCGGTGTTGCGGGCATCGTAGAAGGTGAGGAAGGCGTAGCCCGTCTTACCTGTCTGCACGTCGACAGCCTCAACCGTTACACGACCAACGTGGTTGTTCACACGGATAGAGGTACTGCCATTGGTGCCGTCCTTGACTACGGTGTAGGGCTGTTCGAGCACGAAGCTAATGTCGTTTGTGCCGGTGTTGCCGTCGGTGACACGCAGCTTCACCTGACGCGAGGGCATATCCAAGCCTTTCTGGTCGAGGGCCATCACGCGGATTATGCGCTCAAAGTCGCCAGTGTTAGAAGTGTTGAAGGCATCGGTGCTCTCACCCTTCATAACCACCTGAAGGGTGGTCAGCGTGGGGATATAGTCCAGAGTGGTGAACTCGGCTACGGCCATCGAGGCTGACGTGTTGCTGGCGGCATCGGTAGCAGTAACAACGAGGTTGTATGTTCCGCCCTGAGTGAGGCCGGTGAGTTCGACAACCTTGTCGGAACCGGCAGTGCCGGTGGCGGTGGTCAGCAGGTTCTCAGCTGCTACACTACCATTATATATTTTATAGGTGAGCGTGCCGGCCTTGTTGTCGGTAGCGCGGACTGTCAGTCGTGCCGATGTGTTACCAATGTTGCTCACTGTAGCCGTAGCCATCTCGGGAGCCTCGGTGTCGGGCACGCTTGCTGTCTTGAAGTAATAGTAGTTGCCGAGGTAGACAGTGAGGTTGTCAACTGTTCCAGCAGGATTCTCTGCACCAGCATCATTGGTATTCTGAGTAAACAAAGCAGAGGTTGTATAATCGATGTCACCGTATGCTGATAGTGGAATATTGATTTGATTCCACGTTCCTGGAGTTAGTGTCTTTTGTACACTCTTCTGAGGTTTACCATGAAGATCTCCTGACTCTGCCCATGCAAAAGCCATTGTCATCGGTTGCATAGGATATACATCAATATGTACATATTCAAGATCGGCAAAATCTACACGGTCAAAGCCTCCACCGGCAACCTTGAAATTCTCATATTTAACTACATTCTTTCCACTAGCAACTTGAGTTAATGTGGCACTGGATTTATCCCCCCAATGGTCAAGGAATCCACGACCTTGCCTATTTCCATCAACAGAAAAAACCTTTGTCACCTGGTCGCTCTCGATGGTGTAGTTGTTCACACCGTCATTGAAAGAAGTGATGATACCGGGAACATCGTCCGGCCCTTGGACTGCAACGATCGTGGCAGTCATGCTGACACCACCGTATGTGGCAGTGATTGTAACATTGCCGGCACTGTTAGCTGTGAATTTGTTGCCAACAAGCGTGCCGCTGCTCACAATATAGCTGACACCTTCGCTGAGAACCAATCCAAACTGGTCTTTCGGACTAAGAGTAAGTTCGGTTTCAACATCTTTCTCTACAAACGAAGGATTAACCTCGAAAGAAGTCAGTACGGAAGGTCGCTTCTCAAAAGCAGCGAAAGTGCGAATCTTTACGCCCCAGACATCGTTGGTGGCTACGGTAGGAACGAAAACTATGTATCGACCACTGTTCTCAACGGTCACGCCTACGTTCTTTGCGGCCTCCTGGGCATTGCTGAAGGTTGCAATGAGCGTAGCTCCGGTGAGTGTGCCGTCAGCAGCAGGCTCTGTGTCAGTCACATAGATGTTGGCACCACAGTCGGCACCTTCCCATGTTGACTGAATAGCACCGATACTCTTCGACTCACCAAGGTCGATATAGAAGCCCTGAATACCCAGCGTCTGGTTGTATGCCAGGTTCTCACCATTCTGTGGGAAGAGAAAAACGTTGTCGGTGTTGCCGTCTTGGGTAATCTTCTGCAGATTATCCTCAGTCACCGCACCTACTGGGAGAAATGACTTCAGCCCACCTAGCGGCACAACCGTCTTGCCTGATGTCAGGTTTATTAAGGCTAATTCATCGCCACCACCAGAATTATAAGTGTAGGAAAGTTCATCCGAACGGAATATTCCATTTGCAGCAGCCCAGTTTAGCCTAACTTTCAACGTGGTTCCGTCTGTGACACTTTCCCAAGTGTAAGTGAGATCCTTACCACGTGGCTGCTCGCTTCCAGTAGTCCAATCGTAGATGTTGGGGGTTGCATCAAGCCCCACTATGCCCGTTCCATCTACATCAGAGATTGTCAAAGTGACATTGCTTCCCGAAGTGGTGAACTCGTAATTGAAGGGAAGATTCTTTCCCACATTATCACCAGTACCATCAAAGGAAGCAGTTGCAGCCGTGGCTGCTTTCATCTCTACACCCGACATAACGAGCAACATCAGTAGTAGAGTGATGAAATAGTTAATTTGCTTCATTTTGTTTGACATTATATAATTTGTGTTCTGTTTGTTTTTGAAATAGTTGATAACGTCTGGTAGTCTCAGCCCGACAGTTGCGGAGCGTTGTTTATTGAATAGTTTGTGTGTTGGTCGTTCGAGGGCAGTGCCCTATAGTGGCATATTTGCTGCGCATAAAAATCGACCGCAAAAGTAGCTGATAATGTGTAGCGCGGCAAGAAAAGCACCTCAACAAAACCTCACTTTTCCATTTTATTCACCTCACAAACACTACAGCCCTTAGTATCTGACAGAAGGACAAAAGAACATGGCCCCCTCCCTTCGGGAGGGACGGGGTGGCCTTCACTCCCAACCGCGTAACCTCTGACCGTCCGCTCCCCCCTCACTCTTTCGTTCAGGCGGATAACATATCCGCCTGAACGTTAGACTCCCTACACCCCGAAGGGGCAACGATACGTCAGCCCAGGGCATCGCCCTGCGGACATAGGTGCAACAGTAAAAACGCCCTGAAGGGGCAAAAGAATAACTGCACACAAACCAAGTGAGGGGAGGCTAAATGATTTTGCCCCAGCGGGGCGTAACCTTGATACATCGGTTCCCCCAAGGCATTTGCCTTGGGCTGAGTTGTTGTTGGCCTTTCTTTCTCCACTTTGTTTTGAAAGCGAGCAAGCTCGAGCGCAGGCCGTGTTACCCTTTCGTTCAGGCGGATATGCCATCTGCCTGAACAAAGGAGCTGGGGGTGGGAATCAGGTAGCTTATGCCCTGAAAACAATAATGGCACTCATTCACATGAGCGCCATTACCAAATCAAACTTAAATATAAAACTCAAACTACTTAAACACTTTCTATGAAAAACAATCTGTATTACATTAACTTAAACCTATAATAAAAAACTATTAACTTTCTTTCCAGTATGTTCTAAGAACGAGTAACGAATGTTGATAACAAGTTAGTTGAAATCTGTTCTTTCGTGCTTTATTTAATTTTTCTGAGTGCAAAGGTAATACGAAACTGCTTCTCATGCAAGAAAACCACTACTACAACACCTCACTTTTTAAAGATTTCATCGTGCACCGCTCGCGCCGACTGTCGATGAAACCGCACTATTACCTCACTTTTAGGGGCTGAAAGGCCTGTAATATTACAACAACTGCTATGTAACATTATTACTACAACCTTGCAACATTGCTCCAGAATAGCTGTAATGTAGCCCTCCCCAGCCCTCCTGGAGCTCACTCCAGCCCATTCTTACCTTATTATATATGTCTTTCTGTCATTTTGTCTAAGTGGTGGGCTGCTATTCTTTTGCCCATTCTGGGCGTTTTACTGTTGCACCTTTGTCTGCAGGGCGTTGCCCTGGGCTGGCATACCGTTGCCCCTTCGGGGTGTTGGGAGCCTAACGTTCAGGCGGATATGTTATCCGCCTGACTCGAATATCAGGATTTTTAATCCGCAATACGCTGCGGTGCAACCTCCAAGGAAGAGGGGAGTGGAAGCCCACCCCAGCCCCTCCCCAAGGGAGGGTGGATGGCGACCGTTAGAAGTTAGACGGTTAGTGGTGAGAGAATACTGAGCCTCGTTCAGGCTCCCTCCCTTTGGGAGGGCTGGGGTGGGCTCCTCGTAGTTTGTCGGATAATATATCCTCATACTCTATGCAGGCGGATAGCATATCCGCCTGAACGGGGGCACCCACCCCCGGCCCCTCCCCAAGGGAGGGGGGAAAGAGCCAACCTCCTGACACCCACCCCTGCCCCATTCTTCGACAAGCGAAGCGACTTCGTCGATTGCCCAAAGGGAGGGGAGTAAAGCCCACCAGCCCTTAGTATCTGACAGAAGGACAATAGAACATGGTCCCCTCCCTTCGGGAGGATCGGGCTGGGCTTCACACTCCCAACCGTCCAACCTCTAAATGTCCGCTAATCCTCCTCCTTTTGGGAGGGATGGGAGTGGGTTCCACAAAAAACAAAGCAACCCCTCCTTTCATCGGGAGGGGTTGCTTTATGGTTATTAGGGGGGAAGGAATTTACTTCTTTATCATCTTGACACCGTCTTTGACGATGATTCCACGGTAGTCGTCGCCCACGCGCTGACCGTTGAGGTTGTAAGTGCCCTGCTTGGCGGTAGCCTTGGCAGCTGCCTTCACCTCGCTAATGCCGGTGATGTCGAGACCTGCTCCGTCGCTACAGTCGTCGCCCTCTACCCAAATAGCCGAGAAGATGTAGCGGTCGGTTATCTTTCCGAGGCGTACACCTGTACCCGTAGTAACGTCGACGGCATAGAGGCAGGTGTCGTACTTGCCGTTGGTTTTCCACTCACGGTCGGGAAGCGAGGTGTAAGAGCCACCGTCGCCGATGCCCTTGCCGCTGTTGAAGTAGCCGTTCCAGTACATAATGTTGGGATTGCTCTTGGCGAAGCAGGCGCTCTGGCGGCGTGCCTGTGAGGCGTAGCCCGTGCCGTGGAGGTACTTGCTCACCCACTCTGTCACCTCTTCGGTGCCTGTGATGTTGCCGCCGTCGTCGTAAACGTTCTGCGTGGTCGTGACGGGAACGGTCATCATCAGACCCGTTGTGAGGTCGAACTCGCAGAGGCTGGCGCCGCTGAGGTTGTTGTTGATGTCGTAGATGCGTCCATCAGTGCCCTCATAGCCCTGCGAACCACCGCTGGTGAGCGCAAAGGCGCGGCCCTCGGAGTTGATTGCGAAGGTGATGTAGTTGCCGTAGTAGAGTCCGGGAGTAACCTGTGTCACCTCCATTGTCACGGGGTCGATGGTTCCGATGGCCCATCCGTCGTCGAGTCCCTCGCGGTCGAAGTCCTTATCGTCCTCGTCGGTGTAGTATTCGGGGTCGCCGGTGATGGCTGTGTTGAGCGGAGCATCGGTGAAATGGAACAGTCCGTAGATTTTTCCGTCCTTCGGATTATAGCTGATGCCAGCCGATTCGAGGTTGGCCGACACGTTGTAATAGTCATCCTTTCCGCTCAGCAGCTGGCCTGTAGCAGCATCCCACTTGCGCACGGCAAAGAGTTCCTCGTCAGTGGTGGACTGATAGTCGCGCGACATGACGGTGACAATCTTTCCGTCGACATAGCCTGCGCCTGAGTTGCCGACCATGAGGTTATAGTTGATGGCGATGTTGGCCTTATCCATATCAACGTTGCCGCTTGCATCGACCACGTCGGCCCTGTTGAGGCTGGGTTCCTTGACTGGTGCGGAGAGCGTTGAGCCGTCGTAGGTCATAGAGTAGATGCCCTGGGGTGGAAGAAAGAGGAATTTATTAGTGAATGTCCACCCTGTCTGACCGTACTTGTTGAGAGCATATTGCCCATCTTTCTCATAGATAGAGCCGACGGAGATCAGGTTGACATCTCCATCGTTGTTGCGCATATTCTCATAGACACCTTTTATTTTCACGCCCTGAGCGTATGCTCCCGTAGCGACAAGGGCGGCTACGGCCAAAAGTAATGATTTCTTCATGGTTGTATTGTTTCTCTGTTTGTTATTCTCGGAATAGCTGTGT
>Ga0256407_10014511_pt1 | contig 10353 bp, 6 predicted proteins | sample RumenRJG_04DNA_FD_193489 | JGI IMG/M metagenome (GOLD analysis project Ga0256407, IMG submission 193489) | Bovine rumen microbial communities from Lethbridge, Alberta, Canada - RJG_04 | ecosystem: Host-associated > Mammals > Digestive system > Stomach > Rumen | place: Canada: Alberta | collected... | reverse complement strand
TTTCCTATCAAGAGTTTCTCTTAATAATCTAGCAAAAGATGTTCCAACTGTATTAACTTTTAAATTAGAAGTTACATATTCTGCAATTTCATTCATAATATTATCAGCAATTTCAATTGGAGTTTTTACCATTAACTAAAAAATACAAAAAAAAATAAAAAAAAAATTTACACCTCTAACATCTTTATAATTAGGATATTGTTCATAAACTGGTTGTTGTTCACCATCCATTATTTTATTAAAAAGACTTAAAAAATTAAAAAAATTATATTTAAAAACAAAAAAAATTAAAAAATTATAAAATTATAAAATTATAAAATATAACTTAAAAATGGATCCAGAAAATGAAAATCAAGAATCAGAAAATGTAGATGGAGGTGAACATGAAGATGTAGGAGAAGAACATGAAGATGCAGGGGAAGAACATGAAGATGCAGGAGAAGAACATGAAGATGGAGGAGAAGAACATGAAGGTGAAGATGCAGAAGGAGAAGAAGTTGAAGGTGATGAAGAAGGAGAAGAAGCAGAAGGTGAAGAAGTAGAAGGTGAAGAAGAAGGGGATTCTCAAAAAAAAGAATCAGTTAATCAAAGTCATGCTGGAGGAGAAGAAGGTGATCAATCTGTTCATTCTGAATCAAAATCAAATTTAAATATTACAGGATCAAATATGGATTTAGATGAAGATGAAGAAAAAGAAGAAGATGAAGAAGCTGATGAATTATTACCTCCTGAAAGGAAAGTTAGATATAAATTATTTAAATTTATTAATAAAATGAGAATTAATTGTCATATGAATCCTTATGCTTTAGATCGTATTGGTAATCATCTTGCTATGGATTATGCTAAATTTTTATTAACTAATAAAGAAGATGAAAATGAGTTAAATAATTTAGCTAAAAATTTAAATTTTACAGGAAATTTTAAAGTTTCTACACTTGATTGTTTTGTTGATACTGATGCTAATAAAGCAGGTGCTGCTGGTGTTAATGCAAGATATACTGATTTTATGAATGAATTCTATGATGTTCAAGCTACTTTAGTTGAATTTGCTCAACATTCAGAAAATATATTAAGTGATGAATTTAATCATGTTGGTATTGGTATGGCTTATAATGATACTAAAGTTGTAGTTGTTGATATTTTCTGTTTTAGAGAAGCAATTGTTGATGTTTGTAATATTAATACTGATACTGGGATTATTACAGTTAAAGGAAGAATGCTTAATGATCAATATGGTGCTTATGCTTTAAGAATTGTTGGTTTTTCTGCACCCACAAAAACACTTTTGCAAATTACACCTCAACACATTACACCATTTACAACTCAATCTAAACAAAGAGGATTTACAGGAGTATTTAATAATGGTAGTCAAATCCTAACTGAAACAGAAGAAACTGTAGCAGAACCAAAAATAATTGAAGTTTATATTAGAGTAAAACCTGAATTAATACCATATAATAAGGCATTTACAGATAAAATAAGATTTGAAGATTTAGTCCTTGGTGCACGTATCCCTATGGAAAACTTTCCAATAGAACGTCAAATAAAAGAAGAGAAAAGACAAGATTTACGAGATCAAAGACAAGAACAAGCAAATTTAGATTTAATAGCAGAATATGAAAGGAAAAAAGATGAAGAAAAGAAAAGAAGAATGAAAATAGATTCATATGCCTATGCACGTGATGGTGAAATGGGAGAAATACAAGAAGAACCAGATGAAGAGGGTATTGATTCAGAAAGAGAAGAATCTCAATCAAGAAAATCAAAACCACAAGGAAGTAAAGGAGGAAGTAAAATATCAGGAGGTGATAATCAAAGTTATGATGGTTCAGGTTCTGATATTGTTCCTGATTATGAGAAAGAATTAGATGATTTAGAATTAACAAATGAAAGATTAAAAGAAGATAATGAATTAATTCAAAAGAAAATTAAAGTAATTTATGATTTTAGAAAAAAAGAAGGAAGAGAAGAAAGAAATTTCTTTAAAGAATCTAATATTAATGAAAGTACTTATGCTGATTCTTTATCATCAACTGCAGGATTATATAATGATTTAAATAGTCATAAAATGAAATTAGAACAGGATTTAAAAAGATATCAACAATCGATTGAAGAACAGGAAAAAAGAAAACAAGATGTTTATGATATTTTAATGAAATATAAGCAAGAATTATTAGAAAATGCAGAAACTAGAAAAGGAACTAAAATTCCTAGGAAAGATATGGAAAATTGGTTAACTCAAGAAAAAAATTTAGAAGATCAAATTAGTAAATTGAGAATTGAATCTTTTACTAAAAGTTTAGAAATGAATAGATTAAAAAAAGAATTAAAAAAAATGGAAGATTATTTTGAAGGATTACATATTATTGATTTTGAACAATTGAAAATTGAAAATAATACTTTAACTGAAAAAATTGAAGATAGAAATGAAGAAATTCATAAATTAAAAAATAAAATTAATTATACTGTTCAAATTTTAGCTCATTTACAAGAAAAATCTCGTTTTGTTTCTTCTGAAAATTCAGTTAAAAAAAATGAAAATGAAAATTTGAAAAAAGAAATTATAGATATGAAAAAAAGATTAACTGAAAAAAAAGAAGAAAATGATAGAAAAGCATTAAAACAATTAAATGAAAATAAAAAAATTGATCAAATTAATTCAACTCCACTTAAAAATTATTATAAAAATACTTTAAATCATATTCAACAATTAGCAACGGAAATTGATTCAGTAAGTAAACAATTACTTGTTTATAGGAAAAATAGAAGAGCTCCTAAAAAAGATGTTACTGATTTATTACAAAGAAAAGAAAGAATGATGAAAGATTTTAAAACTTTACCTGTTATTGATGATGAAAAATAAAAAATAAATATATTATTAACTTATTAAAATACTTTTTTATTATTATACTTTTTTAAATATTTTTTAATTGAAGAAAAAAAATTTTTATTCATTTTTATTTGTAAATTTTTTATTATTATAAAAGAATATTTTTTTAAAATTAAAATTAAAATTTAATGGCATCACATGCAAAAACAAATTTAACAGATCCAAATAATTCAAATCCAAATAATAATATAAATGAAATAAATAATATAGGAAATAATAATAATATAGATATAACATCAAATTTAGATTTTAACAAAATAATAGATTATAATAATAAAAGTGTAGATTATATCTTTGATGATAAAATAGATATTGCTTTAGAAATATTAAAAAAAATAGAAGTTTTTTTAGAAACAAATGCAATAGAATCAAAATTAAATTTGGATGAAAAAATATTAATAATAATTCTTCATAATTTAGCATGTTGTTATCAAAAATTAAAAGATTTCGAAAATTGTATTTCATATTTAGAAGCAGTAATATATCATTTTGATTCATCATTAGAACCAAAACATCACATTAAAATAAACGAAGAATATTTTTTAAAAAGTAGAAATGAAGATCAATCAAATTATATATTATTAGGAGATTTTATTTTAGAATTAAGATTTTCTGCTAAATTTCATCTTCAAATGTGTGCAGTTTTATCACAAGCAAATAGACATATTGATGCTTTAAAACATGCTAAATTAGCTGCTTTAATGTGTGAAGATAATTTAATTAAAACTAATTATTTATATAATCAAATGAAAGATAATAATTTTAAAAATAATCGAGTAAATAAAGATGAAGATGATTATCCTGCTTTTACAGATAAAATTAAACAAAGTTTAAAAATTATTCAAGAATTATATAATAGAGTTATTAATTTGAGAAATAATCAAAATGATAATAAAATTAAATTTATAAATAATAATCTTCAAAATAATAATATTTTCATAAATAAAACCCCAGAAATTAATAATAAAACAAATCACAATATTCACATAAATAAAACCCCAGAAATAAACAATATAAATAAAAATCATGACATATCAAATTTACAAAATAATTTTACATCATATTTAAATTACACAACATATGAAATAAATAAATATCTCTCAAATAATTCCTTAATAAATAATATAAGACACATTTTTGGAAATACAATAAAAAAAGATGATTGGATTCAATTATTAAATATTGGTAATATAATGTATTTAAGTCCATTAAATTATGATGATTTAGAACTTGATTCAGATCCAAAATATGAATTATTAAGAGATGCAATATTAGAAAAAGTTGTTATGTTAACTGTTGCTTATTTTTGTATTGCTACTGAATTAAGATTTTTATCTCCTGATAAAGGAAATAATAAAACAAATGGAGAATTTTATCATTATAAAGCTGTAGAATTTGCTTCTCTTTTTTTACCTGTTTCTTGCCCTATTGTTAAACATTATATTGTTAGTTATTATAAACATTATGGTAATGATATGGAAATTATACCAGAAGGGAAAATTGTAGAAATGAAAATTGATTTAATTAGAAGTGAAATTGAACAAGATAAGGATACTTTAACTTTTGTAAGAACTAAAAAAATTAATTATATAAGTAAAGTTATTGTAAATGAAAATAATCAAAATAATGTAAATAAAATTGAACATAAAAATGAAATAATATCAACAAATAATATAGCAATTAAATCAAAAATAAAAGAAGATAGAGCTCCAAAATTTAAATTAAACTTTAATAATTTACGAGATAGTAATTCAAGTATAAAAGAAAACATAAACAATAACTCAGATAGAATAAAAGTAAAACACATAAACAATAATATAAATAGCAATAATAATAATAATAATAATAATAAAAGAATAGAAAAAAATAGTACATCAGGAGCAAAAACTGAAAGAATTCAAATTAATAAAATGCATATTAACAATAATAATTTACCATCAAAAACAAATAGATACATATCAGCAAATAATAGTCACAATCACAATAATAATATAAATAATAATTCTGGAAGAGGAAGTGGAAGTATGACTGCGAGAATAGGAAGTTCTAATAAAATAAATAATAATAATCATAAGAATAATAATAGTAATAATAAAGGAAGTAAAACTCATAGAGATTATTTTCATTCTAGTGAAAGAATTTTTAGTGCTAATGTTTATAATAATGTAAATAAAAAAAATAATAAAGGTAATAATAGAATTTATTCTTCTAAACAACATTCTAATAATAATAATATTAATAATGTTAATAATTATAATAATAATTTAATTAAAAGTTCAACTTTAATTGATAGATTATTAAATAATAGAATTATTCAAAAAAAAGGAATGAATAAACCAGAAAGTTCCTCAACTTCTCAGTCTTTAAATTCTTTAATAAAAGTTTTACAACCTAAGAAAAAGAATATTTCAAATAATTATAATTATGTTGGAAATAATAATAAATATTTAAAAAAAAGTAAATAATATTCATAAATTTATTAATATATTTTATTATTTATTTTTTTAATTCTTTTTAGTAAATTAATAATTACATTATAAAATATTATGGAAAAAATTGATTTAATATCCAAAGAATACTTTATTATAAATTGTTAATTTATTAATTGATATTATTTAATATTTCATAATATTATAATTAAATATTTATCCTATCTACAACACAATAATTTTTTTAATAATTAAATGATTATTTTTTGATTTGATATTAATAAATATCAAAAAAATAATTAAATGGTATTAGAAAAGAAATTTCTTTTTTTTATAAGTTTAATAATATTTCATTTATTTTCAAAAATAACAACTTTTCAAATTAGAAATTTATTAAACAAAGAAGACATTGGACGTGTTTGTAAAAATATTGATAAAGATTATAAAAAGCCAATAACTTCAATGCCACTTAATGATTATATTGATTCATTATCAATAAATAATAATGAATATAATTTAAATTCTGAAAAAGAAAAAATTTTAACAAATTTATTAGTTTTTGGTAAATCAAATGATATTTCAAATTTTTATTCAAATTCTTTTTATAAAATTATAATATTTTCATTTTTACTTTTTTGTTTTTTAACTTGGATAATTTTAATTACTTGTTCTTTTAAAAAAATATGTTTTTTTAATAAAAGAAGTAATTATATAAAATATGGTTTTTACTCACCATTAATTTCAATTATTGCATTTATAATTCTAATAATAATTGCAATATTTTCATTTTTAAAATTAGAAAAATTCTTCAAATATTTTAACGGTTCAACATGTTCACTTTTACATTTTTTTTATAATATAAGATTAGGAATAAATAAAAAATATACTTTTAATGAAAATTATGAAAAAATTTGGCCTGGATTATTAAATATTGAAAGTTATTTAATTGATACATCAAGTGCAATAAATGAAATTGCAGATATTAAAAATTCTTCTTTTATAAATCATGATATAATATTAAAAAAATCATTTGAATATGAAAAATTATTAAATGAGTTTAATAATACATCTTTTTATTTATCTAATCCAAATTATTCAATTAAAAATAAAATTTATCCTTTATATCTTAAATTATTTTCTGATTCTTCAGAAAAAACAATTAATTCTAAAAGATTTTATTATGAATATAAAAACAATATTAATGAAACAATTAAAATTTTAAATGAATTATATAATTACTTTAATGAAATTACTAATAAAAAAGAAATATATATTTATGATATAAATGATACTTTAATTCATATGAATAATTTTACTATTTTAATGAATAATATGTCTACAATTGTTTCTCAAAATTTTTTAAATTTACATGATGATTCTGAAATTATTTTATTATATATTTTAGATATTATTCATTATACTTTTATTTTGTTATCTTTACTTATTATACTTATTTTAAGTGTATATATTCATAAAAAAAATCAAGGTTTAAAAATAATCTTACATTTATTTTGGAATATTCTTCTTCTTTTAGTGATTATTTCTGGTTTAATAGGAGTTTTATTAATTGTTATTAGTCAATTATGTAAAGATTTAATTCCTATATTTAATCAAATTTTCAGTGAAAAATATTTAAATTCTGATAAAAGTTTATTTCCAAAAGTAACAAATGCTGCAAGTTATTTAGATATTTGTTTAAATCAAGATGGTGATTTAAGTAAAATTTTAAATTTAAAAGATACAAGTATAAATGAATTAAATGAATATTTGGGAAAATTTACTACTAAACAGTCAAAATTAAAACAATTAGATTCATTTGAAAATTATAATATTACATTAAAACAAATAAATCAATATTTAATTGATTTTTCAAAAACAACTGATAACTCATATGGTAAAAGTAATATTATTTATTTATTACAACAAATTACAGAATTAACAAATAATAATAATATTGAAAAATGTCAAACTAATGATTATTGGGTAAGTATAAAAGAGAATTGTCCTAAAGATTATATTTATATTACTAAAAAGAATATAACATCAAAAAAAAAAAATTTAAAATATTGTTTATCCATAATTGATGATTATAGTGAAAAAGATATAACAAATTTATATTCAAAAGTTTGTAAAAATCAATATTTACATGAAATTAATGATTATATCAAAGGGTTATCAATATATTATAAAGAAAATGAAAAATTAATAAAAAAAATTTCAAATGATTTAATAAAATTAAATGTTAAATACTATGAATTAAATAATTTTATAAATATAGAACAAAAAAATGCAAATAATTTAATTAATTTATTTACAAAAATTTATTTACCAATTGTTGGAAGAGGAACAATATTTCAATTATTTAATTGTAAAGTTATAAAAAAAGATATAATATTATTTTATGATCAATTTTTAAATTATTTTTCTAAAATAAGCAAAAATATTGGGATATATATAATTATATGTTGTATTATTGCTTATTTTTCAATTTATTTCTTAATAATGTCTATTGTTTGGAATTCAAAAGAGTCAAAAAAATATTATAAGAAAAATAAAAACAAAGATAATGAAAATAAAATTGAATTATTAGAATATACTAATCATTCAATTCAAGAAGATGAAAAAGAAGATGAAGAAAGCACTTTACATAATGATAAATCAAATATTTAATTTAAATCTTATATAAATACAACTTTTAATTTAAAAATTTTAAATTTTATTAATTTTATTAAAAAAGATAAAAATATATTAAATTAAATAAAATAAATGAAATCAAATTCATTTAGAAATAAAATAGAAGATTTCTTAGGAAATTATAAAGATAAAACAAATAAAGATTTTAATCAAACAGGATTTTATACTTTTAGAGAAAGAAAAAATAATGATTTAGATGATTTTGAAAAGAAAATATCATTAAATAAAAATTCAGATTTTAAAACAAATTTATCAAATACTTCAACTGGATTTTATTCAAGACCAAATTCAGGAAGAAAAATTCAAAAAACAATTTCTTATTTTAATAATGAAAATCAAGAATATAAAAAATTTCCAAGTGAGTTTTTAAAAAATGAAACTAATGATAATAAAAAAATTAAATTTGAAAAAATTGTTCTTGGAAGTACTTTATTAGAAAATCATAAAAAAAATATGAAAAATAATTTATCTATTTTTAAAGATTATAAACCTATGAAAAGATATTATATTTCTGATTTAAGAAATGTTCCTAGTCTTTATCAAAAAAATTATAATTATAATAATAATAAAGTTCTAAATCCTTTAAATCCAAAAGATTTATTAAGAAAATATGATAATGATGAATTTAATAATTTTAAAAGTTTTAGTTATAAAAATAATGATAATAAAAGGTTTTTAACAGTTTGGTAATTTTATTTTATTTAATTATTTAATTTTTTTTTTGGAAGACATTTAATTTTTTTTTAAAAAAAATATTAGGACATTGGGATTTGTATTTTTTTTAAAATTTAATTTTTAAAATTTTAATACATAATATAAAATGTAAATAAAATAATGGAAAATGTTCAAAATAAAAATAAAAAAAAAGAAAATAATACAAAAGATTTAACAGAAAGATCAAAAAATTATTTAAAAGATGAAGAAAATGATTCAGAAAATTTAAATATAAATTTAAAAAAGAGAATAGGAAATAACAAAACATTTTGTAATGGAAAAATAATAGTAGGAACAAAATATTATCATATATTTTTTAGTATAATAATATTATTATTCCCAACAATAATATACATAATATCCTTATTTACATTACCAAATAAAAAAATTCCAATTTTTTTAACAATATTAATATTAATAATATATATAATATTAGTTTTATTATTAATAAAAGGAGGAACAACAGATCCAGGAATAATAGAAAGAAATAATGAATTTTTATATTATGATAATAGAAAAAATATTATTAAAGTAAATAAAAATGGTCATATTATTGATTTAAATTATTGTTATACTTGTTTTCATTTTAGACCTCCAAGGACTAGTCATTGTGCAGAATGTGATAATTGTGTTGAAAATTTTGATCATCATTGTCTTTGGATGGGAACTTGTGTTGGGAGAAGGAATTATTATATATTTTTTATTATACTTTCTTTATCTTCTTTTTTCTCTCTTTTTCAACTAATTTCTTCTGTTTGTTATATTATTTCTGAATTTAAAAATAAAAAAGGAAAAAGAAAAAGTGTTAATAAAACTATTATTTTATTTATTATTGTTATTTTTATTCATGTTTTATATCTTACTTTTTTTTTTTTAAATTATTGATTGTTCATATTAGTTTAATTAAAAAAGGATTAACTTTTTATGAATATATTAAAAATAAATATTATAATCCTTTTAATATTAATCCTTTTAATAATGGTTTTTTAAGGAATTTTAAATATATTTTTTGTAGGAAAATTGGTAAAGCAAAAGTTGATATGAGTAAAGAAAGAGAAGATGCTAAAGCCATAAATAGTAATATTAATACAGGAATACAAGATAATAATAAAAGTAATATTATTATTAATGAATATGGTGATTCTAATACTATTACTGAAAATAAAAAAGATATTTAGAAATTCTAAATTCTTATTTAGGTGTTCATAAAAATTATAAAATAATCAAATCAATATATTATTATATTTTCAAAGTATTATATGAATAAATAAATATATTTTATTTATATAAAATAAAATAAATATTTATTATAATTTGATTGATAAAATTTGATATTTTTTTTTGTTCTTCTGTCATATTATTTTAAAATTGTTTTTTTGATTAAATAATTCTTTATAAAAATAATTTAAAAATAATATTAATTATTAAATTTATATTTAAAATTTTTGATTGGATAAATAGAAAAAGACAAATTTATAAAATATAATATATTTTTTTATATTTAATGTTTTTCTAAAAAATTTTTATAAAAGATGGGGATTGGGGATTGGGGATTGGGGATTGGGGATTGGGCCCAATCCCCAATCCCCAATCCCCAATCCCCAATCCCCAATTAATTATCTAAAT
>Ga0256407_10014510_pt1 | contig 10354 bp, 8 predicted proteins | sample RumenRJG_04DNA_FD_193489 | JGI IMG/M metagenome (GOLD analysis project Ga0256407, IMG submission 193489) | Bovine rumen microbial communities from Lethbridge, Alberta, Canada - RJG_04 | ecosystem: Host-associated > Mammals > Digestive system > Stomach > Rumen | place: Canada: Alberta | collected... | reverse complement strand
TTCATCAGTTACTGCTTCCTGATTAGGTCATGTCTATATTTACTATTCAAAAGCCCCTTGAGGGTTTGTTTGCCATGCCCTCTTTACGGTATCTAACCGCCTGCCTCTTTTTTCAAACTTTTCTCCTTACACAAAAACGGAGTTACCTTGTTCTGCGAAGAAGTACATTCAGCCATCTCTCTTCGCCTCTGTTCGGGCGCACATCGCTGGTAATCCACTGGTCTGTCATTCTGAATTCATGGAAGTCTGTGAGGAATTCCCGGAAGCTCTCCTCTGTAAAGTCCCTGAAGTACCGGCCATTCCTCTCTCCTGCGAAATCTCCGTACTTGAAGGAAGTATAAAAAACTCCGTCCTCTTTCAGAGCTGTTCCGATGCGGTGCATCACATCCCTGAGTTCTTCCTCCGGCAGGTGCAGGATGGAAGCGCAGGCCCAGATGCCGTCGTATTCGCTCACCGCATCCAGCTCGGAGAACAGCATCTGCTTTACCGGAATCCCTGTGTATTCCGAGGCCAGTCTACAGATCTCGGCAGAGCCGTCGGTCGCATCCACCTGGTATCCTTTTTCCAGGAAGTATCGGGCATCTCTTCCCGAGCCGCAGCCCAGGTCAAGAATACGGCTTCCCGGCTCAAGATACCGGAGGAACCGGTCCTGAGTTCCGGTAAAGTCCACTTCCGCCGTGGTTTTGAAAAACTGTTCTGCGTTCTGGTCGTAGTATTCTAAAGTACTGTTTTTCATACCTGTCCCTTAATAATCATCCCACGCGTCTTCGTCGTCCATAAAGCCTTCCCAGGCTTCGTCCCAATCGTCATATACATCCCGTCTGCCACTCCGTAAACCTCTGTATCCGTGTTTATGCTCGCTGGTTGTTCCCGCACCACTCCGCAGCTTCCAAAACCAGGTCAAACGATATCTTCATGTCATAATGATTTCCCCATTGTTCCTGTATCATAGTGGGCGCGGACAGCTCAAAGTTCCTCTATGCATCCAGTCTCCATTATACTCCTCAAAACGGTAGTACGGGCAGATATCGGTATATGATTGCATTACTTTTTCGTTTTGGTATACCACCCGGCTCTGAATCCAGTAGACTTGCTGCTGCCATAAACCCCGCTAATATTGTACTTTGCTGTAGCCCTGTCAATGTATTCCTTTATTTCTTCTTTTTCTCCAAAAACCCAGAGAAATCCAGTACGTTTTCGGTCATCCAGAACTTCAAGACCTTCCGCCTCAAAAAACTCTTTTACTCCAATATCAGCATACGTACTATTCAAGCGCCTTGGCCGTTTATTCGTTGATGGACTGCCAGCCTCACTCACAAGCACCGGTTCCTGTCTTTGCCCATGAACAAGCGTAATTGGTAAGTCATACACATATAGTTCATCCAGCGCTCGTGTATATGCTATATACTTTTCATTTGTACTCATACGTCCCGAAACCGCTATGACTGTGCTGAACTCAAGTCCTTTTGCCTGTTCTATTGGCAGAAGATTCCACTTATTCTTATCCAGTTCAACCACATCAGAAGTCATATCCTGTATTAGTTGACTTGACTGGTGAAACTGATTCAGAAAAGTCTTTGCTTCCTCTGCATCCTTAACAATTATTCCACTCAATCCGGGATTAAGTGGCTTTTGAAACACCTCGGTTAATGTATCAATAAATTGCCGCTCGTTTGTCGCTACATGAACGCCCGCGCCGCTGATATTGATTGCCCGCATATGGAGATGAAAGCGGTTATTACAGTATTCTGTTATCTGCCGGGCATTCCGATAGTTTTCTTGCATGTCATATCTCTGAAAATCAGCAATATCCTCGACTTCCTCCCAACTGTTAATTCCCCTGCTTCCTTCAATATGCTGCTTTTCATCGCCAAATAGATTCAGAATCACCTTGTCACGGTTAACCGATTTTATCAGCTTAAGCTCTTCAATAGAAATTGTTTGTGCTTCATCAATAGTAATCAGTGTTTCAATCTTGGCATTTGGTGCTCCCTGATACAGATTCAGAATCTGTAAATACAGATACGGTGTAAATGAGGGTGTTAGGCGTTCTCCATTTTCTTTTTTCTGATACCCAAGTCGATCCATAACCTTTCCGTAAACACTATCAACAATGCTTTCACGTAAAGATTCATAATACTCCTTCGACTTACTTAGTTCTTCAAGCAGAGATATTGGCAAGTATTTCCATTCCCGGCTTTTAAGGTTTTCAAGGGAGCTTAAAATTTTAAAAACATCGCCCAGAATTCCAGCTGTATATCCTGTATACTTTTCTTCAACTGAACTAACATCTTCAAGGAATTGCCGTAAGTCTATATACAACGACATTCTGCTGTCGAATGCTTTGCAGAGAATACTATCTTCTATTTTCTCCCTCTCTGAGAGTATTACCTCCCATCTGCCCAGAATTCTTTTTCCCTTTTCTCCTATCAGTCGTAACTTTTCAAAATACGCTGTGTCTTCAGCTGCTTTTTCTCTGTCATCCTTATATTCTGTAATATGCCTCTGTGCCTGTTCAATTACGTCAATAAGCTTATCTATATCCTTTTTGTTCTCGTTGGCATCCAACGTCAAGAGTTTCTTTCGTGCATCGACTATTCTTTTCTCTTCTTCAGAAATTCTCTTGTTAATCGACTGACTCACTGCAAGCCTTCTGCCGGAAAACCAACGGACAATCTCTAGAGCATTGTGAACAATACTGCGCAATGTTCTGTGGCATTCTCGCAGCGAGACATTGTTTTTCGAGATGATATACTGAATAGCCACTTCCCAAGAACGAATCTTTTGGAGTGGTACAACGGAATTTATTTCATCCGGCACTTCTCCAAACACTGCATAGGAGTCTGTAAGATTAGCTTCTCCCTTGATAATTGCTTCATCTATCAATCTGGCAATATCATCTTTGCAGCTACTCGAGTACAAATACTTTTCGCATTCAGGTGATGTTCGTAAATACGATAAAAATCCAGTATACCCCTTTGCATCCCGATTATACTTCTGGATAACATAATCAAAATACTGTTCAACAGTTCCCATCTGCAAATCTTCGATTTCCAAGTCTTCCCGCATTTTTTCCATCATCTGAATATATGCAACAGAGGGGGTTATCGTGTACAGACTGTTTCTTTCCAAACTCTGCGGATTGTCATAGAGAATTATGGGAAGGCGATGTAACATAATCATGGACTTTCCCGAACCAGCACACCCTTGTACTATCATGTTCTTCTGATACGGAGTTTGTATTATTTCGCCCTGTTGTCTCTGTATAGAGAACACAATGTTGCGGAATTCTTCCTCTCCACGACGTTCCAGAAGCTGTTTCAGGAATTCATCTGCAATGACTTTTTCCTCTCCTTCCGAAAGCGGATATAAATGAGTAACGCCACTTACCGTATCAAAGAACAGATCCACATTTCTGCGCAGCTTCAAGGTATAATGTGTCTGATACCTGTTTCCGTGTTTATCCGTAACTTCACAGTCATCTTCCAACAGGGAATCATTCAACATAAAGTTCCTGCATGCCTCACGAACCCAACTGATAATAAAGATTTCCCCATCATCAGTAAATGTATGCAGACCTATCTTTAAATCCTCCGGTTTGTCAGGCGCATCTGATGGTGATAATACCAGACGTGCATAATATAGTTCATCACGGCTCTGCCGGAAGCTATTATATCTGCTGCGTATCCACTTCTTATCTTCTATGTCCTGTATCAGTGCACCATATGTATCCGGAAGACATTTGCTCTTCTGCTTTTCGAAGTCAAGTTGTTTTTGCGTCAACCCCTTTTTTAGTCTGAGGAGAACACTATCCATCTCTTTTATCAAACCATCAAGTATAATCTGCTCATCGTGTACTAACTGTTCCTGATTATTCACATTCATACTTCTCTAATGAATCGACCTTTCGTTGTTTATAATTCCAAGAACTCTTTTAGAAGCCGTGCGGTTATTTCACCGCAAAACCTCAAACACGGAAAATACTGTGTTGGAATAATCTCACCTTCAGAAATGAAATCTGCATCCGACAAAGGTTCGCCAAACCAAATAACTTTTCTGTCTATCACAGTAAGCGGTGTTGTGACATAATCTTCCGTCTTCACAAAACTATCCAGTGCCTTTGGAATTGATACATTGGCTGCAGTCCTGATTGAAATCTCAACATTCTGTTGCTCCCGGGCTGTCAACACCTCAATCAAATCCGATATGGCATCTTCATCCTCATCGATGGGGCCCGGCATTTCTATGACAATTTCTTTCTCTGCTTCTGCAATGTCACTCAAATATTTTTCCCACGAATCAATCTCATCCCGATCACCAACGTACAATTCTGCTTTGACTTCTCCTTTTGAATCAAAGGCGCCAAGGAGTTCATTCCCTGCTGTTACTGCCATTTGTTTACCCATCTCATGCAGCGCATTATAAAGCATCAGATTTTTTGATAGACCTTTTGAGTATAAGTAACTCTTGTTTGCTAACAGAATGAATTTGCCCTGTGTTCTTGTAATTGCTACATTAAACAATCGGTTTGCAGTATTGTTTTTCAAAGAAGTCAGAAGAACACCTGGATATGGCATCCGGAAGCAGTCCACCGCATCGAAAATTACGACCGCTTTTTCTGAGCCTTGAAACTGATGTACCGTGGCACTAGTCACACTTTGGAATCGTTTGTTTTTCTTTCTAAGATCCCGAATCATCGCCAATATCAATCTTGACTGTGCACTGTAAGGAGTAATAATAGCGACTCCATATGCTCCTGCGAATTTCTCTGCCAGTGCAACGCTGAACATTGCCGACATCACATTGATCCGGGAACCATCCATCGTTTTCTTACACACCGAATAGGTATTACTGAGATCGAACATGCTCATTGCATGTCCCGGCATAGGTTTCATCTCTGCTATTCTCTGCCGTTTTTCATAAATTCCATCTGATGTTTTCAGAGAATCTCCATACATTTCATGACTAACAAAGGACGCAATCTCTGGGTGCATTCGATACTGATAATTCAGCATTACCAACCATCTGTGACAATATCCATTTTCAACTGCTTCAACAATTCCCGTATGTTCAAAGATATCTGTTGTCAATACAGTATCTGCTCGATTTTGTACAATTGCTGGAAGCTGTCGGAAATCCCCAAAACAGCAGAAATGACTTTTTGCGAGGCTTGCTGCGAAAACAACTTGGGAAACATATGCCATACTGGCTTCATCAAAAATCACTACATCAAATTTCTGGCCATAAACAGCGCTATCAGCAATAGCTTTAGAAACAGTCGTAGCAACAAAAGCAGCTTTTTGAATCTGTTTTTTTTCTTCTTCAAGTAAGTGAGCACGTATCCTCTTTATTCTTTTATCAATCTCTACACGTTCGTTGCGCTTCAATGCCTTTTTTTGTTGAACTAACTCTTCATATTCTTCCTTCAGCACCGGATCTCTGTTTAGGACATACCCATATGAAGTTAAATCTTCTTTTTCGAGTAATTCAGTCATTCTCGGATAACCGTAACGGAGGACCTGTCCCGAAGGAAACCGCGCCATACTTGCAACTCTCAACATAGCTCCGTCAACAGAGACATTGCTATAGGAGAGCATCAATACTCGTTGACCATTGTTCATGGCTTCTAATGCTATTTTGGATAATACTGTTGTTTTTCCAGTACCTGGCGGTCCCCATATGATTGTGATCGGCTGTGAAAAGGCAGCCTTCAACGCATTATCCTGACCTTTTGAGATTCTTTTGGTATAATCTATTTCCAACCGCCCTCGGCACGCCAGTTCATATGCTATTGATGAATTCTCTACATGCAGGCTATTAACTCTGTCATTCAGAGCTTCCAGAAGGTACCACTGTTCAGATGTAAACTCTGCAGAAGGTACAAACTCTCCAAGGTTTTCTTCTGCTTGCAGGATTATCGCAAATTCTTCGCAGGACACTATTGAACCATATATCATTCGTTCTGAAAGCCAAATCTTTATTGCTGTTCCGTCCGGAAAATGCAGATCTGAATCTGTCTCAAAACTATATAAAAATCTGTCCGGATCCCGGGTCAACCGCTCTCCATCTATTATCCGATACTTTTTTCCGCCTGTTTGTCTGATATAATTAATTTCCTCTTCGACAGCACGGGAATACTGGTGTTGAAATGCGGCAAAATTTGAATCACAACTCAATCCTTCAAACTTTCTTTGCAGGTCTTTATCTTTAAGAATCAAGGTATCTGCGAAAGCGTCAGGAAACAAGTAGGTAGACGTTTCATCAGAAAAAGAAACTGACATACGCTTTTCATCTATAGATACTATGATCCCTCTTTTTTTTGTTCTCCTGTGCATTACCAACTGGCCTAACAGATCTCCCCAATTGTTGTCCATACGTCTTCCTCACCAATGTCATCCGTCTAACTATAGCCTTCTATTACATCATTCAAACAATAATTAAAAAAACCCGAAGCGCACAGCCCGCAATAAGAGCTCACTTCTCCCGGAATGTCTCCGCCAGTGTGTATATTCCCGAAATATACACGGAATCTGTGTATTCTGCGCTTATATCATGGCAAAATACACAGATCCATTGTGTCAATAATCATCCCACGCGTCTTCATCGTCCATAAAGCCTTCCCAGGCTTCGTCCCAGTCGTCGTATACATCCCGGTTGTCTTCGTAGTATGCGTCGATGTCGTAGTCGTCCGGGTCGATAGGGTCCTCGTAGGAGGAGCTGTTCCCGGACTTCCGTGAGGTGCTTTTGTTCTTTCCTGTGCTGGCTCCGGTACCTGTTTTCCCCGTTCCGGAGCTGCTCTCCGGCGGCGTGTAGGTGGATGGTGTTCCATCCCGGTAGTACAGCATCTCGTCGTCGATATCCAATGTGGAATGACTGTCACTCACATGCAGCTCATAGACATGCCCTGTCCCGGAGGTGACGATGGTCTGCCAGTCGTTGTTCATCCCCCGGACTGCCACATGCACCGTTCCCTTCGGGCAGGTGTAGGTATGGGATTCTGACTTGCAGCTGTTCCGGAGCTTGTTGAGCATCGTGTGTACTGTCCTGGCATTCAGGCTGTCCCAGGTCTGTGTATAATACTTGTCGATATCATCGCTATAGAAGCTTATCCGGCATTCCATCTGCAGGGTGCGGTTTTTCCGATCATAGAAGCCAGGGTAGCTCTCGTACCAGGAGAAGACGGATGCTTCGGCCCGGAGGTCGGATATTCCTGACGCCATCGCCTTGCGGCGCACGTAGTCTGCGAGATCATGTTCCAGGAACTGCTCTCTGCCATAGTCTTCCAGAGCCCGGACCTGGGCCCGTTCCAGCTCCTTTTTAACAGTGGGGATGGACAGGCACACGAGGATCACAAGGATAACAACCGGCCAGCCCTTATTCTTCATCCCTTTATTTCTCCCATCCCAGGGACCGCAGACCCTGTTCGATCTCCTCTGCGTTTCTTCCGCTGATTCCCTCGATATCCGTGAGTTTATGGCCGTGGTCCAGGTAGTCCAGGATGTCGTCGATGCGCCGAATATTGGATGCTTTCAGTGCATGCCAGCAGCGCGAGGAAAGTTCCAGCTCATCGGGGATCAGATGCATGAATTCCTCGGGGATGCCCTGCCGCTTCTTGCCCAGCTCGCCCAGGGCGTTGCCTGCAAGGAAGCTCTGCTTTCCGGCATCCAGGCTCCGGCCCGCCACGTCGTCCCGGCGGATGAGGGTGAGAACCTCCTCCGAAGGGTCATTTTCCAGGATGATCCGGTTGGCCTGGCGGGCCACGGAGAACTCGAAGAGGTTTCTCGCCTCTCTCGCGTTGGCGAAGTTCTCCGCATGCTCCTCCAGCCGCTTTTCAAAGTACTGGTGCACATACGCGAGGGCCGGTCTCGAAGGCCGGTAGCCGTTCTCCCGGCAGAACCGGGCGAAGATCATCACCAGTTCATCCGCGGTGTAATCCCGGAATTCGATGAATTTGTTGAAGCGGGATTTCAGTCCCGGGTTGGCACTGATAAACCGCTCCATGGGTTTCGTGTAGCCCGCGGCGATGACGATCATGTCGTCTCTGGCATCCTCCATCCCTTTTACCAGGGTATCGATGGCCTCCAGGCCGTAATCGTTCGTGGCATTCTCCGGGGTGAGGGCGTAGGCCTCGTCGATGAAGAGGACGCCGCCCTTCGCTTTCTCCAGAATCTCCTGAACCTTCAGGGCGGTCTGTCCCACATAGCCAGCGACCATTCCGGCCCGGTCCACCTCCACCAGCTGTCCGGTGGAGAGAACGCCTATCTTGTGATAGATGCGGGCGAGAAGTCTTGCCACCGTAGTCTTGCCGGTACCGGGATTTCCCGAGAATACCAGGTGCAGGCTGATGGGCGGCATAGCCAGTCCCTTTTTTTCACGTATCTCCCGGATTCGCACCAGGTTGATCAGGCTGGTCACATCGTACTTCACCTCATCGAGGCCGATGAGCCCATTTAATTCATCTAAAAGCTCTTCCAGGGTCGCGTCATCCTTCTCCGGGTCCTTTCCGGTATCGCCGCCATTCTCCCGGCGCTTTTTCTTCGCCTTCTGCCTCTCCCGCTCTTCCTTTCTGGCCTTTCTGCCCTCCGGGTCTGTGTCTACCACTTTGACACCGCCGGCTCCTTTCGATAATGTATCGAGGATTGGCTGGACCATATCCCGGGGGTTCTTCAGCTCCAGATCGCGGTGCAGCTCCGCCTCGATATAATTCCAGAAGGTTTCCATGTAGTCCATCAACCGGTCATACTCCGACTGATGGATGACTTCATCCGCCATCATGGCCACCAGGCCGCCGATGATGAAAAGTGAGTATGCCTGTCTGCATACAGAGATGGTATTCTGAGTCTCCTCCGCGGTCTTCTGTTCCGTCATCTGATTGTCGAACTCCACCGCGGCCCGCAAAAACAGGGGTACTTCCTCTGAAAACGCCGGCTCATCCACTTTGGCCTTCTCTGCCAGCTGCCGGTAATCCTCCACCGTATAGGAGGAATCCATGGCGCGGTTTATGACCTCCGCTTCCGCTGTGCTGATGGTTCCGTCCGCAGCGGCGATGTACAGCAGAAAGGAGTACAGGTTCAGCTTCAGCACATCCTCCGTACTCTTGTCCGGGAAGTACTTCTTCGTTCCGTGCTGTGCGATATCCATCAGCAGGCAGGATACTTTTAAGCTTTTTAATGTCTCCTTCAGACTCTCCGTTGACTTCTCCACAAGTTCTGACATACTTCTTCACCTTTCATCACTGCTCATCTTCGGTATCACTCCACGCGCCAGATGGAGAAGGGGAGCCGCATCTGCTCCGTGAAGGCCTGCCGGTCCTCCGGAATCTCTTTTCCCGTCTCCTCCGCGCTCTCCACAAATGCCTGAAATTTATGCCCGTGATCCATCATCCGGGCGATGGTCTCGTTCTTATACCGGGTCACGTACCCCAGCTGTATTCCTTCTTTTGTCTCCACAATGATGGCCCACCGGTCATAGGGATTCTCCGGCTCCCGTTTCAGGATAAGCTCTGTTCCCGGTGTGAGGGACTTAAGGAGCTTCTTTCCCTTCCGGCTGTCCGTATCCACGTGATGCTGCAGCCCCGCGATCCCGGTCCAGAGCACCAGCTCCTTCTCCGGCATGGCCTCCTCGGCCGCCCGCTCTCTCTTTATCGCCTCCAGGGCGTTCGAATATTCTTCTGTAAAGTCCAGGAGTTCGCTGATAGGCGTCCCCGCTGGCATCCTGGCATATTCGCTCATGAAATTCTCCGCTGTGTCGCCAATTTTCACCCTATCATGTCTATTCTACCGCGAATTGTCAGTAAATTCCAGTAGACGATACCTGTGGTTCACATCGGAACCATCATGGATCGCAGGAAAGCCGGCGCCCCGAAGGGCCCCAGCTCTCAGCGCATCCTGCGCCATCAGTATTCATCGTCCCAGTTCTCGTCCTCCGGGTCGTCCTCATCGAAGTCGTCGAAATCATCAAAGTCATCGTCGTCTTCCGTATGATCCCGGTTCAGCTCATCCATCATCGAGGCAAAGAAGGCAAACTGCATGCCCCGCTCGAAAGTACTGAGCTTCCCGTCTCGGTTCCAGTCGAATAAACCATCCAGAAAGATTCCCATCCTGTCCTCCTTCCCTCAAGACCGCGGTTTTTGCGGTCTTTTTAGTCTTCCGGTTTCTCTGTATGGTTCCACTTTAAATTATCGGGTGTCCATCCACATGGACAATGGCGAAAATTCCTGTCCCTGCGGTTACTGTTCAGTCCCTTGCCAAAACAGCTAACTCATAACCATTTTTTCACTAATTAACCTCTCAATAAATGGCTTAAAATCGTGGTTTTTTTCCACTTTTCTCTTGCTTTTTGTATGGTTATGTGA
>Ga0256407_10014509_pt1 | contig 10354 bp, 4 predicted proteins | sample RumenRJG_04DNA_FD_193489 | JGI IMG/M metagenome (GOLD analysis project Ga0256407, IMG submission 193489) | Bovine rumen microbial communities from Lethbridge, Alberta, Canada - RJG_04 | ecosystem: Host-associated > Mammals > Digestive system > Stomach > Rumen | place: Canada: Alberta | collected... | reverse complement strand
AAAATTTTCAAAATTAAAAATAAAAAAAAAAAAAAATATGTCAAAAGTTGTTCCATTAATAGAATCAATATTTGATAAAAGAAATTCACCTGAATTATGGAATAAATCAATTGAATTATTATTAAATAGAAGAGATGAAGCATATTTTGTTTTAAAATATATGAAAAAAAAAATAAATGAATTAAATAAAGAAAATTTATTATTAGCTTTAGATTTTTTAGATTTTATAATTGATGAAGGAAAAATGCATATTTGGACTCAAATTTCTTCTAAAAGTTTTTTAAATATTTTAATTGATATTTTAAAAAATGGAAATGATAATGATATTAAAGGAAAAATTTTATTTTTAATTGAGAAATGGGGAACAAGATTTGAAAAATATTATTCAATTATGCCTAATTTTACTTCTTATTATAAAAATTTAAAAGATAATCATATTACTTTTCCTAATAATTATCAAAGTACTTATTTTTTTTATCTTGGTAATAATAATCAATATGATTTTAATATTATTAATTATAATTCAAATAATAATTTTGATAATAATGAAAATAATAATAATAAATTTTATTCAAAAAATTTATTTTTAGATATTAATAATTATGAAAGAAAATATAGGAAATTAATTTTAAAATTAAATGAATCTATTGAATTAGTTAATAATGCTCAAAATATTATGGATAATAATCAATTAGAAAAATTAAATAATTTAGAAGATATTATTAATATATTATTAAAAAATGATCAACAATTAATTGAAACTATTCAAGGTGAAAGATTAAAAGATGAAAATTTAATGGATATTTCACTTAAAGTAAGTGATGATATTAAAAAAATTATAAAAAATTATCATGATTTTAAAATTGCTGATTTTAATAATTTAGAAATAAAAAATAATATTCAAAGTTTTGATATTTTAAATGGTTTTGATAATTTTGATAATCAAATTAATAAAGAAGAAAATATTAATAATAAACAAATAAATAATTTAAATAAAATTGAAGAAAATATTAATGATTTATTTGATATATTTTCAAATCCTACTACAGTTAATAATCAAAATCAAAATTTTAATACTTCAAATAATAATCAAATTCAAAATAATAATATGAATGATATATTCAATGATTTAAATTACAATAAAAAAAATAATAATAATAATAATTCTATCAATGATATTTTTAATAATAATAATAATAATGATAAGAAAAATATAGAACCAAATATTAATTTATTAGATATGAATAATAGTCAAAAGCAAAATAATCAAAATAATTTGATAAATTTAATGATGGATAATAATATAAATAATGATAATAATAGTATAAATATTCAAAATAATAATTTCATGAATGTTAATAATCAAAATAATAATGAAATTGATTTGAATTTTAACACTGATATAAAATATAATAATAATAATCAATCAAATGATGTTTTTGATTTCAGAATCTCTAATGAGCCAAACTTAAATCAATTTAATACAAATATGAAAATTAATAATAATGATGGTTTTGTTTTACTGAATATGAATAATAATAATAATCAAAATAACCAGAGTAATGATAATAATATATTCGGCAATTTTAATTTTTTTATGAATACAAATAATAATAATAATAATAATAATAATAATAATAATAATAATAATAATAATAATAATAATAATAATAATAATTATACAGATACAAATATTGATGGAAAAAATATTAATGATTTATTTAATTTATTTTAAATTGAATATTTTTTTTATAAATAATATTTATTTTTTAAAACAAAAAATAGTATAAACAATTTAATAAATATTTTTAAGAATATACATATTAGATAATAAATAATAAATAAAAAATATTTAATATTTTTCTATATAAAAAATATCAAAAGAAAGAAAATTTATTAATATTTGATTATACAAAAAATTGTATTATTATCCAAAAAAAAAATTTTTTTACCCTTAAATACTCTTTATAATTTTTTCTTATACATTCTTAAACTTTTTCTAATATCATGAGGTTGTTCTTTAGCAATTGAAATTAAAATACTACTCAAATTATTTAAAACATTATCATTTTCATTTTCATTATCATTTTCATTTATAATAAAAGACTTAATAAAAATTGTATTTTCATCTTCAATTCCTAAATTATTATTTTTATCATCAATAATAATAGTTTTTTTAACATTTCTTCCAATTTTATTAATATCTTTATAATATTCTTCATTTAAATAAGTTGCATTATCTTTATGTAAACAATAATCAAAATATTTTTCATTAGATTCAATTAAATTTATTATTTGATTTGAATAATTTTCATTTCCTTTTGTAAAAGAAATAACTTCATAATATTCATTAACAGAATTTAAAAAATCAATTAATCCATTTCTTAAATAAATATTATTAGATTTATTAGGAATATGAATAATAGTATCATCTAAATGAATTAAAAGAGTATATTCTTTATTATTAGGAAAAGGAATTAATGGTAAACTTAATATTTTATTTCTATGTTTAATAATATTATTTTTTCTATCTATAGTATTATTTAAATATTTTCTATTTGATGATGAATTTCTAGAAGACATTGACTTTGATTCTGGAGTTAAATTTCCAAATATTTCTAATAAATTTCTTTTATTATTTCTTTCTGAATTTTGATTTAATGGTGAATATATATTATTATTAATTGGATTATTTATTTCATTTATATTTTCATTTTTATTAAAATTAGAATAATTTTCATTTGGATTTGTAATTTCTTTAATTATAAATTTAATATTATTACTTGAATTATTATTTCCAATTATATTGTAAATATTATCATTAATTGAATATTGTATTTTAGTTGGAGAAAAATTATAATATTGAAAATTATTATTTTGTTGACCTTGACTTTGACTTCTTATTTTTTTATATGGGAAAAAAATTCCATCTGAAGAATATGTATTTAAGTTATTTATATTTGAAATATAATTTAAATTTTCTGATTTTATTGTTCTAAATGAATTATTTGATGAATTTAAAAAATTTTGATTATAATTTATATTCATATTATTATTTACATTATCTACTGAAAAACCCCTTATTTCTTTTTGAAAATTAATACTTGAATTATTTTTATTTTTATTAAAAGAACGATATGATTGAAAGACTTTATTATTTTTTATTTTTGAATCATTGAAATCTAATTGAAATTCTTTTATTTTTTTTGGATTTTTTATATAATCAAAATAAAAATTATATAATTCATTATATGTAATTCTTCTAATATTTTTTATTAAAGTTTCAAATTCTTTTGAAATTGAAGGAATAAATTGATTATATTTTGAAATAATAATATTAAGTGAATTAGTAATATTTTTATATAAATTAGTCATATATTCATTTTTATCTTTTAAATTAAATTGAGAAATATTTTTACTTCTTTCATATATACACTCATTTAATAATTTAGAATTATCAAAAATTTTATTAGTATCATATTTAAATAAATTATATTTTCCATTATCAGATAAATTACAAATTAAAATAATAGAAAATAAATTTACATTAATGCAAATAGAAATTAAAGGCATATATTCATTTGCATTAATTTTATCAAGAATAAAATCAATATTTTCATTTAATAAATCAATCCATTCTTTACATTCGTTAACACAATTTTTTCCATTTGTAAATTTTTCTTGAATAATATTAAATAATTCTTCAAGTTGAAAAGTAATATTTTCAATTTTACTTTTTTTATTATCAAAAATTCTATTTTTTCTATGATTTAATATTAAATTTTTAATTTTTGATGTTGAAAATTGTATTATTTTATTATTTTTATTTGGTGAAATAATAACTGGTTTTTCTTTTTTTTCATTAATTGAGAAATTATTATTGTTTTTAATATATTTTTTAACTATTCCCTTTGAAGGTAATTTTAAAAGAGTACCTAAAATTTCTTTTTTATATAAACAATTATTTGATGTATTTATTATTGTTGATAATGCTGATTTTGTACTTGCAATACTTGTTCCACTTTCTTTTCTTGGATAAGATGTCATTTTTTTTCTTATTATTATTTTTATATCTCAAAATTATAAAATAATAAAAAAATTGTTAATTATAAAATTTATTACATATTATTAATATAGAATTAAAAATTAAAAAATTGATTTTTAATAAATGGAAAATAATGAATTAAAAACAACTTTACTTTGTAGAAAATGTGGTAATATTGGTTATTATAGATGTTCAAATTGTAAAAATGTTATTTATTGTAGTCAAAAATGTCAAATTGATGATTGGCCAAAACATAAAAGTGAATGTAATAATAATAATAATAATAGTAATAATAGTAAAATTCAAAAAGAAAATATTAAAAATGAAAATGGACTCAAAATTTCAAAATCTTTTCCAAATAAAAATAATAATAATGGTAATAATAGTATTAATAATATTAAAGGTGTTATTAATAATAATCAAATTAATAAAACAAATACTAATTATTCAAATAATAATACTTCAAATGAAATTGATTCAAGTTTTAATATGTCAATTCAAAATAAAAATAATATTGATTATCAAATATTTGAAGTTAAATCTTTTGATTTTTTAAAAAAAATTTCAATTATTAAACAAGGAGGAATTGATCATTCTTATATTTTATATCATTTAATTAATAAACATAGAAAATTTATAATAGAAAATAATTTATTTCATAATGGTGATAATTTAAATAATAAATCTTTTTTATATTTATATAAAAATTATTTATGTATTGAAAATTATATATATCATTATCTCTTATTAATTAAATATTATTGTTCAAATGGAAATAAAGAAAATATAAAAAAAGGAAATTTAACTTTTATTCAAATTTCAAAAGAAATTTTAGAAGGAATTCTTTCATATACTATAAATATTCTTATTAAAAAATGTTTAAAAGGAATAAATTATAATAAGAATTTACAAATAGTTTCTTATTCAAGATTAATATTATCATTATATATAAAAATTATTTCTCTTTTATTAAAATATTCAAATTATTTTAATAATCAAAAATTATATTTTAAATATTTAAATTTATTTGGTTCATTAAATGAAATAATATTTTTATCTTCAAATGGAAAAAAAATAAATGAAAAAAATATGTTAAGATGTAATTTATATTTTAATATAGGAAATTTTTATATTAAAAAAAATTATTTTTCAATTGGTATTTCCTTATTAAAAAAAGCAATTTCAATTCAAAAAAATTGTGATCAATATTCATTAGTTTCAATATCATCAATGTTTAATATAAGTTTATTATATTATGTAATGGATAAATTAAAAGAAAGTGAAATTTATATAACACAAGCTCTTGAAAAATTAAAAATTTTAAAATCAAATATTTCTAAACCAATATATAAAGAAATAATAAATGAATTATTAGTAAAAATTTTAATATTTTATGCAGAATTAAATATTGAAATTGAAAAATATGAATATTCAATTGAAGAATTAAAAGAAGCATTACAAATTATAATTAAAGATGATAAAAAATATAATAAATCATTTACTTCAAATGATAATAATTTAAATAGTATTAATAGTATAAGTGAAAATGAAAGTTTTAGTAAAAATGATATATCAGATAATAATATATTAGAATATATTGAAACTATTGAATTAGAGAGATCAACTCCAAGATTTAAATTAAAAAAAAATCAAGATATTAATAGATATAAATCTATTATAAATGGTTTATTTGATAAAATAATGTATATTAAAAATGATATTAATTCAAATTCTAATTTTAAAAAAGATAATAATTATTTAAGAAGCTTAACATTAAAAAATGAAAAAGAAAAGAGAGATTCATATAATTTTGATATCCAAAAAAATAATCCTTTATTTTTAAATGATAAAAAATCTGAAAAAATAATATCATATTTAAATGATAAAATGATAAGGAAAAAAAAATATTTAGATTTGGATAATTTAGATTTTAAAAATTTTTTTTTATTATTAACAAAATTAACACCTCATCAAATTAATTTATTAAACAAAACTCAAAATTCAAAAATGCCAATGTCTCTTTTTAAAAATTTACCAGTTTTTTTTAGTAAACAATTTAAAAATTCCTTAAATCCAAATCAAAGAATATTATTAGATAATTTAAATATATTATCTCTTATAAGATGTAAAATATTAAATGATGTAAATAAAGAAATTTCAATAAATAACTTAAATTATAAATTAGTACATAATGATATTCAATTTGATGATTTTAATATTAATAAATATTCAAAAATAAAAGAAATAATAAATGAAGTAATAAAAAAAGAAATTCCTTCTAGAAGATACGCAATAAAATTACCTTCTCAAATTAAAAAAAATATTAAATATATGAATTTAAATTCTGATAGTGATAATAGTGAAAATAATGATAACTCTTTATCAGATGATAAAATATTTATTTTTAAATATGATGAAGAATATAATTTAGATAATTTTAGAAATAAAATTATTAAATATATTGAAGAAAATTATATGATTTATTCACAAGAAGAAATTGAAATTTTATTAAAAATTGTCAAATCACATATTTTAATTAATACTTTAAATCAATTATCTTTAAATGAAATAAAAGACTTAGAAAATCAACCTGAAATAATATCAAATTTATTTTATGAACAAATTAAAGATGTAAATTTATTAACAATAAATAGTGAAAAAGAAAACATTTCTTCAAAGAATGAAAAAGAAAAAAATAATAATAATTCTCAAATGAATATAAAAGATAAAAATAATGAAGAAGAAAATGAAGATTCAGAAATAATATTAAAAAATTCAACAATTTCTATAAAAAAAGAAAATTCAATTTCATATAATGATAAAATAAATAATGACAATTATATTAGTAACAAAAATAAAGAAGAAAATATACTTTTTGAAAATGAAAATAACGAATCAAAAATAAATCAATATATAAAAACAAGTCCAAATGTAAGTAAATCATATCAAACAAATGAAATGAATTTAGAAGAAGATGATTAAAAAATAAATAAAAAAAAAAATATAAATATTTAATTATAAAAAAAAAAAAAAAAATTTAAATAAAATAAAAAAAAAACACATTTAAATTAAATCAAAAATAAAATTTAAAAAAATGGATAAAACAGATAGTAAAATAAGATTATTTTTCGAATTTTCTCATACACATCCAATTCAAATACAAGAAGTAATTCCCTTATTAAAATATGAAGAATGGAATCCTGAAAAAATGTATTATTTACCTAAACATCAATATTATTATGTTTTTATTAATGATAATGAATTATTATCAAAAATAAAAGGAATTGATTCAGTAATAGAAGATATAGAAAGAATACAAGAAGAAAACTCAATTAGAATTGAATTTAATGCAAATGGTATTGATGATAATATAAATTCAGAAGAAGATAAATATATTTTTTTTGCTAAAGTTGATATTGAAAATTTTAAATTTATATATGATTATGAAAAAATAAATAAAGAAAGAAATAAATATATTGATCCAAAAATTCCAATAATTTATGCATTAAAAGGTAGAATTAAAGTTTTATTATTAAATGAAAAAGATGAATATGATGATGATAATCAAAATAGTATTGATGATAAAAATAATATGAATTTATTAACAACTACATCAAATGAATTAACAATAAATCAAAATAAAACAAAAAAAAATATTTTAAATGGAATTGATGGACATTGGTTTTTATATAATAATTTATCTAAAATAAAATTTTTAAGTTTAATTCGTTATAAAGAAATAACATTAAATTCAAATGATAATTTTGAAAGTAGTCAAACAATGCAAAATTTAAGTGCAAATTTATTAAATCGATTAAATACTTCTAATGTAAATAGTCCAAAAATAGAATCAAAAAAAAATAATATTTTAGATCCTTATATTCAACCTGTTCAATATCAAATTTTAGTAAAAGATTCAAATAAACCTATTTCTTTATATCAAAATAAATCTTGTAAAATACATAATAAAAAAAATGAATTTTATTGTAAAAATTGTAATGATTTTTGTTGTTTAGAATGTTTAGATGATTCTATTATAACTCATAAAAATCATAAAATTAGATTATTAGATGAAATTTTAATTAAAATGGAAGAAGATTCTAAAGCTTTAGATGAAAGAATTATAAATTTAAAAAGTATTATTGATAATGAAATGAATTTAAAAAGAAATGAAATTTCAAGAATTAAAAATAATAATGTTGAAATTGTTAAAAAAATTTCTGAATTACATGATAATAAAAAAATGAAAATTAAACAAGAAGAAATAAGAAGAGCTAAAATTTTGGCTTCTTTAGGAACTGAAGTTTTAAGAATTGTTAATGATTATCAATTGAAAATTAAATATTTACAATTTCTTTGTGAAAAAGGAGATATGTCAAGTTATTTGAGTAATTATTTTATTTTCAAAAGATTTTTTGAGAATGATATTAAAAAAAATTTATTTATTTTAGAAAGGAAAATCTTTGATAATTATTCTAATTATAAGAAAAATAATGATAATTTTAATAATATTCTTAATATTAAAAAAAAAAATTTAATGGTGTAAATTTTATTTTATTAAGAGAATATATTAAAATTAAATAATTTTAATATAATTATAAAATAAATCATACTTTTTTTAATTATTATCATTTATTTTCTTTTTTTTTTTAAAAAAATCAATTAATGTATAAACAATTTTTTGATGTAAAAAAATTTATTTATAATAATGATAAAGATAAAAAGGAGTTAATAATTATAAATAATGAAAAAATAAAAGAAAAAAATAATAATATTACTGAAAATGAACATAATATAAATAATATCATTGATGATAATTTTTGTGAAAAATGTTCTGTTATTTATAATAAAGAAATAAAATGTTTAAAACATAATAAATACAATTATAAAATAGAATTTTCACCTTATCAAATTTTAAAAGAAATGAATAAAAATACAATAGATAATTATAAAAATAAAAATTATGAAAAAATAGATAAAATATATTTAAATTGCAGAAAAAAAATATTTAATATATTAAATAAAATATCAAAAAGATTAAATTTAAAATCACAAACCTATTTTTTATCAATTTATCTTTTAGATATAATATTTTCAAATGAAGAGTCAATAAATATTATTAAGAATAATAAAATAAATTATGATAAATTATCTTTAAGTTGTTTATTAATTTCTTCAAAATATTGTGAAAATGATCCTTTAGTTCCAGATTTATCTTCTTTTATTAATGCTTTTGAAATATCAAGTTTTTATATTCAAACAATATCAAATCAAGAATTAATATTTTATGAAGTTTTATCATTAAAATTATTACAATATAAATTAAATTATTATTCAATTTATGATTTTATTTCTTTTTTCTTTTGTCATGGAATAATTAATAAAGAACAAATAAAAGAATTAAATAATGATTTTAAATATAAAAAAATTTTAGAAAATATTTATATTAAATCAAGAGATTATTTAAATGATATTATTTCAAGAGTTTATACTATTAAATTTAATAGTTGTTTTTTGGCAATTTTTATTCTTGAAAAAAGCATTAACGAAATATTAAAACATGAATTTAAAAAAGATTATTTAAGTGAAATATTTGAAAAAATATATCATATTAATTATAAAAATGATGATGAATATATTAAAATAAAAGAAGAAATAAATAAAATTGATAATTTTAAAAAAGATTATCAAAAAAAAAATGATTTAAGTCCATTAACATTTATTAAAAATGAAAATTCAAATTTAAATATTAATAATTCTAAAATAAATAGAATATTATATTCAAGAAATAAAGATGATAAATCAAAAAAAAGTGTATTTTCTTCATTCATTCAAAATATTAAAAATCAAAAAAATAAATATGAAATGACAATTTTTCAACCAACAATTACTGAATCAAATAATCAAAAAAATAAAAGATCAATAACAATATTAAATGATTTTAATCCTTCTTCAAATAAAATAAATAAAAATATGAATTCTTTTAACAAAACTATAAATATAATAAATAATTCAACTTTAAATAATTATTCATATGAAAATTCAAATGAATTAAAATATAATAAAACAGAGGAATTTTTTAATACAAATAAATACAATAATTCAAAATTGAATATAAAAAAAAATAAACCATCAACATTAATAATAAATAATAATATAAATATTAACATTGGAAACATATATAAAACCTACACAAACAACTACACAACAATAACAAAAAAACCCTTTTCAAAAAATTCCATAAAAATAAATTCTTTTGATTTTTCAAATTAAAAAAAAAAAAAAAAAAAAAAAAACTTTTAAAAAAAA
>Ga0256407_10014508_pt1 | contig 10355 bp, 10 predicted proteins | sample RumenRJG_04DNA_FD_193489 | JGI IMG/M metagenome (GOLD analysis project Ga0256407, IMG submission 193489) | Bovine rumen microbial communities from Lethbridge, Alberta, Canada - RJG_04 | ecosystem: Host-associated > Mammals > Digestive system > Stomach > Rumen | place: Canada: Alberta... | reverse complement strand
CGGCAACCCCGTAAGAGGTCTCATCAAAGCAAAGAAGGAAGTCGAGAAAGGCAATATCTGCTTCGTCTTCCCTGAAGGCACAAGATCCCACACAGGCAAACTCGCCGAGATGAAGGACGGCGCCGCTTACCTTGCTATCAAGGCTGGCGTTCCCATGGTTCCCGTCTATATCGCCGGTGCTTATCAGATCTGGCCGAGAACTTCCAAGAAGCCTCATCCGTTAAATGGTCTCCACCGCCGCAAGATCAGGATCTACGTCGGCGAGCCTCTCCACGGCGAAGACTTCGACAACGATGCTCACAAGATGACAGAAGCTCTCTCCGCCTGGATGCACAAGCACGAAGACCTCTACTGGGATCCGGAAACGAATTTCGAAGCTAAGAAATAATACATAAAGGGTTGCCTCGTTGAGACAGCCCTTTGTTTTTGCGCACTGTGGCGTGAAGATTTTCGAGACCTTGTGCCTGTTACCGCCGGATAAGAATAATGCTTAAATTGTTGCTGTTTTTGTCCGCCCAGAAGGCAACATATAAGGCAACATTGGCATTGTTGCTCTATATGTTGCTCTTTGTGTCCGCTTAGAAGGCAACAAATTCTTAACTGATGGATTCGCGCGAAAGGAATAAAAAGACTATTACACGGCTTATGCCCCTGCCCGCTTTACAAAGCCCACTTCTTCGAGTTTTTTCATATATACGCTAAGGCGTTCATACAAAGGCTCTGCTTCATCGCCGTACTTTTCCTTAACGAGCTGCCCTATATCGTAAACGGACCTCTTGCCGTCTACGCACAGGAAGATAAAGCTGCCCATGCCTTCAAGCTTGATGTGCGACACTTCAGGTCTTTTAAAGAACTTCTGCGCGATCTTATTCGTAAAGCCCTTGTTCTCCATATCAACGGTAACTTCGCCTTCATCTGAACAGTTGAAGACAAGGCCTTCCGGGCGCTCGAAAACATAATCGAGAAAGTTATCCCTTCGCATTCTTCTTTTTCCCGGAGATCTTCTTTCCGCCTCCTGCCATAAAGAAAACTACTGCACCGATAGCAATGAGAACGATCAGTGAAGTTATGTTTCCTGTAGGAAGATAGGAACTTATGTTGATCTTATCCGTAACGCCTGCAACCGTGAGGATAGCAAGTACGATGCCGAGGATTCCCTCGCCTGCGATAAGGCCTGAGCAGAAGAGGATACCCTTGCCGGAGTCATCGTTCTGCTTGCCGTAGATCTTCTCAACGATGAACTTGATAAGACCGCCGAGCATGATCGGAGCAGAAAGCTCGAGAGGAAGATAAAGACCGATCGCAACAGGAAGAGCAGATATACCCAGGAGCTCTATAACTATCGCAATGAATACGCCGATGAAGATCAATGTCCAGGGCAGATTGCCGTCCATGACGCCTTCGATGATCATCTTCATCATGGTTGCCTGAGGTGCTGCGAGCTTGTCAGTACCGAATCCGAATGCGGAATCGAGGAGCACCATTACGCCGCCAATTGCAAGCGCTGCAGCGATAGTTCCCATGATCTCACCGATCTGCTGCTTCTTGGGTGTGGCACCAAGGATATAACCTGTCTTTAAGTCCTGTGAAGTATCACCTGCCATACATGCTGCGATGCAGATGATAGAGCCGATTGCGATGGCGCCCTGCATTCCGTGAACGCCTGTATCGCCTGTGAGCTTAAGGCAGATTGTAGCGATAAGGACCGTTGCTATCGTCATACCGGATACAGGGTTGTTGGAGCTTCCGACAAGGCCTACCATCCTTGAGCTTACGGCACTGAAGAAGAAGCCGAAGATAACTACAAGGATCGCTCCGAAGATCGTTACGGGGATCGCCGGGATGATCCAGATAAGAAGGATAAGAACAGCAACGGAGATGAGGATAAAGCGCATGTCGATGTCCATGTTGGTACGGTCGTTCTTGGCCTTGCTTCCGTTGCTCTTTGAGATGCCCTTAACAGAGACTGTAAAAGCTTTTATGATCGTAGGGAAGGTCTTGATGAGACTTATGATGCCGGCAGCTGCAACAGCGCCCGCACCGATATATTTAATGTAGCTTGCCCAGATGGCAGATGCGCCGCCTGTAGCATAAAGTTCAGCAACTGATACTGTTGCAGGATACATAACGATATCCGTACCGAATGTGACTATAGCAGGGATCAGAACGAACCAGCCGAGTATACCGCCGGCGAACATATAACCGGAGATCTTGGGACCGCAGATATATCCGACCGAGATAAGCGCAGGATAGATCTCTGAAGAGAACTCCGTCTTAAGCGCCGAGAGTCTGAAAGATACTACAGATCTGACAGCACAAAGCCCGTCAGTTACGAACTTGATGACAGCGCCGATACCCATTCCGATGAAGACTGATTTTGCAGAAGATCCGCCCTTCTCACCTGCAAGAAGAACTTCGGCACAGGCTGTGCCTTCCGGATAAGGGAGCACGCCGTGCTCTTTTACGATAAGTGCGCTTCTTAAAGGCACCATGAAGAATACACCGAGAAGGCCGCCGACCAGGGCGATGATGGTGATCGTGATTAGCGCAGGCTTATCCATTACACCTTCTTTTGCCCAGATAAAGAGCGCAGGCATGGTGAAGATCGCGCCGGCAGCCAGAGATTCACCGGCGGAGCCTATTGTCTGGACCATGTTGCTCTCAAGGATCGAATCCTTGCGCATGATGATCCTTATTACAGTCATCGAAATAACGGCAGCAGGAATGGATGCTGATACCGTAAGTCCGACCTTAAGGCCAAGGTATGCATTTGCAGCACCGAAAACAACGGCAAGAACAATGCCGAGTATGACCGATGCCGGTGTCATTTCAGTTGTTACTTTATCAGCAGGAATATACGGTTTGAAATTATTATCCATGTCTGCCTCCGGGAGTGTAATAGTAATAATCTACCACATGGAGACGATTATTTCAGATACATAACAGGCCTCAAACGCCGATAAATGGCACTTTCCTGTGAAATATATAACAAATTCAATGCTTTTATGTATATAGCCCTCCAAGGAACTCCGTTGCGAACTGTATCTTCGTCGGATTGAAGACATCGCGGCTCTCATCAGTCGGATAGATGAAGAACGTATCATCGTAGGTCGAGAGAGTTACGCACGGACCGTAGAGTCCCCTGTAGTCGTACTCGGTGTGGATAGATATCATGGACGATGCCGGGAACTTCAAAGTCTCACGCTTTTCTGTCCTGTAGTTATCGAATTCTAAAGAGAAACCTGAATTATCGTGAACGAGTCTTCCCTCACCGCAGTCAACGAAGTTAACGGAATTCGGCAGCGCCCAGATCTTTACGGGGATATCGAGCTTATACTTTCCTTCTCTGCACTCTTCATGGACAAAGCCTCTCTGCCATTCGTACCAGTCAGGAATGTGGATTACCTCACCGGAAGAAGAATGCAGCTGACCTAACTCATCCATCTCATAGGAATCACCGCAGTACTTGCATGTGATCTTGCTGCCGGATGATGTCATCGCAAAATCCCTGCCGCATTTTCTGCAGCGGTACAAGGGATAGTGCAGGCCCTCTGCCCTCCACTCGTCATCTATTACGATCTTGTTTTCGAACTGGTACTTATATTCGTCATAAGTAAGTTCTTTTGAAATGCGCGAAAGGATCTCGTCTACGGAAAGCTTGCCGATCTCTTCTGCCGTCACTACACACTTAAGATCAGCATGAAGCCTTGCACCCTTTCTCTCCTTGAGATTCCAGATAGGCTGCTGCAGATAGTTGCCCTGCATGTTGATCGTAACGACAGGAACCTTCAGAAGCTTTGCAAGCTTTGCGATAGAAGGTGTCAGATGGGAATTCGTTCCGACGTTGGCATATCTTGCCTCAGGATAGATGACCATGACATCGCCGCGCTTGATGACCTTCATTATGTTCTTTATCAGGTACTGGTCATTAATGAACTTACGCGTTCCAAGGCATCCTACCTGACGGTATATCCACTCGCCGAACGCTTCGAATCCTTCGAGCTCGGAAATGTAATTCGCGCGGTAAGGCTTTAACGCAAGCGGTGTTACATAAAAATCCATGAAGGAATTATGCGAGCCGTAAACAAGGAACGGCGGCTTTATTCCGTCCATGTTGTGCTTATCGATCTTAAGCTTATATGGAGTTGTAATAAACTTGCAGATAAGCCAGATAAAAGGCATGAAGAAAAGGTTCTGCCTGGGCGGCGTTTTCGCTCTGTCAAAAGGCTTCTTGTCAGGTCCTTTGCAGATAACATAATCGCGGATGAAAGGAATCCTGCAAAGCAGATAATAAAGGATTCCCGTGAAGAGGAACGATGCGAACGTTGGTGTCAGCATGAACAGGATCTTATTGTGGATCACGACATTGATCGGATCGAAGATAAGGAGCGTAAAGCCGAATCCCAGCGCAAGGCAGATAATGCCTACGATATTGAATCCGCCTGTATACCTGTAAGCAGTGTGGCCGGGCAGTTCATATGCGCTCTTAAGGTCGATCTTCTGCTTTCTTACGAGGAAGAAATCGACAAATAAAAGCGCTGCCAGAGGCGCATATACGCACGCGCCGATCGTTAAAAAGCTCCCGAAATATTCCGTGATCTTGCCCCATACGCAGAGCACAGCGACATAAAGGCCGAGCACAAGGACGAGGACTTTGTAGGATGATTTCTTGAACGTCGATTTGAGCATGACGCCGTAGATATAAGATCCTACGGCCTGTGTTCCGATGTTCGCGAAAGCAACGAGAAGCAGTGATGACAGACCCAGGATAGGTGCTGACAAAGTAGCCATCATGAGCGTCGGGTCATCTACCATCTTGCCTGTTACATACTGCATTGCGATAGCCATGACTGCGCCGACGACAACGAAGAAAGAGCCTGCCGCGCCCTGTCCCAGGACGCCTGCATAATAACCGGATTTCTCTGATTTACAAAGGCGCGGAACTTCGGCCATGCCTCCGACCAACGTGATTACGAATGCAAAATTCGCTTCGATGCTGAGCACGTAATTTACAGTCTTGTCTGCATCTCCTGCAAGCTCAGGCTGATAGTTCCAGATGACATCAATAGGAACTGAAGTAAAGCCTACTATGACTACTGCGACACCTACCAAAAGGAGCAGCGGCACGAGTATTCTCGTAGTCCATGTGATCGTGCCTACGCCGCGCAGTGCGATAACGGTTCCTATGACGACGCATGAGAGGCTTAAGATAAGATGCGCACCGTTGAAGAGCTGTATTCCGAACAATCCCAGGAGATTTTCCATCGAATCTGCGAACAGTTCGCAACACACTGCATACCACGGGAAATTAACGACGATGATTATTATCGTAACGATCTTGTTTCCGGCAGGCCCGAAAACGCTTCGAAGCCAGATCCATATGTCTATTCCGTATCTTGCGGACATGATTACCGGAAGCTGGTAGATCATGAGCATGAATATCGCTGCGAGGAAAGCTCCGATCAACAGCTGCTTGAATCCTACAAGTGTTGCAAGGTATGACCCTTGAGTGTAACTCCATGTCGCGATGCAGTAACCCGATAAGACGAGGAGCGCATCGATAAATCCGTATTTTCGCTCTTTGGGCAGAACAGGCAAAGTTCCGCAATAGACTTCATTCTCGATCTCTTTGTTTATATCATGCTTGCGGCTCATAAGAAGAAACCTCCGATTATCCCTATCAGGGCTATCACGGTTATTACCGCAGCGATGATGTAATCCTTTTTGGTCATGCGGGGGATCTTATTCTCCTGCTCCGCCTTGAGGACCTCTTCGATCCTTGCTTCGATTTCTTTGTTAGATTCCATAAAAGCTCCAGATATTTAGTGCTGAAAATAAGATAACACAAACTTGGTGTATAACAGAAAAGCGTTCAAAGATCAGGGGCTGCCCTAAACCATAAGACAGCCCCTCTCTATCCTTATCCCAAAAACTTACTGTTGTCTATCTGTTAATCACCTAATGACTGTACCTGTTCGGTAACCTGACCGAAAGCGCCCTTCCAGTCATATTCCATAGCCTTGTTTCCGAGCTTGAATGCAAACAATACGATGGTAATGATACCTAAGAAACAAGCAAGGAAAAGAGCGATTGCGCCTGTAATAAGAAGCTTAATGTCTTTTTTACTCATAGATCAGTCCTCCCCTAAGCCGTAGTTCCAAACGTTCTTGTTCCATCTGATGTAGCCCTTAAGGCCCTTTGCATAGTACTTGATGCCTAAGATCAGGAGCGCGATAAGGAAGACTGCTACACAGACAAGTGTAAGGATCAGGAAGATGAAAGGAACAATGAATTCCGTCAAAACGCCTGTAATAAGTCCTGCCACGATCAGTCCGATGACTGCCGCATCACCTGCAAGGCACATGAATGCCGCAAAGATGGCTGCCAGAAGGATAACCCAGCACCATACACCCAGGAAAACGTTGAAAAGGATTACAAAGATCCTGCTTCTTCCGTCAGGTCCCTTGAAGTTGTCAGAGAGCTTTCTTCTCTTCATGACCTGTTTGAACTTGGCACCGTCCTTGAATTCTGCTGCCAGTTCAGCCGGATCACCAAGGCTTGCAGCGATCTCTTCTTCACTTCTGCCTTCGCTGACGCCTTCGTCAAAATGCTCTTCCATGGATTGGATGATGTCTTTTACATCACCATAGGGCATGTGCCCCAATTCATTGGTGAGCTTGTTAAGATATTCACTCTTGTTCATCAGCTTGTCCTCCAGTCTCTCGTTCCAATATTCCATTTACTTCCCCGCAGAACTTGATCCATTCGTCACGGTCACTGTTCAGTTTGTTACGTCCGGCATCCGTGAGATGGTAGTATTTGCGCGGCGGCCCGTTCTGAGATTCTTGCAGGTAAGTCGATACGACGCCTTCAGAAGCGAGCTTGCGCAGTATCGGATAAACTGTGCCGTCTGCTACTTCGACTTTGCGTGCAAGGCTACCTGCGAGGTCGTAGCCGTAACTGTCGCCCTTTTCGAGCAAGGCCAGCACGCACAGATCGAGAATGCCCTTCTTGATTTGGCTGTTCATGGCAAATCCCCTTTCATTCCGATTTGACGGGCTATAAGGCGCCCCCTATTCCTAAGCGCCCCGCCGTCACTATCATTTATAGCACACTACTATTCATTGTTCAATACTAAATTTTGAATAGTTCCCAGTGCTCGAAAAACTGTCCTCTCATACCGCAAATATACATAAATATTTGTTTTGCCGTATTTATAAAGAATGGTATTATCCTTAATGGAGGTCATTATGCCCGAAGACAATCTTGCACAATTTAAAAAGATCCTGGCGAATCTTCCTGAAGACAGGAGGAAGCGCTTATACGACCGTCTTCACGCAATGCCCGCCTCCCAGAGAGAAGCTTTCATTAATGATTTCACCAGGAAATATCTCTCCGGCCAGAGAAAGCACCCGTCCAAAAAGACAGGCACACAGGTCAAGTCTAATGTATCCGGCAAGAAGCCCTCTTCCCCTAACGCCAGCTCTCAGAAGAAGTCTAAGCCCGCTGACGGACAGGCTAAGAAAGCACAGCCTGCTAACGTTCAGAAGAAGCCTCAGCCCTCAACTGTTCAGACTAAGAAGCCTCAGCCTGCTAACGGTCAGAAGAAGCCTTCTGCAAGCGGCAAGCCTCAGGATAAGCATCCTTCCCCTGCCGTCAGGAACAAGTCTCCTGACAAGCATGGCACTGAAATAAAGCATCCCGTTCAGTCAAAGGCCACAAAGCCCAAGACTGCTCCGGCTAAACAACCGCAAAAAGCTGAAAGCAAGAAGCCCGCACCGCTTTTCAAGTTCGACAGAAAGCCTGCCAAAGCTCCTGCCGAGATCGAACCTGAGCTTATAAATGCAGAGCCGGTCATCATCGAAGAGGAACCCAAGGAACCACCGAGATCCAAGGAAGCGTCCCTTCAGAGCGCAGCTATCGGTGTGCTTGTAGCACTGCTTATAATCGGCTTGGGCTATATTGTCTATCTGTTCAACAAACAGAAAATAGACAGGAGTTTCAATAAGATGTTCGGCATGACCGCAGAGGAGACAATAGCAACTACTCCGGACGGACTTGGTATCATTGGTTCCGAGCCCACATTTGTACCTTCAGATACACCCACGCCGGTACCTGCCACTCCTACCCCTACTCCGATAACACTTAAGGAAGATCACCCTGATCTTACAGGCAAGGTCATCGTAATCGACCCCGGCCACCAGGAAGTGCCCAACACCGAACTTGAGAAAGTCTACAAAGGTTCCACTGCCGAGAAAGACAAGGCCACTTCAGGTGCTGTAGGCGTCAACAGCGGTGCCAAGGAATATGAGCTTACTCTTCAGTACGCTCTTGTATTAAGAGAATATTTGGAAGGCTGCGGCGCGAAGGTCATCCTCACGAGAGATTCCAACGATGCCGACATCTCCAATATCGAGCGTGCGAAGATCGCTACAGACAACAAAGCAGACTGCTTCATAAGACTCCATGCCGACAGTGCTCCCGAGAGCGATATCAAAGGCGTTAAGGTATATGTCCCTTCCACAGGCAGCTATTCAAAGAATGCAGTCAAGGAAGGAAAGAAACTTGCCGACCTTGTTGCCGAACATATAGGAAGCACGTCCTTAGGCGTCGTACAGTCAAACATGTACACCGGATTAAACTATGCAGATTCGGTCAAGTCCTATCAGCTCGTCGTCGGATATCTGTCCAACAGCGATGACGATGCCCTTGTTACAGACAGCGAGACTCCCTACAAGACAGCTGTCGCCATCTCTGAATTCCTCAGATGAGAATTTACAATTGAAAATACAAAAAGTTTGATATATTAGTAGATAGGGCAAACAAAACACATTTCGAGGAGGTAAGCATTATGGCAGATTTCGATCCTAACATGATCAGGGATATGGCAAAGCTCAAGAACGTCAACGAAGCAGATGAGCTTCTCCGTGGCATGAAGGAACCGGGCAAAGAGACAGAGATCAAGAGTGAGTATTCGTCCATCAAAGAAGTCGAGATTCTCAGACAAAAAGTCGAAAAGCAGACTTATCTTCTCCACGCTTTCTGGATCATGCTCAAAGAGCATGGCGCAACCAACGAAGAACTCGACAAGGCATTGAACGAGGCAGTTCTTCTCCAGAAGAGAACAGATTATAAGAACATCACAAGCTGTCCTTCCTGCGGCAAGGGCCTTCAGAAGATGGAGAACAAGCCTTTCGTATCCAAATGCTACTATTGCGGCACAGAGCTCCTCATCAATCCTTACAAGAAGTACGACGGACTTGATCCTTACGATACAGGATATTCCGAGAAGGTCGAAGAACCCGCACCTTATGTACCTGACGATGTAGTTGAAGCAGAAGAGATCAAGGACGCTCAGGACATCATCAGCCAGAGCTTCGAACCATACGATGTTACAAAGGATCTTAACTTCGACGACGAGCTCTGATTTATAAAGTAATTGATCAATAGCAAGAGGGACCGCTGTTATGCGGTCCTTCTTTTTGTATTGAGCATTCAGCTCAAAGCATATATAATATGCGTCTGGAAAACTTAACGGTTTTCCACTTTTCTGATACGGGGATGCACTGGTTTCGACGGGGCTTCTGATGTCGGGAAAGCGGGTGGAGGATCCTCGTTGTGCCTCCTTAAAAAACGAGGAATTGCAAGTAATTGCAGACAACACAGAGCTCGTAGCAGCCTAAGGCTACCGTCCTTCCGCCTATCTTCTCGCGGGAGTGTACGTACACCGAAGACCTCGCCTGAGAGAGGTTAAGCAGGCAGTCCTACCGGTTAAGCTTTGCGCCGGCTAGCGACTTAAATCTTATGAAGCTACTGGAACCGACGCCCGTCGATGGGCCACGCGGGAATAGGAATAATTCATCCGTCGACTGCACCCGGAGATTGTCCCGGAGGACGAGGTTTCGGACAGGAGTTCGATTCTCCTCATCTCCACCAAAAACTGTACGGGCATTGTAAAAAGTCAATAAATTCAAGGGTTTGCGAGTTCTCGCCTATTCTTGAAAAGGTAGGTTACTACAAGCTTACTACAAAAACACGACTCAATAAAAAGTATGCCCAAAATAATAGCGATCGGATATCCGATCGCTATTTTATTGCAATTTGTTTATGAGCGTCCAAAGAACAGTAAAAATCATTGAAAAACCGAGGTTTCCGGGCATTTTGTTCCTTTCAGGAGCCACTCTTTAGCTACTTAATTATTGCTTACTTTTGTTCATCCATGAAAGTCTCAGTTGTGTAAATGGTCACTCCAACCAATGATTTCAATATTAACCTCTTTCGGCAAGCATCAAATTTACTCTATTCTCAATTATCTTTATTACTTCATCAAAAGATTTCTGGCCTTCAAAATAAGC
>Ga0256407_10014507_pt1 | contig 10355 bp, 5 predicted proteins | sample RumenRJG_04DNA_FD_193489 | JGI IMG/M metagenome (GOLD analysis project Ga0256407, IMG submission 193489) | Bovine rumen microbial communities from Lethbridge, Alberta, Canada - RJG_04 | ecosystem: Host-associated > Mammals > Digestive system > Stomach > Rumen | place: Canada: Alberta | collected... | reverse complement strand
AAAAAAAAAAAAAAAAAAAAAAAAAACCATTCAAAAAAAAAATATTATTATTAAAAAATTTCCTTTGTTAAAAAAACCAAATAAAAAAAAAAAATTATTTAATGAGGAACATAATTAACAGGAAATTTAATAGCATTTAATTCTCTTCTTTCTTGAGCATCTTCATCATCTAATCCAACCATATTAGAATAAAAAGTTTTCATAGCTAAATCTTCTAATTCATTTCCAGTTTTAAAAAGAGCACAAAATTCATTAAAATTTAATTCTTCTTGATTATTAACAGGAGCAAAAAATTCATTTAAATTAATTTCTAATTCAAAAACATTAATTGCATCTGATAATTTTTTTTTATAAACATAATCTTGTTCTGGTCCTGCTAAAGCTTCAAATAATTTTTTCATTTCAGGATCATTTGCATTTTTTTCTTGGTCTTGTTCTCTTTTTATTTTTTCAATATAATTATAATAATCATGCTCTTTTATATTTAATGGTTGATCACCATATTTTTTTGTTAATGCTGTTTTGATATCTTTTAATATTTGTTGTGATACTGTTTTATCTATTTTTTTATTTGCGTTTATTATTTCTTGAAATGTTTCAAATTGAATTTGATTATTTTTTTGATATTCGTTCCAATATGAACTAAAATATTTTATGTCCTCTTTTGATAAGTATGGGTGGTTTTTCATTTTATTATATTTAATTTTATTTATTAATTAAATATTATAATTTTGATATTTTATTATGAAAAAAAATAAATTATTATTTTTAAGAGTAAATCTTCATATTAAAAAAAATTTTATATTCAATCATAAAATATCAATAAAGAAGAATATAAAAAAACCAAAAAAGAAAAAAAAAATAAAAAAAAAATAAATAAAAAATAAGCAAAATCTTAAAAAAAAACAAAAATTAAAAAAATCTAACAAAAATTAACCCAAAAAAACCCATTAAAATTATTATTTTATCAAACCATTTTATTAAAAAAAAAAAAATATGTCTCAAATAATTCAAAATGAGTCCTCATCTCTTAAAAAAAGCCAATCAAATTCTTTTTCCAATAAAGAACACGCAGAAATAAAATCATCCTCAAACAAAATTCAAATTTCAATAGAAGACGATCAATCAATTAAAGAACTAAAAAATTATAATCAAAAGCGTAATTCTCATAAAAAATCTTCATCACCAAAAGATTATCAATGTTCATTTGAAGATTGTGGTAAACATTTTCACGATAAAGGATCTTTAAGAAAACATAAATTAACACATGGAGATAAATTATTTTCTTGTAAAAATTGTGGTAAAAAATTTTTAGATAATTCAAAATTAAAAAGACATTCATTAGTTCATACAGGAGAAAAACCATTTAGATGTGATATATGTCAAAAGAGATTTTCATTAGATTTTAATTTAAGAACTCATCTTAGAATTCATACTGGAGAAAAACCTTATGCTTGTACTCATCCAGGTTGTTTTAAAAGATTTAGTCAATCTAGTAATTTATCTGCTCATGAGAAAACACATGAAATGGCAAAAATGTCTAATAATAATTATAATTATAATTATAATCAATATCAAAGTTATCAAATGCAAACTAGACCTGTATTTATGCAAAATCCACTTAAAATGATGATTAATAATAATTATTATGGTACTTTTACTATTAATAATTTAGTTGAGTTAAATCGATTGTATGAAATGATGAAAGAAGGTTTAAATAATCAACAAGGTGAAAATAATCAAAGTAATTTTAATGGATATTCACAAGGATTTAATAATGGGAATAATTATAGTAATTATAATAATTATAATAATTGTAATAATGTTAATAATTATGATTATAATAGTGAAAATAATTGTAATTATGGAAATAATAATAATAAAAATTTTGATAGTGGAAAAATTTGTTTTAATGTTAAAGATACTAGTGTTAATGTTAATAAAAATATTAATAAAGGAAAATTATTTGTTACTTCTAAAAGTAATAATACTACAAAAAAAATATTTGAAATTAAAAAAAATGATAGTAATGATAATATTAATAATAATTTAAATAATAGTAATAATAATATTAAAAGAAATGTTTATTCAAATTATCCAAATAATATTTATTATCAATCAAGAAATGGTTATCAACAAAATGTTTTTTATGATAATCAAGGACAACAAAATCATTTTCATAATAATTTTCAGAATGATTATTATGATTCAAATCAAGGTGGAAATATTGATAATAATCATTATCAAGATGTTCATAATCAAAATGGAAATCAAGTTAATAATCAAAATGATGATGTTGATTTAGATGAAAATAGTTATTTTGAAAAATTTATATAATTAAAATTAAATAAAAAATTATTTTTTATTTCTTTTAAATTTTTATACAAATATTTTTTTTATTAATTTTTTACATTTTTTTATTTTTATTATAATAATTAAAATAAAATCACTCTTTAAATCAAATATTTTTTTAATAAATAAAAATTAAATGCTAATTTCAAATAATAAAAATAGGAATAAAACTTCATTTTATGATGAAAATTTTGATGATTATGAAGATATAAATAAAGAAATTTCTAGAGTAATAACAGAAATGAAAAAAAAAGATAATGTAGATTCTTTTCAAAATATTTTAAATAGTAAAATTGATATCAATAATCATAAATTCGTTGATGAAAAAATGAAATTTTCTAATTCATATCAAAATTTCAATAATTTTAATAAAACTTTTTTTATTCCTTTAAATTATCATATTCAGAAATTAAATAATAACATATTTTTCAATAATAATGTAAATAATAATGATTTTTCCCTTGATAATAATAATAAAGAAAATAATAAAAATAATAATAATAATAAAAATAACAATAACAAATTAAAAAAATCAAAAATAAAAAAACATTTTGATTCATCAAAAAATTTAATTCATTTAGATAATGTAATTAAATTAATTGATAAAAGAACAACATTAATAATAAGAAATATTCCAAATAAATATACAATGCAACTTTTATTAGAAGAAATAAATTTACATTTTTATGGAAAATATGATATAATAGATCTTCCTGTAGATTTTGAAAAAGGAAAAAATTTAGGATATGGTTTTATTAATTTTATTGACCCAATTCATATTATGTATTTTTATGATGAATTTATAGGAAAAAAATGGAATAATTTTAATAGTGAAAAAAAATGTCAATTGGCTTATGCAAAAATTCAAGGGAAAAATGAAATATTGAAATATATATATAAAAAAAATAATATGAATATGATTAATAGATATAGGAGTAATAATAATAATATATTTTATATAGAAAATACACAAATCATATGTAATGAAATTGAAATCCCTTTAAAATATTATGTATCTTTTATTAATTATTATCCTTATTCTCTTTGTCATAAAAAAAATGATTTTGTATTTGTTGTAGATAAATATTTTCAAATATAGAAAAAAAAAATAATTAAATATATTCATATATATTATATTATTATCATATGTAAATTTGTAATTATTAATTATTAAAAAAAGTGAATAAATGATGAGAAAAAGGATAAAATAAATATGAATTTAAATTATTCTGAAAAAATGAATTTGTAATTTTTATTTTATATATTTAAAAAAATAAATTTTTGTAAATTATCAATATAAAAATTTTTTTTTTTTTAAATAAATAATTATTTTATTGCTATTTTATAAATTTTAATGGAAAAATGAATAATTTCCTTTTTCATAATATAATATATTATTTTTCAATAAATATAAGGATATTTCATTTTCTTATAATTTTTAGTTTATATTAATATTATCAAAATTCATTTTAATAACAATTATTTGCTTAGAGAGCTTTTTATATATTTATAAATATATTTTTCAAAATTATTATTATTTTATAATTTATAAACCAAATAACAATATTTAAATCATTATAAATATTTGAAAGTATATAATTTATCTTTTTCATATTTAAATGATTAAAATTTTAATTTCCTTTAAAATAAAATCTCTATTTCCATTTAAAAATTTGAAATTATTATAATATAAATATCTAATGTTTTAAAAATTACTATTTTTTATAGTTTATGAATAATAAACTTTTAATCACTTATAATCTTTTTTCACTAATTCTTTGATTTCTTAAATTATTATGTAATTTTTATCTAAATTTAGTCATTCTTTTACATTTTTTATATTAATGAATGATTTTAATAAGTAAATAAAAAAAATAAAAAAAACTGGAATAATCTTCCAAAAAATATATATTAACAAATTAATATATTATCTATAATTTTTATTATTTTTTCTAATATTTCATGTAAAAAATGTGAATGAAGTGAATGGAAAAAGTACCATTGTTGATAATAAGATAATTACTTTATTATAATTTTCTTTTTAAAATTACTATTTATAAAAACAAAAATTGAAAATAAAAATATTTAAATATTATTTTTTATAATATAAATCAAAGTTTGAATGCGATATCCCTTTTTTAAATCCTTTGAAATCAAATTAAAAATCCAAAAAAAAAAATTAAAAAATTTCAAAAAAAAAAAAATATAAAATTTATTTATAAATAAACAAATTTTGCATCTTCAAATCCAAAGAAAATAATTAAAAAAACCTTTTTTTTTCTCAAAATAAAAATGTTTAATTTAACTATTATTTAAATTTAATTAAAATAAATGATAGAAATGAGAGCAGAAGAAACATCATTATCAATGAAATCAAAAATGAATGAAGTAAATGATGATGAATCATCAGAATTAAAAAGCTTAGTATCAAAATTAGAAAAAGAATTAACAGAAGTAAAAGGAGAAGTAACATCCTTAAAAAAAGATATAAAACAAGTAAAAGAAAGTGAAGCTTTCCTTCATTTTCAAAAAAAAAAAAAATCAATATCATTTTTTCAATTAATGTCAGTTCAATCAGAAAAATCAGATATAATATTATTTATCATTGCAATAATAGGTTCAATGGCAGCAGGATTATCAATGCCTTTAATATCACTTTTATTAGGTGATGTTATTGATGGTTTCGATGGTTCAATTCCTAAAGAAAAAGTACCTAAAGTTATTCATAGTGCTATAATAAATTTTATTTGTGCTGGATTAGGAATTTTTTTTGGTTCTTTATTAATGGTAACTTTCTGGACTATTATAGGAAAGAGACTTTCTGATAAAATAAAAATTGATTATTTTAATACTATTATGAAACAAGATCAAAGTTATTTTGATGAAACTAATACATTTGAATTTACTACAAAAATACAAAGTCAAACTAAAATTATTGAAAATGGTATTGGAACTAAAGTTGGTGTTGCTTTAAGTGCTTTTTCACAATTTATAGCATCTTTCATTATAGGGTACATCACGTCATGGAAATTATCATTAGTTATTTCAGCTATGCTTCCTTTATTAGGACTTGGTGGTTTCTTCATGGCTAATGCTATGAAACAAGGAACAGCTGAAATGAGAACTTATGAAAAAGCAGGAGGTATGGCTGAGGAAGTTTTATATCAAATTAAAACTGTTGCTTCATTTGCTAATTTTGATGATGAAAAAACAAGATATAATAATTTTTTAGATATTAGTAGAAAAGCTGGTATTAATCAAGGATATAAAACTGGATTTGGTATTGGATTTATTATCTTTGTTATTTATGGTTCATATGCACTTGCTGTTGGTTATGGTAGTAGACTTATTTATAATAATGGAGAAAAAACTGAAGATGAAGATAAAGATTTTGGAGCTGGAGGTGTTATTACTGTTATTTTTGCTATTATTTTTGGTTGTTTCTCACTTGGACAAGCTGCTCCTAATATAAAAGCTATTTATGAAGCTTGTAATGCTAGTCAAGATTATTTTGATTTGAAAAATAGGAAAATTAAACATTCTTTTGGAAAGGAAAAACCTGATAAAAATGAAGCTGTTGGACATTTAGAATTTAAAGATGTTTCTTTTAAATATAATACTGGAGATAAAATGGTTTTAAATAAAATTAATATTGATTTTGAACATGATAAAAAAATGGCTATTGTTGGTCCTTCTGGAATAGGGAAATCTACTATTTTATCTTTAATTGAAAGATTTTATGAACCAACAAGTGGAATGATATTATTTGATGGGAAAAATATTAAAAATTTTGAAATTAATCATTGGAGAAGTTTTATTGGTTATGTACAACAAGAACCAGTTTTATTTAATTCTTCAATAAGAGAAAATATAATTTTTGGTAGAGAAAATATAACAGAAAGTCAAATTAATGAAGCATGTGAAAAAGCATATGCTACTGAAATAATTAATAAAGTTGGTTTAGATTATATTGTAGGAGTAAAAGGAGAAAAATTATCAGGTGGACAAAGACAAAGAATTGCAATTGCAAGAGCAGTTTTATTAAAACCAAAAATTTTATTATTAGATGAAGCAACTAGTGCTTTGGATAATAAAAGTGAATTAGAAGTACAAAAAGCTTTAGATATGGTTAGTAAGGGAATTAGTACAATTGTCATTGCTCATAAAATTGATACTATTAAAAATTCTGATAAAATATTTTGCTTTGGTAAAGATGGGAATATTGCAGAAGAAGGAACTCATGATGAATTAATGGAAAAAAAAGGAATCTATTCTGAGTTATATATGAAAAGAGCTAAAGCTGAAGAAGATAGAAGAGCAAGTTTATTAATTGATGAAAATGATGATTCTGATTCAGGAGTAAATAAAATATCTCAAAGTATAAATAATAATAATCCAATAATTAATAATAATGATATTGGGAATAATTATATGAATAGTAATATTCCATTAGATAATATTAATAATAATCATTATTTAAATACAGATAATGATATTAATAGTGATAATAGTTTAAAAAATAAGAAAATTTTATCTCAAAGAAATGAAATGTATAATAATAATATTGAAGATGAATTTAAATCTTTAAATATTCATAATTCAAAACATACATTTGATAAAGTGATAAACATGAATGAAGTTAGACTAAAATTTCCATCAGATCCAAATTTCAAAAACATAAATGAAGCACAATTAAATAATAAAAACAATATAAAACACAAAGCAACATTTAATTCCCCAAAAAGAAATTCCAAGCAAAATATAAGTAACACAAAAAATGAAATAGATTTAAAAATATCAATAAATAATGAAAATTTCTCTTCAAACAGAGAATCAATAAACAATTTAAATAATAAAGATAATAATTACTTACCACAAGAAGATAAATTAAAAGCAGAAGAAATAGAAAATAAAATATTATTTAAAAAAGCACGTAAACATGCTTTTTCCCTTTTAAAAAATCATAAAGGTTTCATGATAGGATGTACAGTAGCAGCAGGATGTAATGGATTAGTATGGCCAATTTATGGAATTTTATTAGCAAATGCAATAGGAGCTTTAAGTCAAAAAGATATAAATGATGTTAAAAAAGATGGTATGATAAATGCATTAGAATTTTTAGCTCTTGCTACTTTCGCAGGTGGATCACTTTGGATGCAAAATTATTTTTTTTATGGTTTAGGTGAAATTTTAACTTCAAAATATAGAAAAGAAGTTTTTGATAAATATTTAAATTTACATATGGCATTTTTTGATATGAAAGAAAATTCTCCTGGTTCATTATTAACTAAATTGACAACAGACACTACAAAAATTTCAGGTGTTGCTACTACAATTTTAGGTCAATTACTTCAAACTTCTGTTACTTTAATTGTTGGTATTGTAGTATCATTTGTTTGTCAATGGGCTTTAACTTTAATTAATATTGCTTTTATGCCTTTAGTTATTGGATCTTATTATTTACAATTTACTCTTCAACAAGGAGTTAGTGATGGAAATAAATTTATTGATGAAGAATCAGGAAATATTTTAAGTGAAAGTGTTTTAAATTCTAAAACTATTTTTTCTTATAATATGCAATATAAAATTGTTGATATTTATGCTAAGATTATTTATGATGTTAAAAATGAAAAAAAAGAAAATAAAAAATGTAAATATAGTAAAATTGTTATAAATGGTTTTTTCTATTCAATTACTCAATTTGTTATTTTTGCAATGTATGCAACTTTATTTTATGTAGGAGGTAACTTATATAAAAAAGATAAAGCATCTTTTACAAATATATTAAGAGCAATTTTTACAATTTTATTTTCAGCTTTAGGAGTAGGAATTGCTCAAATGTTTGTTGGTGATTATTCAGCAGCAAAACAATCAATAATTAATTTACAAAAAATAATTGATACAAAAAGTGAAATTGATGTTTTACAAAGTCAAAAAGATGGAATAAAGAAAAATGATTTAAAGGGAAAAATAGAATTTAAAAATGTAAAATTTAAATATACAAATAGTAAATATTACGTATTTAAAAAATTAAACTTTACAATTAATCCAGGTGAAAATATTGCATTTGTAGGACCATCAGGTTCAGGAAAAACAACAATAATTTCATTAATAGAAAGATTTTATGATGTAATTTCAGGAGAAATTTTAATAGATGATATAAATATAAAAGATTATGATTTAGTAAATTTAAGAAAAAATATTGGTATAGTTTTACAACAACCAGTTTTATTTAATAGAACAATAAAAGAAAATATTAGATATGGAAAATTAGATTGTCATGATATTGATATTGAAAATGCAGCAAAAGAAGCAAATATTTATTATAAATTAATGGAAGATGATAATGATGAAATTAATGTCTCAGGAGGAGAAAAACAAAGAATTGCAATTTCAAGAGCAATATTAAAAAATCCAGTTATTTTATTATTAGATGAAGCTACTTCTGCTTTAGATAAAGAAAATGAAGAAATTATAAAAGAATCTTTAAATAAATTAATGAAAAATAGAACTAGTATTGTTATTGCACATCGTTTAAGTACTATTATTAATTGTGATAGAATTTTATTTTTGTATAATGGAGAAATTTTAGAAAGTGGAACTCATGATGAATTAATGAGATTAAATGGTAGATATGCAGCTTTGTATAAAGGAGCTTCTTCATAAAAGTTATTCACATTATATAATTTAATATTTTTGCTCATTTTATATATATTTTTTAAAAATGTATAAATTTATTTATCTTTTATATGTTTTACACATTATTTGATTCGGTTTGAAAAGTAATAGTTGAATTATAGGATAAAAAATAAATATTTTTAAATATTAAATATTTAATTTTATTTCTTAAAAAATAATAAATTTATTAAATATAAATATTTTTTTTATTATTAAATGTCAGTTAAAAATTATTAAAAAAAAATAATAATTTATAATAAATAATAAATAAAAATCCGTTAAAAATAAAAATTTCTCAAAAAAAAAAGATTATAAAACATCTTATCTTAACTAAATATATAATTAACATCATGAAATCAAAAAATATACAATAAATAAAAAAACCTCTAAAAAAAAAAAAAAATCAAACAAACAAATTCTTATCTAAATCATCAAAAAAAGGATGATTCAAAGCTTGTTTAGCACTAATCCTCCTACAAGGATCTAACTGTATCATTTTACTTAAAAGATCCATACCAACATCATCAATATTAGTATTATAAAAATTTAATCCTTTTCCTTTAAATTGTGGAAAACTTAATTTAAATTCAGGTAATTTTGTAATTCCAGGCCAATTTTTTTCATTTGGTGTTCCAAACATTTGAAAAATTTTAAAAATTTGATCAATTTCACAATCACCAGCAAAAAGTGGTTTTCTATGTGCCATTTCATAAAAAATTAAACCAATAGACCAAATATCAATTGGAGTAGAATATTCTTTTTGTCCTAATAAAATTTCAGGTGCTCTATACCATAAAGTTAAAATTTCATGTGTTAATGTTTTAATTGGAATTCCAAATGCTCTTGCAAGACCAAAATCACCTACTTTTATTATTCCATTTTTATCAATTAATAAATTTTGAGGTTTTAAATCTCTGTGTAAAATTCTCTTTGAATGACAATATTTTATTGCAAGGAGAATTTGATATAAATAACTTTTAACGAGTTGTGGTTGTAATGGTCCATTATTTAAATTTAGATATTTTTTTAAATCATGATTTAAAAATTCAAAAACTAAATATAATTTTTTTTCACCATGAATTAAATCTATTAAATTTACTATGTTTGGATGATTTAATTGTTTTAATATTGATATTTCACGAATTGCTGTTGATGGCATTCCTTCATCTTCGTTTTCTAAACGAATTTTTTTTAGAGCTACATATTTTTTTGTTTCTTTGTTTTGACATTTGTATACTACACCGTATGTACCTTCTCCTACTTTGTCAAGTTTTTGGTATTTTTCTAATTCGTCTTTGTAATCCATTTTTTTTTTTTTTTCTTTG
>Ga0256407_10014506_pt1 | contig 10356 bp, 8 predicted proteins | sample RumenRJG_04DNA_FD_193489 | JGI IMG/M metagenome (GOLD analysis project Ga0256407, IMG submission 193489) | Bovine rumen microbial communities from Lethbridge, Alberta, Canada - RJG_04 | ecosystem: Host-associated > Mammals > Digestive system > Stomach > Rumen | place: Canada: Alberta | collected... | reverse complement strand
CCTATCAGGAGTTTTGACGGTGTAGCTGATTCCGGATCGGTGGAAACCCGGCTGCGGGATATTTTGAGCAGCAGCAAAGCAGCGAAAGCTGTTTCCGCCAGCGACAAAACTGCAGTGAAGGAAAAGAATAAAAAGGAAAACAGTAAACTTTCGGCAGACGATGCGAAAGAAACAATTAACAGTGACAAAAAAATCGAAACAGCTGACGAATCTGTCAAAGCAGAAACCGGCCCCATGACCATGCGGCAAAAGGTAGAAGCCTATTATGCAGGGCAGAAGTAATTGAACCTTGCTGGCATGGCAAATAATACTTGATATGACAGAATGTAGAAAAGGTAGAACAAAGGTAGAAATCAAAAATTCGATAACCACGCGGGTTGTATTCATTATTTCTACATTTCTACCTTTCTACGCGAAGAAAATAAATATAAGCGTTTTTTCCTGTGGGTATTTTTTATTATGTAAATGTTTGCGCAGTGTTGCAAAAAAGGTAGAAACGTAGAAAAGTAGAAAAGTAGAAAAGAAACGGAATGACAAAAAGTAATGGAATGACAAACTGAAAATGTAATTAAGAACGTCTCCAGGCATAAAATTGTTTAGGGGCGTTTTTAGATAAAGGTTACCTTGATTATAGATATTATTTTCAACCTGATTCCAAACAGGGTCACTTTAATGACCCAAGTTTTTTCGCAACCCCAGTCATAGAACGGTCTCTGAGCCTGCTTGTTGTTATAATAATACATAGGCTATATTGTCTGTCTCTTATTAACATATCATACGTGCATTTTTACCGGTTTGTTCGAACAAGCTGCCATTACGCCGTGGCCCCCAAAAAGCGCTTCAGAAAACAGCAGGTAATAAATATAGTAATCGGAATGGCCGGCAACCCTTTCTTTTTCTTTGTGGTTTTAGCATCATCTATATATGAGGGGATGTGATCAGGAAGAAAACGGATAAGGGTTCGCAGGAGGTCGACTATGAGAAAGGAATTGATTGCTGGCGTAATGCAGCGGATGCTGCCCTATATTGACAACGCGCAGATGAAGCAGCTGCAGCAGGCACTGGAAAATGTTTTGCAGAACTATGAAATCACCGGAAGCGATACGGGTTATGCGGAAGAAGATAATCAGACGCTGTTGGCTGCATTTCTTTCTTCCAAACGGATCGAAGGATGTTCGGAGAAAACGTTAAAATATTACCGTACTACTCTGGAAACCATGCTGGCATCGCTGGAAAAAAATGTGCGCCGTGTTTTTACGGAAGATCTGCGGACTTACCTGACAGAATACCAGAACCGGAACCAGTGCAGTAAAGTGAGCATCGACAATATCCGTCGGATCCTGTCCAGCTTCTTTGCCTGGCTGGAAGATGAGGATTACATCGTAAAAAGCCCGGTGCGCCGCATCCACAAGGTGAAGACCGCAACCTGTATTAAAGAAACCTATACGGACGAAGATCTGGAACGGATGCGGGACAACTGTGAAAACCTGCGGGACCTGGCCATTATCGATATGCTGGCCTCTACCGGTATGCGGATCGGAGAAATGGTATTACTGAACCGCAGGGACATTAACTTTAATGAAAGGCAATGCGTAGTGTTCGGCAAAGGAGACAAGGAGCGGGTGGTGTACTTTGACGCCCGTACCAAGCTGCACCTGCAGAAATACCTGGAAGGACGGCAGGATAAAAACCCGGCCCTGTTCGTCAGTCTGAAAGCACCCTATGAGCGGGTAAAAATTGGAGGCATCGAGACCCGCCTGCGGGAGATTGGGAAAAAACTGAACATCATAAAAGTCCATCCCCATAAGTTCCGAAGGACCCTGGCCACCATGGCTATTGACAAGGGGATGCCCATCGAGCAGTTGCAGCGGCTGCTGGGACACCAGCGTATTGATACCACACTGCAGTACGCCATGATCAAGCAGAGCAATGTGAAAATAGCCCATAAAAAATATATAGGGTGAAAAAGCTTGCTATAAGGGATTGATTTGGTAAAAAAAGAAATATTGATTTCGCTTTTTTATTTTTTTAATTCATAGAATACTGAAAATTATATATTATATAAATATAAAAAGAAATAGTGTGTTAATACTGCGATAAATCGGGATTTGACAAAAAAAGAAAAAGTGCCTCTTATTAGGAATAAGCGGGTAAACTACGAAAAAAACTTGACAAATTTTAAACTAACTGATATATTATAAAAGGATTCAAAGAATGTTGAGGAATCCGTATTTCATTGTGGTTACAGATGCGGATCCGAACAGATGAGAAACAAACGTGCAGAGGAAACATGGTCACTCGAGCAGGAAGTTTGCGGAACATCCGGTTTGGAAAAGCATTTTGTAATAAATACAAATTTGTTTTTCTAAAAAGGAGGAAAACGCAATGAAAAAATCTTTAGTATTAGCAATGGCTATGGCACTGGGCGTAACCGCTTCTGCTTATGCTGCTAACCCCTTCAGCGATGTACCGGCTGGCCACTGGGCTTATGACAGCATCTCCAAATTAGCTGCTGCTGGCATCATCGAAGGCTATGGCGACGACACCTTCCGCGGTGACCGCCTGATGACCCGTTATGAAATGGCTCAGATTGTAGCGAAAGCTCTGGCTAAAGGCGCTAACGTTGACAAACTGGCTGCTGAATTCGCAGACGAACTGGATGCTCTGGGCGTTCGCGTAGCAGCACTGGAAAAGAAATCCGACAACGTAAAGATTACCGGCCAGTTCCGTTACAACTATGAAAGCATGAAACAGAATGGTGTAAAAGACCATAAGAACAATCTTCGTAGCCGTATCTGGTTTACTGGAACCGTAAATGATAACTGGAATTATGTTGGCATGTTAGAAAATGTTCAGGACCTGACTGATAACGACGGTAATGAAACGACTAACTTCCAGCGCGCTTATTTAGAGGGCCGTCTGGGCGGACTGAAGACTGTAGCAGGCCGTTACAACAAGACCCGTCTGACCATGGGCGATATTTATGGAACCCGTATGGATGGTATTGATTTCACTTATGGTAAGAAAGTTAAACTGAATGCTTACTATGGCAAACCGACCAATGCTCAGGGGTTCTGGAAATCAACTGCAACAAATGACGATGGTAAAATGAATCGTGTTAAACCGAATAAAGCATGGGGCATTAACGCTGCTGCCGATCTTGGAAAAAATGTAAACCTGTTTGCTGGGTACGATGAATTCCAAATTAGCAAAGGTGATTATGCTGCAGGCACGAGCAAAGGCGCAGCTGGCGTAGCAACAGAAGATGGCAAGGACAAGATCTTTGACGTAGGCCTGAAGTTTAAGTTTGCCAAAGAAGCTTTCTTCCAGGGAACCTATCTGCATGCCAAGCTGGATGACGCAGTTGCTGGAGCATCCAAAAACGGCTTTGTTTTAGAAGCAAGCTATGGTGGTGCAAAAGCTGCTAAACCCGGTTCCTGGGGAATTGGCGTGAAGTACTACCAGACTCCTGCTGGCGGAATCGTTGCAGCTGGCTGGGAAACCAGTAGTGCGTTGAAAGGGCTGTATCGTGAAGGAGCTAAAGGTTGGTACGCAACTGCTAAATACACTGTAGCCAAGAATATGATTGCTGACGTAGAATACTGGGATCTGAAGGGCCGCGAAGACAAAGTAAAGAATAAAGTTCTGTGGAGTGCCCTGTACGTAAGCTTCTAATTTAAAAGACAAAAGAGAATAGTGCGTCTGCAAATACTTGTTAAAATATTTTCCAAGGATGCAGAAGTTAGCAGTAAAAATTTGCGGAGTCGCTTCGGCGGCTCCGTTTTTTATTGTGGTTGTGACAAGGTCTTGTATACTGTGGATAAAAATAATCTTCAGATTTGCAATTCAGGTAAGTTACAAATAATATAATATAAAATATCTCTTGACAAAATAATCTTTAAATGATATATTCCTAATAGCATTTATTCCTAATAAATTTTAATATGGTTAAATGGCGTTAACGATTTTGGTTGCAAACGTGGATCTGACAGGGCGGCTTACAATATGGCAGAGGAAACATGGACACTCGAGCCAGTGATTGAAGATCAGCCTTATTAGAAAAACGTTATGTAATAAATTGATATGTTTTTCTAAAAGGAGGAAAACCCAATGAAAAAATCCTTAGTATTAGCAATGGCTATGGCACTGGGCGTAACCGCTTCCGCTTATGCTGCTAACCCCTTCAGTGATGTACCGGCTGGTCACTGGGCCTATGACAGCATTTCCAAATTAGCTGCCGCCGGCATTATCGAAGGTTACGGCGACGACACCTTCCGCGGCGACCGTCTGATGACCCGTTATGAAATGGCACAGATTGTAGCGAAAGCTCTGGCAAAAGGCGCTAACGTTGACAAACTGGCTGCTGAATTCGCTGACGAACTGGACGCTCTGGGTGTTCGGGTAGCCGCTTTGGAAAAGAAAGCTGACAACGTTAAAATTACCGGCCAGGTTCGTTATAGCATGCAGCACAATAAATATAATGATGCAAACAAGCATTGGGTAAGAAATGCTGCCGGTGACAAACAGCATCAGGTAACAAAAGGCACTCGTACCCGCCTTCGTACTCGTCTGTGGTTTGCAGGCAAGGTAAATGATAATTGGACCTATCGTGCCCGTTTAGAAAATGTTCAGGAATTTAATAATACATTAAAACCTTACCTGGGAAATACTGGCGACGAAACCACCAAGTTAAATTATGCATATCTTGATGGTCGTTTAGGCGGAATGAATGTAGAAGCTGGACGTACTTACCTGTGGTCTGGCGACGGCAATGTATATGATGATGCAATTGACGGAATTAAATTAGCTTATGGTAAAAATGTGAAACTGTCTGCGTATTATGGCAAACCTACCGGTCATAATGATTCTTGGGGCTGGGTTAACATGGACAAAGCCTATGGTGGTGAAGTTAAATTTAGTTTTGCTAAAAAAGCTAACCTGACTGTAGGTTATGATAAATTTGACGTAGATGGAAATGATGATGGCGTAGATATTTTCAACGCTAACCTGTATGGAAAGTTTGGTAAAAATTTTGGCTTGGGTGCATTATATATGCATACCAGCAGTGATAATAAAAACATTATCGCAAAAGGTGCCAGCAAAAATGGTTTCGTAGTAACCGCAGATATTGCTGGTGCAAACTTTAATAAACCGGGTTCTTGGGGCCTTCAGGGTAAATATTACCATGCACCGGCTGGCTCTGCTGTTTCCCATACAATGACAAGTACTGCAGCGGGTGATTGGTTTAACGAAGGTTATAAAGGTTACAGCGTAGGTGCCAACTACACTGTTGCAAAAGGAATGATGTTTGGCGTAACTTGGTATGATCTCAAGAGCCGTGCAACCGATAAGAAAGACAAGACCTTGTGGGGCGAATTCCAGCTGCGCTTCTAATCTTCACTAAACAAAAAGAATCAACCGAGATCATTAACGGGACTGCTTATGCAGTCCCGTTTTCTTTCGCTTTCGTAAAATTTCACAATTTTGACTGGAATTATTAAAAAAAGTATGGTAAGATAGGCAAGAGTCGACAGGCTGGTATCAGTCTTATTATTAGGAGGAAACAGTATGAAAAAAATATTTGCTTTCATATGTGCGTCATTAGCGGTAATATTCATGAGCGTGCCGTTCGGCGGAACGGCTGAGGCGGCCCGGGTGGCAGTGCTTCCCATCCAGATTGACGAAGCCCAGGTGGAACGTGCCGGTGATTTTTACAGTTATTACTGGGATGTCATGATTGAAAAGTTTAAGTATCCGGATTATGAACTGATGGACGAGGAAGATATTGATAAATTTGTTCCGGAGGATGGTTTAAAAAACTTTGATCAGGCAACGTTGACCGATATCTGCGAGAAGATTAATGCAGAAATTGTTGTGGCGATGCGCTTGGAAAAAATTGATGAACATTCATTAAACTTCCGCCGTGAACCGACCCTGGAAACTTTTATGAAAGGTGAATTTGCTTCCTTTAATCGGTTGACCGGAAAATATTTCCATAAAAAACTGTACCATAAGGGAGAAATTGAAGAAGTCCTCACCCTGCGTACTGACTGGCAGCAGCAGGTATTTGCTTCTGAACTGAAACGGTATATCAACCGCACGATTGAAGTAAAAAAATCAAAAAATAAATTTTAATAGTTTTTAAGAACAGAACCGGGGAACCAAAAAATTCCCCGGTTTTTATTTCAGAAGTTACAGTTTGATGGTGATTTTTTGTCTTTTTGAATATTATGACAGTTGTTAAGCGGCTTTTGTTGACATGAGCAAATAGTTAAAGTATAATTATTCTTAAAGTAGTTACAGATTTTATAATTGTTATTACTTTATGATTACGGACGCGGTCCGCCCTGATAGAATTTTACATGAAGCAGAGGAAACAAGGCCACTCGAGCAGTCATGTGAAATATCCGTAAGGGGAAGCGTTTTGTAATAAATTACAAATTGTTTTTCTGAGAAGGAGGAAAACACTATGAAAAAATCTTTAGTATTAGCAATGGCAATGGCGCTGGGCGTAACCGCTTCCGCTTATGCCGCAAATCCGTTCAGTGATGTACCGGCTGGCCACTGGGCATATGACAGTATTTCCAAATTAGCTGCTGCCGGCATCATCGAAGGTTATGGCGACGACACTTTCCGCGGCGACCGTCTGATGACCCGTTATGAAATGGCTCAGATCGTAGCGAAAGCTTTGGCCAAAGGAGCTAACGTTGACAAACTGGCTGCTGAATTTGCAGACGAACTGGATGCTCTGGGCGTTCGCGTAGCAGCTCTGGAAAAGAAATCCGATAATGTTAAAATTACCGGCCAGTTCCGTTATCATTATGCACATACCAAGATAAACCCGAAAGGCGGGAATAAAACCTCTGATCACAGCAATGCGCTGCGTTCCCGTATTTGGTTTACCGGCCAGGTAAATGACAACTGGAATTATGTTGGCATGCTCCAGAACGTGCAGGATCTGACTGATAACGATAAAAATGAAACAACCGATTTCCAGCGGGCTTACCTGGAAGGCCGTCTGGGTGGTATGCATGTAGTTGCCGGTCGTCATGACTTCCAACTTGGTGATGCAAACCTGTATGATACCCGTATGGATGGTATTAAGGTTTCTTATGGTAACAAGGTGAAAGTAGGCGCTTACTACGGCAAACCGGCTGATTTTGATGAAGGTTATTTGAAATTTAACGATAAAAATGAGGTTAGATATAGCAAGTTCTGGGGTGCTAACGTTGGTTACGATTCCGGAAAACTTTTCGTAAATGCTGCATATGATAAGTTCCAGGATGCAGTGGATAATGCTGACAATGATGTTGACGGCTTTAAAGATAACGGCGTCTGGAGCGTACAGGCTGGTTATCGGTTTGGTAAAGCAACCGTAGATGCTATCTATTTAAAATCTAATGTAGACGCTATCTATAAGGGAGAAAAAGCATCTACCAAAGGGGTAGTTGCCACTGTAACATATGGCAGCGCGGAAGCAGCTAAAGTTGGTTCCTGGGGATTTGTTGGCAAATATTATAACCAGGGTGCAGGCACCTTTATTGCCCATACCATGAACGGCGAAGCCATGGACTTTGTTAACGAAGGGTTCAAGGGCTACAGCCTGGCTGGCTATGTAACCGTGGCTAAGAACATGGTTGCCGGCTTGGAATGGTATGATCTGAAGGGCAAAGAGTCTAATGACAAAGAGAAGACCCTGTGGAGCCAGATGGTTGTAACCTTCTAATTTTGGATTACAGTTGTCTGAATTACCATATTGATACTTTGTGCTAAACTCATTAAGAGGCTGCAATTTTTATTGCAGTCTCTTTTTTTTGTAAAATCCCCCAGTATTCCCCTATCTTTTTATTTTAAGTTTTGGTATAATAATATGGCAAAATTTTAATCTGTATCAGTGTGTCTCGCTGAAACGCGGATGCGTATTGGAGGGAATTTTTTTGAAGAATAAGGAAATATGCCGGGAGACTACGACCCGGGGCGGCGGCAAGATGGGGCTTGCCTACATGGCGTTGCTGGCTATCTGCTGCAGCTGGGCTTATGAAGGCTTTCGTTTTAACAGTACCGGCGTGATTAGTCCTATGGGAATGGGGCTGAATTTTCTCTGGCTTGGCTTGTGGATATGGAAAGTGTATTACCGTTACGAAATCATCCTTCGGAGCAATGAGCTGGAGATCATTACCATCGGCTTATGGAAGCAGGGGCATTATATCGTTGACCTGTCCCAGACGGAAAGTTTTGCGAAAAAATACCGGCACGACTTTTTCCGCCGTACCCGTATCAAGCACTACATCCACCGCTATAACATGGCGGACGCCAATCCTACCCGGATCCTTGCGTTTAAAGAGGGCAAGGGGCTGGCGGCAGTGATTTTCTGCTGCAGCGATGAATTTTTGAAAGAGCTGGTACGGCTGATGCCGGACAAGTATCTGGAATTTTAAACAAGGAACTGTGAAGAAATAAATTGAGCAACTTAGACTGGTGAAATGTTCAATTTATGATGGACAATTCCCAAGCTTGTTTTATCTTTAAGGAAACGCTGATTAGTTTGCCTGTACGTTTCAATAACGCAAATTTGTTTATTCAGCGCTTCCGTCAGAATGGAGAGGATCTTGCATGATTGATATTTCGGCTGTGCCGGCGCCGGCTATTACCGGCCGCCTGTTTACGGTTTTTGCCATAGCTTTTGTTATTATTATCATTACGGCCCGGCTCATTGGAAGCGAGCGGAAGGCCAGATGGTTCAAACGCCGTACTAATTATACACTGCTGAACCGGCGCGGTATTTTCGGCGAATACCTGAATTTCGGCTATCCCCGGACATGGCAGGGCCTGGCGGTGGCATTGGGCATGTATGGGCTGATCTTTGCGATTGCAGTGGGGTACATTTGTTTTTATCCCTATTCCTGACTTCAGGCATTTTGTTTGTAAAGCATGAATTGGTTATAAAGAAAGCTGGGCAGCCGGTTAAAAAACTGTAAAAAGAAAATGGACTGGGGCAATTTGATTTCCGGTCCTGTGACAGGGTCGTAATATGGACTCTGGGTAAAAAGAAAAAGGAGTTTTCAGGTGATTAAAGGAACGGTAATGGAGACCCATGGCGAACGTGCCAAAGTAAGGGTGAATTTTAAGGAAACCACGGAAAAGGGGCTTCGGGCGTATATCGACTGCTGGAATCCCATTAGCGCCCATCCGGGGGATAATGTGATCATCGAATACCGGAAGGTGGACGAAAAAAAGGCAAAGCTTTTCCAAATTGCCCTGCCCATTTTATGCCTGGCTGCCGGTGGTATTTTCGGCTATGCCCTGGCGGGTTATTTCCAGATGGAGTTCTGGTTCTGGCCCTTTGTGGCAGGCAGCGTGCTTGCATGGCTGTTCATTGCCTATAATTATATAAAGATTTTCCGCCGGGATGCTATCAGCAAAAGGGAACAGCTTACCGTAGCGGAATTGGAACCGGTAGAGTATATGATCAATACGGACGAGGAAGCCAAGGAAATGGCGGAAAAGCCGAAATCCTTCCTGTACAGTGGCCGGTAACGGTTTTCTTACATAAGGGGAAACGGCGCGCAGAATTATGTCTTCGGCATTTTTATGAGGGTGAGCCGGATGTGTTGTTTGTTCGGTATCTGATATGTACAGGGCAAATGATCCGGCTTGACTCAATAATTATAAAAAATAAGATAGGAGCGTGAGATTTTGGCACAGTTTAAAATTAAAGAGATGAGTGTGGAAGACCGTCCCAGGGAACGGCTTTGCAGTCTGGGAGCCCAGGCCCTTTCCAATGCGGAATTGCTGGCGATACTGATCGGAAGCGGCACGAAGGAACGTTCCGCCCTTCGCATTGCGGAAGAGATGACCTGTGGGGAAGGGCTGTACCGGCAGGTTGCCCGTTGGCGGCGGGTACAGGAATTCAGCCACATTAAAGGGCTGGGTCACGCCAGAGCGGCTCGTATACTGGCGGCTATGGAACTGGGAAAGCGGATAGCTTGCGCATCAGCGATTGAATCAGAGCACATTACGTCACCGGGTGCCGGTGCTCAATACCTGATGGGCAGACTACGAAACGAGACCCATGAAAAGTTTCTCGTTTTGTTGTTAAATACCAAAAACCGGATCATCAAAACCGAACAGATTGCGGAAGGTTCCCTGACCAGTGCTGTGGTGCATCCAAGAGAGGTGTTTGCGCCTGCGGTGATTGCCCATGCGGCATGCATTCTGGTAGCTCATAACCATCCTTCAGGGGATCCCTGTCCCAGCGCGGAGGATCGCAACCTTACCAGGGCGCTGGAAGAGGCAGGGAATGTTCTGGGCATTCCCCTGCTGGATCATCTGGTCATTGGGGATGGCCGGTATTAC
>Ga0256407_10014505_pt1 | contig 10357 bp, 4 predicted proteins | sample RumenRJG_04DNA_FD_193489 | JGI IMG/M metagenome (GOLD analysis project Ga0256407, IMG submission 193489) | Bovine rumen microbial communities from Lethbridge, Alberta, Canada - RJG_04 | ecosystem: Host-associated > Mammals > Digestive system > Stomach > Rumen | place: Canada: Alberta | collected... | reverse complement strand
ATGGCTTGAAGTAGATATATATCATGAAGGTCAGATATATAATCAGAGATATGAGAGAGGAAAAGTATGTTACCCTCTTAAGATCGTTGGAAAATGCGATCCTGAGAAGACAGGAACAAAAGTTACTTTCCTTCCCGATCCCGAAATATTTGAAGATACAGTATATGATTATGACACTCTTAAAAAACGTATGCGTGAGATGGCATTCCTTACAAAGGGACTTCGTATCACACTTACTGATAAGAGAGAAGATGCAGGACATCACTCTGAATCTTTCTTCTATGAAGGAGGTATAAAAGAGTACGTCAGATTCCTTAATGAAGGTACCAAGCCTCTTTATGAGAAGATAATGTACTTTGAAGGAAAGAGTGATGATATATATGTTGAAGTTGCCATGCAGCATAATGACAGCTACAACGAAATGGTTTACGGATATGTAAATAATATCAATACTCCTGAAGGTGGTATGCACGTAGAAGGATTTAAGCGTGCCATCACCAGGATCATCAACGAGTACGGCAAGCAGAAAGAACTCATTAAAAAGAGTGATGAAAGTCTTACCGGTGAAGATATCCGTGAAGGACTTACTACCGTTATCTCTATCAAGATAGCGGATCCTCAGTTTGAAGGACAGACAAAACAAAAGCTTGGAAACTCGGCTGCGCGTACTGCTGTTGAAAGAGTTGTCAGTGAGCAGCTTACATATTTCATTGAACAAAATCCGGATGTTGCAAAAGCAATCGTAGTTAAATCCATCAATTCTCAAAGGGCACGTATTGCTGCACGTAATGCAAGAAATACCATCAGAAGAAAAGATGCACTTGACGGTGCTGCACTTCCCGGAAAGCTTGCAGACTGCTCGGATAAGAATCCTGAAAACTGCGAGATCTATATCGTTGAGGGTGATTCCGCCGGAGGCTCTGCAAAGAGCGCAAGATCAAGAGCAACACAGGCTATACTTCCTCTTAGAGGAAAGATCCTTAATGTTGAGAAGGCAAGACCCGACAAGATCCTTGCCAATGCCGAGATCAAAGCAATGATAACTGCATTTGGTACAGGAATCCAGGATGATTTTGATATATCAAAACTTCGCTATAACAAGATCATCATCATGACCGATGCCGATGTGGACGGTGCGCATATTGCAACACTGATGCTCACTTTCCTTTACAGATTTATGCCTGAGCTTATAAGACAGGGACATGTATTCCTTGCACAGCCTCCTCTTTATAAGCTCGAAAAAAATAAAAAAGTCTGGTATGCATATTCGGATGAAGAGCTTGCAACAATATTGAATGAAGTAGGACGTGATCAGAACAATAAGATCCAGCGTTACAAGGGTCTTGGTGAAATGGATGCAGAGCAGCTTTGGGAGACAACAATGGATCCTGAAAAACGTATCCTTCTTCGAGTAAATATGGATGATGAAAACGAAGCAGAACTCAATATGACTTTCACTACACTTATGGGTGACAGAGTTGAGCCGCGTCGTGAGTTTATCGAAGCAAATGCAAAATACGTTCAGAACCTTGATATCTAAAGAAAAAAAATCTCTGACCGTATCATTTATATCGACATTGATATTTTTCATCGCAGCCCACGGAGCATGTTTTTCCTCCAGGATATATGCGGGAGATTATTTAAATCAGATAATAAAAAATGATGCGGCATGGCAGATAGCACTTGGTAGAGTTTTTCAGCCGATACTGGAATTATTAAGAGGTACGGTCAGTTCTCCATGGTTGATAGGATGTCTGATGTTATTTTGGACATTCCTTTCGGTATATATGACTGCAAAGATTTTTAAGACTGATGATGTGACAGTCATCTGTCTTATCTCAGGGATAGAGACATGCAATATTGTTTATACCGCATCAAATGCAACATTTCTTCCGTGGTCTGATTATTACGCATTTTCTTTATTCTTAAGTATTGCGGCTGCCTTTCTTTCCACACAAAAAGAATGGTGGAAAAAAATATCGGCTCTTGTAATGGTTACTGCCGTATTCGGAATATATCAGGCATATGTGTTTGTATATATAACTATAGTTGCAATGAAGATGTGCCTGGATATCTCTGAGAAAAAAGATATCAGGAAGACTCTTAAAGAAACAGGTATATCGGCGGGATGTTTTATAGTTGCCGGAGTATTATATTTTATCTGTTGGAAGATTCTTCAAAAGAAACTTGGAATATGGACATCTGACAGTTATAACGGACTCGCGGGATTAGGTGATTACGAAGGTTATTCGTTCGCATCACTTATAACAAAAGCATACGGACAGTTCTTTTCATTTTTCTTTGAGCCGCAGACTTTTGTAACTATAGTGTTCCATGAAAGATCATTTTCATTTGTATGGGAATGGATATTAAGGATCATCAATGCAGCGGTATTTATATCTATACCTGCAGGAATGTTTTTCATAAACAGGAAGAATAAAGTAAGTAAGATCACTTACATTATTCAGGCATCTGTGTTGATGGTACTGCCCTTATTGATAAACGGGATATGTATTTTATCAAAGGGAATGGTCCATACACTTATGATATATCCTTACATGTTTATCTATGTGTTATCTATAGTGATCATGGCAAGGACAGGAATAAAAAGAACAGTTCCTTTGATAGCTTTTGCAACAGTCATATGGTGCAGCATCGTTATCTCAAATCAGGTTTACATGAAAAGAAACCTGCAGGAGGAAGCAGCTCAGTCACTTATGACAAGAGTTGTTGAACGTATTGAAGAAACAGAAGGATACAAAGCAGGTGAGACTCCTGTAGCATTTGCAGGATCATTTGTTTTATCACCGCATACAAAACAGATAGAAGGATTCGATGCGATAGAAAATATCTATGGAGTAGGAAATCTTTCATTTACCTATCCCGGACTTGAAAAAAGCTATCTTAAGTATGTGATGAATGAAGATATGAATATCACGGAAGCAGATACGGGAAATGAAGTAATAAAGAATATGCCTGTATTTCCGGAAGAGGGATCGGTAGCATTTAATGAAGGAACACTGATCGTAAAGATATCGGATATTCCCTAACAAGCAGAAAGACAAAAAGCTTTTTAACAGCTTCTACGGAGGAAGAGATGGACGATAAGGTTTTTGACAAAATAAATGAAGTGGATATGAAGCAAACGATGGAGAAGTACTACATCGATTACGCCATGAGCGTTATTGCTTCACGTGCGCTACCGGATGTAAGAGACGGACTCAAGCCGGTTCAGCGCCGTATCCTCTACTCCATGATAGAGCTTCATAATGAACCTGATAAGCCGCACAGAAAATGTGCCCGTATCGTCGGTGATACGATGGGTAAATATCACCCTCACGGTGATTCATCAATTTACGGTGCATTGGTAAACATGGCGCAGGAATGGAACCTCCGTTATACACTTGTTGACGGTCACGGTAACTTCGGTTCTGTCGATGGTGATGGCGCCGCAGCAATGCGATATACGGAAGCAAGACTTTCAAAGATGTCAATGGAGATGCTCCGCGATATCCAGAAAGATACTGTTAATTTCATACCTAACTTTGATGAGACGGAATCAGAACCTACAGTCCTTCCTGCAAGATTTCCCAATCTTCTTGTAAACGGAACAACAGGTATCGCCGTAGGTATGGCTACGAATATACCTCCTCACAATTTACGTGAAGTAATAAGGGCTGTTGTTAAGATCATTGATAACAGGATTGAAGAAAGCAGAGAGACTTCCATCGACGAAGTTATGAATATAGTGCACGGACCTGATTTTCCTACAGGTGCACAGATCCTCGGAACAAGAGGTATCAAGGAAGCATATCGTACAGGACGAGGCAAAGTACTTATCCGTTCCGTTGCAAATATGGAGACTCTTCCCAACGGCAAGACTCAGATCATAGTTACCGAACTTCCTTATATGGTGAATAAGGCAAACATGATCAAGAAGATAGCAGACCTTGTTAAGGATAAGAAGATAGACGGTATCACCGCTATTCGTGATGAGTCCAACCGTGAAGGAACAAGAGTTGTCATTGAAGTACGCCGCGATGTCAATGCTAATATAGTATTGAAGAAGCTTTACAAGCATACCGATATGCAGACTACTTTCGGTGTCATCAATCTTGCTCTTGTAAATAACGAGCCCAAGGTAATGAACCTTCTTGAACTGCTTGAGTATTACTTAAAGCATCAGGAAGATGTAGTAACAAGAAGGACAAAATACGATCTTAATAAAGCTGAAGAGAGAGATCATATCTTACAGGGATTGCTCATAGCTCTTGATAATATCGATGAAGTCATCAATATCATCAGAAGCAGTCAGAATACTCAGGAAGCAAGACAGAGATTGATCGAAAGATTCGGTCTTTCCGATGCACAGGCCAACGCTATCGTAGAGATGAGACTGAAGGCTCTCACAGGTTTGGAAAGATCCAAGCTTGAAGATGAGCATGCAGCACTCATTAAGCAGATCGCAGAATGGAAAGCTATCCTTGCAGATGAGAATCTTCTTCTCGGAGTTATCAAGAAAGAGATCACCGAGATCGCAGACAAGTATGGTGACGACAGAAGAACAGCCATCACATATGATGATTCCGAGATCCGTGATGAGGAAATGGTACCCCTTGAGAATACTGTCATTGCAATGACAAGTCTCGGATATATCAAGCGTATGACGGTTGATAATTTCAGGACTCAGGGTCGTGGCGGTAAGGGCATAAAGGGAATGACCACCATAGAAGACGACTATATTGAAGATCTTCTGATGACATCAACCCATAACCATATCATGTTCTTTACCAATAAAGGACGTGCATATATGCTTAAAGCATATGAGATCCCTGAGGCGGGAAGAACAGCAAGGGGAACAGCTATTGTTAATCTCTTACAGCTTCAGCCGGAAGAGAAGATTTCAGCTGTTATCCCTATCGGTGAATTTGAAGAAGATAAGAATCTCTTCATGGTAACCAAAAAGGGATTCGTTAAGAAGACAAGTATCATGGACTTCTCTCATATCAGGAAGAACGGTCTCGCAGCTATCACTCTCAGAGAAGACGATGAACTTATAGAAGTTAAGCAGACCAGCGCAGAGACCCATATCTTCATCGTTACAAAGAAGGGCATGTGCATAAGATTCAAAGAGACCGATGTAAGATGCATGGGAAGAACCGCAATGGGTGTCATCGGTATGGATATTGATGATGAAGATGAGATCATAGGAATGCAGCTTGATCACCAGGGCGATTCACTTCTCATTGTTTCCGAGAACGGTATCGGAAAGAGATCCGATCTTGAGGAATTCAAGGTTCAGAGAAGAGGCGGTAAGGGTCTTAAGTGTTACAAGATCACTGAAAAGACAGGAGATGTTGTAGGTGTTAAGGCAGTTACGGATGATCACGAGATAATGATGATCACAACCGCAGGCATCATTATCCAGGTTGGAATGAACGAGATACCTGTTCACGGAAGAATTACTTCAGGCGTAAAGATGATGAACGTGGATGAAGGTGTCAAAGTTGCAAAGATCGCAAAAGTCCGTGAAAAGATAGAAGATGCGGAAGTATCCGAGACTCCGGATGTGAAGCCTGAGGATTACGAAAAAGAAGAATCCGATACGGATATCGATGATGAAGAGGTTATGACAGAAGAAGAGATCACCGAAGAAGATAACGGGGATAATACGGAAGAATAAGAAAGTAATGATAAAATAAGAGAAAGACCGACGGTTATATAACAGACCGTCGGTCTTTTTAATATCAAGAAATAAAAAAACGTTTTTTTTTGGATGCAATATGATAAAATAAACTTGGTGTGTTGTAAATTACAAGGGAATGAACCCCGGGGGTAAAACAATGATCGGTGCTATCATTGGTGATGTAGTCGGTTCCAGATTTGAAAAAGACAACTACAAAGGGAAAGATTTTGAACTTTTTACTGATAAAAGCCGTGCGACAGATGATACGGTTATGACTGTTGCCGTTGCTGCCTCAATCTTAAAGGCCAGACCGGAGTTCACAGAATTTACACCTAAGATAGTTCATTATATGCAGACCTTTGGAAGAAAATATCCAAATGCCGGATACGGTGAGAGATTTTATACATGGCTTTATGATCCCAATCCGAGACCTTATCACAGCTTCGGTAACGGAGCTGCAATGAGAGTAAGCCCTTGTGCTTATGCTGCAAATGATCTTATCAAAGCACTTCAGATAGGTGATCAGGTTACAAGTGTAACTCATGATCATCCCGAAGGAATGAAAGGAGCGGAAGCTGTTATTTCCGCTATAGTCCTTGCAAGAAAAGGAAAGAGCAAGGAAGAGATAAAGAAATATATCAGTGGAAGATATTATCCCATCAACTTTACTCTGGATGAGATAAGAGAAAGCTATACCTTTGATGTAACATGTCAGGGTTCGGTTCCTCAGGCGCTGGAAGCTTTCTTTGAGGCAGAAGATTTTGAAGATGCCATCAGAAACGCAGTTTCCATCGGTGGTGACAGCGATACTATCGCATGTATCACAGGAAGTATTGCGGAAGCATACTTCGGTATACCGGAAGCCCTTGTTGAAAAAGTATATACCTATCTCGACAGCGGTCTCAGAGATGTTATAGAGAATTTTGAAAGCTACTATCCTTCAAACATAATCAAAGCAAAGAAGGAAGAGGACTACGTTTTCGATCTTGCTGTCGATGAAGAAAAAAAAGAAGAACAGCCGGTCATGCAGGGAACACCGGAACAGCCTGTGATCCAAAAGACTGTAAGTAATATCAATATTCCCGTAAATACTGCAAATACGGTTGCCCAGATAATACCGGGACAGCCTCTTCCCGCAGAACATCCGGCAGCGTTCAGGCAGACAGTTATACCTACAAATTACAGCGGTCAGCCTCTTCCTCAGATGCAGACCAACAGTCAGAGTATTCAGCAGTATCGCCAGCCGATACCTCCTGCATACAGACAGGGTGTACCTGTTCAGAATGTGCAACAGCCGCAGTTTGTTCATCAGCCTACACCTAATCCTGCTTACGGGACAGGTGCTACGCTTCCTTACGGTGGCCAGCAGCCGATACCTCCCGCATATCAGCAGGGTATTCCTGCTCAGTATAATGCTCAGCCCGTCGGAGGTCAGGGACAGATTCAGCCTGTGATAATACCTTCAGCAACATTCCAGCCTACAAGACTTCCTTTGAGATCAGAGATGGAGAATGTAGCTCCTGATCAGGGCATCATTCCTATTGACGGAAGACCCGAAGCAGTAGCTGCACAGCCCACATCACCGAAGCTTGCTGTTCCCAGAGGTGCAGCAGTTGAGGAACCATCTGCCATCAGAAATCGTGAAGAACTTGCAGCGCTGTTCAATATCTCTCCCGATGCGGAAGAGAAAAAACCTGAGCCGGAAGTAGTTAAGGAAGAACCTAAAATATCAGTGCCGGTACCTACGCCTACACCGATACCCGTACCGACGCCTACACCGATACCCGTACCGACACCTACTCCGGTACCCGCACCTGCAAATGTACCCGTACCCACGCCCACTCCGATCATGGAAGATGAGTCGGAAGTCAAGCCCTGGATACGTGATAATAAAACCATTCTTTCTGCGGCCAATCCTCTTTTGGGAGCAACACAGCCTAAGACAGAAGCTCCGAAAGCCGCACAGGATGCACCTCAGGGTGGTAATCCCATGCTTGGCATGACAGGTAATGAGAGATTTACTCAGGAGGAGAGACCTGTCGAAGAAGGTACTGCAAACATGGGCAAACTTAATGAGACTTTGTCCATATTTGATAAGGGAGAATATGATATTGACGGCAAGAGAGTCAAGTGTCAGTTAGATAAGACCAGAGCCAGCGCTGCTCAGGTATTTCTTCCCGATGATGTTTCCAAGATAGTCAACATACTTGGCCTTCCTCAGATGAAGGGTATGAACCAGGTAATATACAGATGTGATCCAATGGCTTCTTTCACATCTGCAAGAAAGATATATCTCGACAGCCCGTATATGTTAAACGGCAGATTTGACCGCAAGGTACTTGTCATAAATATGACAAATCCTACGGTACCCGGCGGAAGATCAAGGAATGGAGGAGACGGCAGCGAAGAAGATCTTTGCAGAAAGAGTTCGTTACTCTACTCTCTTGAAAGCCCTGCGGCAGGAACATTCTACGAATACAACAGAAACAGAGATACGGGAATGGCGTCTAATGCAATAATACTCAGTCCTGAGGTTGAGGTTATCCGCAATGAAGAAGGCGGATTGCTGGACGAGACCGTAATGGTATCCGTTATGAGCTGCGCCGCACCCAATCTCGCTCTCGGAAGAGAAGGTTTTTCCGACGGAGCATACGTAGGACTTCTTACCCAGAGGATAACCGGTATGGTAAAATGTGCCGCTTACTGGGGTTACCGCAATCTTGTGTTCGGAGCATGGGGATGCGGAGACAATAAGAATGACCCGGCCCTTATAGCAAGCCTTTTCAAGAAAGTATTTGATGAGCTTTCCTATAACGGAATGGGAGTGAATGATCTTTTCAGCAAGATAAATTTTGCAATACCGGACAAATCGGATAATATGGCTCTGTTTAATGAGTTTTACAGGCTGTTCGGCAGAAAGGTCTGAAAAACAGAACCGGAGATAGTTGTATGCTGTACAGTCTTATGCCGGAAAAAGTGTTGATGCCCCTTGCGGTATTGGTATCATTTTTTCTGACATTCATATCAATAATATTATTCAAAAATAAGCTTCCGCAGGATATGGGAAGAGCTTTTGCGGTAAACGGAGCCCAGTCAAAGGGCAAAGCCCGCGGGGCAGGTATTATCCTTATATTCTGTTTTGTTGCGGCCACTCTTTTATTCATCCCGCTTTCCATTGAGACAGGATGCTATCTTTCATTACTCGTAGCAGTAATGTTCACGGGATTTTTTGATGACGCGTCCAAGAAACCCTGGGGAAATCTTGTTAAAGGTATCCTTGATTCCGGCATCGCGGTCCTCACTGCAGTCACCTATCTTTATTTCAATGATAATAAGATAGATCTTCTTTTATTTGATATCTCGGTTGAGATACCTTTGTGGCTTTATGCAATCCTCATCATTTTGCTGGTATTCGCAAGTATTAATGTTATAAACTGCACAGACGGCGTTGATGGTTTATGCGGCTCTCTTTCAATACTTACATTGGGAGCCTTCGCATGCATTCCTTCAGTTGCCGGTTTATTATCAAAGCCTTATGAGAAGGGTGCGGTTTTGTTTATCGCAGTTCTTCTGGCATACCTTTGTTTTAATACCAAGCCCAGTACCATACTTATGGGAGATGCGGGATCCAGATCCATAGGACTTTTGGTCGCTATTATCGCTCTTAAATCCCATTCACCTCTGCTCTTCATTCCATTTACTTTTGTAATGATAATCGACGGAGGCCTCGGACTGTTAAAGCTCACTGTCCTTCGTATTGAAAAGGGTGTTTTCAAGAAAAAAAATCCTGTTTTTATGAAGAGTATCCGTACTCCCATCCACGATCATGTCCGTAAGAATCTTGCGGAAGACAGCAGATGGTCGGATCCTCAGGTAGTATGGAGATTTCTGATAATTCAGGCAATGATAAGTATCAGCGTTTTGCTGTTTCTTTCATTTACATAACTAAGGTGCTATAATTAAGCTGTATGCGTAAATTTTAACAGTGATAAGGTGAAGTAAAATGGCTTCCACATCAGCGGATAAAAATTCAGAGAGCGGAAAATCTTCTTCAGGTCGTTCCCGTTTGGGGAAGGGTCTGAATGCGCTTATAACAAATAAGCTTGCTACTCCCGGAACGGCAGTCCCTGTCGGAAATGACGTAACTCAGACTGTGAAGGATGCAGCTTCAGAAGGAGCGGATCTTGTAAAGTACGTTCCCATTGACCATGTTGAGCGCAATAAAAAGCAGCCCAGAAAGAAATTCGACGAGGAGAAGATAGCCGAGCTTGCGGCTTCTATCAAACAGCAGGGTGTTTTGGATCCCCCTATTGTGGTAAAAAAAGACGATCACTATATGATCGTTGCCGGTGAGCGCAGATGGAGAGCTTCCAAAAAGGCCGGTCTTAAAGAGATTCCCGTTATAATCAGGGATCTTACAGACAGTGAGATAGCTGAGATCGCTCTTATAGAGAATATTCAGAGAGAAGATCTCGATCCCATAGAGGAAGCGATGGCATACAAGAACCTTAAGGATGAGTATTCCTTAACGGATGATCAGGTTGCCGAGAAAGTTTCCAAGAGCCGTGTAACCGTTACCAACAGCATGCGTTTGTTAAAGCTTGATGAGCGCGTCCGTCAGATGGTAACAGAAGACAAACTTACGACCGGTCATGTCAGACCGCTTATAGG
>Ga0256407_10014504_pt1 | contig 10357 bp, 8 predicted proteins | sample RumenRJG_04DNA_FD_193489 | JGI IMG/M metagenome (GOLD analysis project Ga0256407, IMG submission 193489) | Bovine rumen microbial communities from Lethbridge, Alberta, Canada - RJG_04 | ecosystem: Host-associated > Mammals > Digestive system > Stomach > Rumen | place: Canada: Alberta | collected... | reverse complement strand
AAAATAAATTATATTACAATATAAAAAATATTTTTAACAATTATTGAAGAATTAAGAATGAAAGAAAAAGAAATTTATATATCAATAATTTAAATTACCAAATTTACAAAATTATATATTATACGGCCATAACTTCTATAGATCCAAATGATATTCTTCTTTTTACTTTTTTATAAGTTTTAAAACTTCTTATAGGTCTTAAAATTGATTTAAAAATATTTAAACTGATAGAAGAATCATATCCTTTATTAGTAGAAAACTTTAATATATTATTATTTTCTAAAGTTTGACTTCTTTGTCTTTTTCTAAAAGGAGAATATATTTTTTTATTCTTAGAAAGAAATTTTTTACCAATATTTTCATAATCAAAATCAAGTTCATTATATAATTTTAAAATATTAGCAATATCTATTATATTTTTATCATTTTCAATGGGATAATTATTATCCAAAATATGATATTCTGAATCAGTCATAAAATATCCTTTTATTTTTTTTTTACATAAATTATCTGTTTTACAAATGAAAAGTAAATTACATTTTAAAATATTATTATATTCAAAAAATAAATTTTCTTCTAATCCATTTTCATATTGAACAATAAATATTAATAATTTACTTTGAATTGTTGAATATATTATATTATATTCTTCTAATCTATTTAGGATTTTTTTTACTTTTTTTCTATATAACATTACCTTAAATGCATCTTTTATTTTATTACATGCAATTATTCTATTATTTAAAAGAAATTGTACAAATCTATATGGTTTGATTATTTTTCTTGTTCTATGTCCTTGTAATACATTTTTTATTTTTTTTGAAAATTGTTTTCTTTCTTTTAATATTTTTATAAGAAGATAAATTGATTTGAATATATTTTCTATTCGATAAGTTATAATTCTTTTTGATAATTGAAAAACAAATTCTTTACACTTTCGAATGGTCATTTTTTCTATCAATTTAACTGTAAATATATAATAATATAATATAATATATAATAATATAATATATAATAATATAATATAATATTATATAATATTATATAATATAATATTATTTATAAACAAAATTCAAATTTTTTAAATAATAAATGTAATTTATTTAAAAAATAAAAAATTTAAATACTCAAATTTAATTATATTCAATTATTAAATTACTAATTAACAATTCAGAAATAATTTTTTTCAGTTCGGATATTTTATTATAATAATCAAATTTTTCTCCATATTTTTTTTTAAAAACAATACAATAAGTTTGATTTGTCATTTCGAAAAATTTAATTTCAACAACACATAAATAATATTCAAATTTTTCCTCATCATCTTTATCATCTAAATTATTAATATTTGTATTTTCTTTATCACTATAATAAATTAGGAATCTTAATAATTTTTTATTTGGTTCAATTTCATTAACTAAATTAATTTTATTAATAATAGAAGTTGCTAAAGCATTAATAAAATCAACAGGTTTTATTTTAAGATTATTAATAAAAAAATAATTAGAAAATCCATATTGAGTTTCTAAAAAAGGAATTTTAATGTTTTCATTAAATAATCTATCAACAATTAATTTTTTTTTATGAGAAAATTTATCTTCATTTAATATAAAATAAACATTATGTTTTAAAATATAATTTTTTAAATATTCCTCAGATGATTCTTTCGAACTTTGTAATTGTTTTTTTACAATTTCTTCTCTTAATTTAAATTCATTAATAACTTTTTTATGATCAATTAAATTTTTATTTAACCAATCACATTTAATAATATCATTTAAATCAATTCTATCACGAGGATTAAATTGAATCATTTTAATAAACAAATATTTAAATCCATCAGATAATTCATTAATATTAATTTCACTATTATTTTCTTTTAATTGATTCCAATATTCAGCATATTGTTTTTTTAAAATATATTTATATAATTTATCTTTACCAAAAGGTATTTCAAAAGGTTTAATCCCAGTAACAATAATAAATAAAATAACACCTAAAGAAAAAATATCAATTTTTTTACCATCATAAGGTTTTTTCAATAAAATTTCAGGTGCCTGATAACTTCTTGTTCCAGTAATATTCTTTAATTTTTCATTATCTTTTAATATAACTCCAACTCCGAAATCAGCAATTTTTGGATTAAAATTACTATCTAATAATATATTTTCTAATTTTAAATCTCTATGAATTATTTTTTTATCATGACATGCTTTAATTCCATTTAAAATTCCTTTAAAAATTATTTTTCCAAAATCTTCATTAAATCCTTTTTTTGGAAAATAAATATAACTAAATAAATCTCCTTTTTCAGCATATTCTAATGTTATATATTGATATTTTTTATTTCCAGATTCTCCAATTTTTTTTTCTATTGAACCTTCCCCATCATCTATTATATTTAATATATTTTCATTATGAACTGATTTTAATATTTCACTTTCTTTTTGAAATATTTTTATTTTATTTAATAATTTTTTTTTTTCTTTTTCTTTTTCTTTTTCATTTTTTGGTTCTTCTTCATCATCTTCTTTTTTTAATATCTTTGTTGCATATATTTTATTATTTTTTATATCTTTTGTTAAATAAACTATTGCAGTTCCACCTGAACCAATTTTTGAAAGAATATAATATTTATTATCTAAAATTGGTTTCGATTCTATCATATTTTATAAAAATATATTTTTTTTTCAAATACTTATATTAAAATTATTGGAAAATATAAAAAAATATATATTAAATTTATTTATAATATAATTTTTAATTTAAAAAATTTTTTTTTAAAATATATAATGTGAAAAGTTTCTTTTTAAAAATTATAATATTTATCAATAATAAATATATTATCATTTTTTTTATGGCATAAAGAATAGGGATAATAATTTAAAAAAACATTATAATATTGAATAGGAATTTCAATTTCTGGATTTAAATCTAAAGAATCATTTTGTATATAAAAACATTTATTATTATTACATGAATTAATATTAAATAAATTAATACCATTTTTTTTTTGTATATATTTAATTAATTCTTTTTTACCTTGTGTTTTAGAATAAACAAGTTGACATCTTTTTCCACTATTAAAATTATTCCATTTTTTACCATTAAATTCAGAAAAAAAATATAAAATATGAATTGAATTTGTAAAATTAATAAAACCAAATCCTAAATTTGAATTATTAATTAAATCAAGTGGAAGATATAATATATCAAATTTTTCAGAAAAGTTAATATTAATTTCATTTAATAATAATTCTAAATTATATCTATTTGGAATATTTCTTATCATTATTGTTGTTCTTTTATCTTTTAATTTTAAAACATTATCTAAATGAATTATATTTTTTGGTGAATCTAAATAATAATTATTATTTTTTTGTTGTTCATTTGTATTATCAAAACTATTTCCTTTTGCAAAACAATTATAAAAATTTATATTTGAATAATAACCACCTGAAAAAGAATTATTTAAAATATTCATTCCATAATTAAGTGATTTATTTGATAAATTATTTGAATTATAATTAATACTATTATTTAAAAGATTATGATTAGTATGATAATTTGTAAAAGAACAATTATTTTTTTCTTTTGAATTAGAATATGTATTTGATTGATTTATAAAAGAATTATTTGAACAATCAGAATAAGAATTATTCATATCTTCTATTCCTGAAAAATTTAATACATCTAATTTATTTTCATTATTGTTATCTTCATTTCTCATATCAATTAAAGCTTTTGAAATTTCTTTATTTATTTCTTCAAAGTCATTATCAATATTATCTAAGTCTTTTTTATTATAAAATTGATTTCCAATGAGCATTTTTATAAAAATATATTTTTTTTAATATTTAATTGTATTATACTTTTTAATAATAAATTTTATTTATACAATAAAAATAAAAATCGAATAATAGAGAATAAAAAAAAAAAGAGTATTTCATTTTTAATATTAAAATTTATAATTTATAATTAAATATATAAAAATATTAAAATTAATTATATTTAAATAGATAAAGGAAAATGCAATATAATCAATAAATTAAATAAAAAGGAGAAAAAAATAAAAAATTAAAAAATTAAAGAAGGGGATCATATGCATTTTTAATTTTAGAAATAGAAGAAGGAATATCATTTTTATCAAAATAAATTATTCTGTTTTTAGAAAGATCAATACAAATATTCTTTTTAATCTTATTACTAATATTATTAACTTTTTTTGGAATAATTACTTTAATATTATTATTTAATAAATTAATATCAGAATCAGCTTCAGTCTCATCTTCACTTCTATTCCTCTTTTTATTTAATTTTATTTCTTTTGATTCTTCTAAAATTTTTTCCCATTTTTCTAAAAGATTTGAAATTAATTTTAAAATTGGATGATCAATTTTCCAATTTTTAATTAAATATCTTATAATATTTAATTTATCAAACAATTTTAAATCTAAAATATCTTTGGAATTAATAGATAAAATTTGAAATATATTTAAAATATTATTTAATAAAGCTAAAATATTGAAAAGATGATTAAAATTAAGACATGGATATTTTAAAATTTTTCTCTCTTTCCAAACCCAATTAAGTAATGATAAGTGACATTCTTCTTCATAAAATTCTTTTAAATCATTGAATTTATCTTTATTTAATAAAATTGAATATGTAAATGTTATTTTTTGAAATAAATTTAAAGCATCTTCTTTCTTTATAATTTGTATTATAAATGTTTCTAATTCATTCACAGAATTTGCTTTAAAGGGTAATTCAATTGGATTTTCAATTCCACAAAAATTTATTTTTGATAATGAAATGTCTTCTTTATTTATAATAGGATATGTTGAATTTTCATTTAAAGGAATACTTTTATCATCTTTTTTTTCTTGTTCATTCAAACTTTCTAATTTTGCATTTAAGGTTTTCATTTTTTAATTTAAAATTTTTTTTGATAACTATATTTATATATTTTATTTTATAAATAATTTTTTTTTTGATAAAAATAAAAAATACAATAAATACCATTAATTTATTTATTTAATTCTTTTGAAAATAATTATCAATAATATTTATATAATAAAAAAATTTTAAAATAAATCTCCTTCACTTATTTTTCTAGATACATTTGGATCAATTCTTTTATTAGTTAAGAATTTTAAATGAGGTAAATTATCATTTTTTCTTAAAAAATATTTTAAAGTATAAAGTTCTTTTAAATCAGTTAAATACTCAAACCATTTAGGTAAAAAATTAAAATTTAAAAGAAAACCAATAATTAACAAACTATTTTCAATACATAAAAAAATAAGTATTTTATAATATAAATCATTTTTCAATCTAAAACTTTTAGAAAATAAAACAACACCAATATTAGTTAAATTACCAATAAAAAGTAAAATTTTCATTAAAAAATTATAAATCCCAATTCCATTTTCTTTATCTAAACTTTCAAATCTTTCTAAATAAAACATTTTAAATAAATCAACAATTTTTTCAGTCCAAACTAAAACTAATATAATTAAAGGAGTTAACGGAGCAGAAGAACTAAATAAACAAACAAAACCAAATAAAATAATAACTTCAGTATATTCATAAATCATATTATCAGCATCTTCAACTAATAATTGATGAAGAGAACTTTGATATTTTATATCAGAATATTCATTTAATTTATCTTTAAATTCATTTTCTTTTAAATTAGGAAATTTTTCTTTTATCATTTCACTAATTTTTTTTTTATAATTATGACTTCTATATTTATAAAAAAAAAAAGGAATTCCAATTTTAATGAAATTTTAAACAAAAAACATTGCATAAGTAGTATATAATTGAATTTCCATTTCATGCATACAAGTTCCTGCACATTGTTTTCCTATATTAGGTTTAATAAATCCAATATAAAAACAAGCAGCATAATTATTAGTAAATTCAAATAAAACTAATTTAATTGTTAAATCTCTTATACTTTGATATTCTTTTTGATAATTTTCCCATTTATTTAATTTTTTAACAATATATGTATTTATAATTGTAAAAATTTTTATTTGAATTGCATTTATTGCTGCAAAAATAATTGAAATTAAAGTATCATGCCAAAAACTTTCTGGAGTAGTGTCAATTTTTCCTGAGTCATAATTATCATAATAATCAGTTAAATATACTTGTTTCCAATTTAATAATCCAAATGTGATAACACAAGTTAAAAACATCATAATAAATAAAACTAAATATGAAATTAATTGTTTTAATCTTCTCTTATATGGTTTAATAAATTTTATTTTTTCACCAAAAACAAATTCTTTTTGAAAATCTGGTTTAAAGTCTTCTCTATCAGGTTCTGATCTTTTATAAAATTCAGTACCCCAAAAATATGCATATAATTTTTCTTTTTGTTTCCATGATTTAATAAAAATTCCAATCCAAATATTTACAATAATACAAAAAATTAATATTATTATATCAATATATGTTATTGGCGTTTTTTTTATTGGATATGGCTCAATTGCATCTGGGAGAAATTTAATTAAAAATTCTATTAATATTCCTAATATTGATAATGGAATTAACCATTTTATATAATCATTTAAATATAAGTAATAATATGATATGTGTTCACCAAAAAAATTTCTTATTAAATTTATTAAGTATCTTTCTTTTTTTGTTGAAAAAATATTCCAACTGTTTTTAAATATATTTTTCATTGTTATTTTGTCTTCGTAATTTTTGTAGTTTCTTTGAAATAAAGTCATTATTAAAACTTCTTGTTTTTTTAAATAATTTAAACTTAATAATTTATCTATTGATGTTGTTATTAATCTTAATTTATCTATATTTCTAAATTTTGAACATTTATTACAATTTTTTTCAATATTTAAAGGAACATCTTGACATTCATGATATAAATCATTTTTTTCATATCTTCTATATTTTATTTCTTTTGTTTTATCATATTTTTTATAAGGAGGAAAATTATATGAAATTGAAAATTTTAAATCTTCAAATTGAATTGGATTATAAAAATCTTCATCACTTACATTTAAAATTTGAGATTCTGAATCATCATCATTTAAATGTTCTTTATCTTCTTTAAATTCATTTAATGTGTTTATATCTTTTAATTTTGTTTCATATTCTTTTTTAAATAAAACATATTTATATGCATAAGGTTTTAATTGTAATAAATAATTTAAAACATCTGCTAAATATTCATAAACTTCTTCTTTTCCATATATAATTATCATTAAATTTTTTTGTTTTTGTTCTCCTAATTCTAATTTAATATTTAATTTTGTAAAATATATTATTATTGAACAAATTAAATATATTATATCTTCATATTGTATTTCATAATAAATTTTTAAATTTGGATCATTATATTTATAAGTAAAATATCTTAATCCTTTTTCATAATATTTTTGATTTATATTCATTATTTTTTCTGAAATTTTTTCAGAATAAACTTTTATTATTGTATCAATTAATTTATCATAACTTAAATTTAATTTATAAAATAATTTCTGAATAAATTTTATATTATTTTGAGTATTTTCTGCATTTTTTATTATATCTTCAATTTTAATTTCATCTGCATTTTTTTCATAATGTGTCATTTTTTTCATAATATTAATTAATCCTTCATCTTTTTCAACTTTAGTTGACTCATTAACTCTATATGCATTAGTTTTTTTTTTTTTAATTGAATTTCTATTATCACTATCAGAAGATTTTTTTTTACTTATTCTTAAAGGATTTGTATTTTCATTATTTATATTTTCATTATTTTCATCTTCATTTTCATCAAAAAATGAAGTTTTTTTCTTAAAAATAGGAATACTTTGAAATACTTGATTTGTTGAATTTGAATAATATTTTTCATGAAAATCATTTGGACAATTTAAAACTAACATATAATAAACATCATTATCTGGTGGTTTTTCTTTTATAAATAAATCGGTTAAATTTGATATTTGTGATAAAATTTGTTGTGATAAAAGATTTAGGCTATTTTATTATATGATATTAATTATGAATTTACTCATATAAACGATTAAAAAAATTATCTTTATTTGAAGATTGTCTTATTTTTCCATTAATAATTTCTTCTGTTTCCATTTTGAAAAAAATAATATTTGAAAATAATATTTTAAATAATTTTTATTATATTATTTATAATATAATAAATCTTTTCTCAAAAAAAATAAAAAAAAATTAAAAAAAAAATATTTTAAATATTATAGTCCATAATTATTTTCCTTATTATAAAAATATTATTTTTCCTAAATGGTATTTATTTTTTCTTTTTAGTTTTAGCATTTTCATTATTTACATTAACAAAATCATCTCTTTCTTTCTTTTGTTCATCTAAAAACCTTTTCAAAATATCTCTATCAGGATCAGCAATACTTTTTTTTTCATCTTCTTCTTCTTTTTTTTTATTTTCTTCAATAATAGGTAAGACTAAATCAACTCTTGATGCTCTAGAAATTCTTGATAAAGTTTGGAATAAACGACTAGTTTTTCTTTTAGTAACTCTTCTTACAACATTTCTTAAAGGTTTATAAGATTTTTCAACTTCATTTTCTTTTCCAATTTCTTGCATTATATTAATAAATTCTTGTTTTGAATGCATTAAATATAAAAGATCAAATTTTTTTGATGATTGTTTTAAAAATGATTTATATTGTTGAATTATTGATTCTTCTTCTTCAGTTAATATTATTTTTGGTTTTTCTTCTTTAATTTCATTTTCTTTATTATCTTCTTCTTTAATTTCATTTTCTTTATTTTCTTCTTCTTTATTTTCATTTTCTTTATTTTCATTTTCTTTATTTTCTTCTTCTTTATTTTCTTCTTCTTTATTTTCTTCTTCTTTATTTTCTTCTTCTTTATTTTCATTTTCTTTATTTTCTTCTTCTTTATTTTCTTCTTCTTTTTTAGTTTCAATATGAGTAGTTTGATTATTTTCTTCTTCAGTATGTAATTTAGGTTTATCTTTTAAATCAATTTCTTCTTTTTCAACATATTCACCTTCTTCTTCTTCTTTTTCTTCTTCTTTTTTTTCATTTCTTGGATCTTGATCATCAACTTCTTTTAAAAATTTCATATTTTCAAGTACTTTAGAATAAGCCAAATTACATTTATTATGTTTTTCTCCTAAATCATATAAAGTTTTAATTAAATTTTGTTCTTTATCAATTAATTCTTTTTCATCATCTTCAATATGACTAGTTTGAATAGTAGAAATTGATTTTGCTTCATCTTGTTCTTGTTGAACTAAAACTTGATTTTTTAAATTAACATATTCATTATTTAAATTAATAATATCTTCTTTTAATTCAAATCTTTTTTTTTCTTCTTCAGCAACTCTTTTAACACAATAATTATATCTTTTTCCTCTTAATAAAACAATTTCAACTAATAAATCTAAATTATCAGTTCCTGTAATATCTCTTATATTATCTAAAGTCTCTTCAACTTTTTCATTATTTTTTAATAATTCTGCCATTTTTTCTCTTAAATATTGATTATATAAAACTAATAAATGTAATTCATTTCTTTTTTCTACTTCTTGTTTATCTTGACTATCATTTTTTGCTTCTTGTTGAATTTTTTTTTGTTTTTCTTTTCTCTCATCTGCAGATTGAATAAACATATATTTTTGTTTAATAACAGTTTCATAATAACTTATTAAAAGTGCCTGTTCACTTTTATCATATTTATTTTTTAAATTTTGATCAGTTACTTGAAAATTAACATCATTTCTTTTTTGTCTTATATTATTTTCTGATAATCTTGCTTTTTCTAATTTTTTATCAAGTATTTTTCCTTTATTTTCAACTGCTAAAATTTCTTTTTGAATAAGTAAAATATCTTGATTTAATTTATCAACTTGTTTTTGTAATGTTTTCTTATTATAATTTTCTTCTGCCTTTCTTCCATTTTTTATCTTAATTACATCTTTCATTGTTTCAATTGTTTCTTTATTTTCTTTTGATTTTTTCTTTGTTTTACTATCCATTCCTTGTAAAGCTTTAATTTTTTTATCTAATAATTCACCTTGTTCTACTTTAATGTGAGATTGTCTTGTTAATTTATCTAATTCTGATTTTTGTTGAATTAATATATCTGTTAATTGATCTATTTGACTTTGAATTAATAATCCAATGCTTTCTGTATTTGATGCAAGGAGATATTGCTTTTTTTTTTGGGTTAAGTAACGACTTTGTGCTTGGTCTTCGTTGTAGTTGTAGTTGTTTACACTTTCTTCTTCTATTTCAGTTTCCATTTTTTTTAATTATATTTTTTTTGATTTGTTTTTTTTTTTTTTTTTTTTTTTATTTTTTTTTTTTTTTTTTTT
>Ga0256407_10014501_pt1 | contig 10360 bp, 5 predicted proteins | sample RumenRJG_04DNA_FD_193489 | JGI IMG/M metagenome (GOLD analysis project Ga0256407, IMG submission 193489) | Bovine rumen microbial communities from Lethbridge, Alberta, Canada - RJG_04 | ecosystem: Host-associated > Mammals > Digestive system > Stomach > Rumen | place: Canada: Alberta | collected... | reverse complement strand
TAATATATTGGGGATTGGGGATTGGGGATTGGGGATTGGGCCCAATCCCCAATCCCCAATCCCCAATCCCCATGATTAATAATAAAATAATAAATAGAAATAATATTATAACTTGATACATTAATTTAAATTATTATTAATTTAAATAAATAAAAATATATTTAATTTTTCATTTTAATAAAATATTTAAATTTTATATTCAATTAAATAAAATATTTTCATAATAAAAAGTTATCAATGTATTTTAATATATCATTTAATTAAATTATTATTTTTATTCTTATAATATAATTCAAATAAAATTTATAAATTTATTGAATTTAACATATCACATTCATTAAATTTAGTTCAAAATTTTTATGATAAATTTATTATGTGATTAAAAGAAAGATTAAAAATATTTTCATATGATAATTTTATTCAAAATTTTAATATTTTATTTATGATGATAATATAATAAAATTCTTTAAAAGAAATAAGAAACAAAAAATAACTTAATTATTTTTTTGAAGAAATAAAAAGATTTTCATTTATGAACAGAAATTGGTTATATAAAAGGTTGTTTATGATTTTATTTATTTAAAAAAATAGAAGAATAAAATTTAAAAAAAATAGTTATATCATTTGAATTTTTGCTCTGAATAATTGATTTATTTTTTTATACAAATTCTTTCATATATTTTAAATAATTTTCATTAATTTTAAAATAAAAATTATAATTTTTTTTAATATATTTCATATCTAATTATTTATCACTTGTTTTATTGCGGAAATTTCTTGTAGTACTTTGAACATTCCATAAGCATAATTTTTTTAAAAATTTTTTATTATTTATTATAAAATGAGATACATCATCATTTAATTCATAAATAAATAATGCTATTGTTTCAAAATTTGAATATAAAGGATAAGTAAATTTATATTTTTTAATAGACTTTTCCTCAATTGTAAAAGAAATTTTTTCTAGATTTGGACAATTTTTAAAACAAAGATTAAAATTAAAATTATATTCATGATGAAGGTTTAAATATTTTAAAGTATTATTAATTAAAGAATCATTTATTGTTTTTGTTTCTTCAAAATTAAGAAAGTTTGTTATTATTAAACTATTTAAATTTTTTAAATTTGATATTGTTAAAATTAATTTTTTAAAATTTTCAATTGAATAATCTTCAATATTTTTTAAACTAATTTCTAAATATTCTAAACTTTTATTTTGATAAATTATTTCATATAAAAAAATAATTGATAAATTGCTTCTTATTATTTTATAAGAAAAAATAAATTTTCTTAAATTTGTAAGAAAAAGAGGAGGTTTTAATATTTTTTTTCTAATTTTATACCATAACATTTAATTGTTAAAATTTTTATTGTTTTTAATTGTTCATCGTTTAAATATGATAAAAAATCAGAAGATAAAATTTCTCTACAAATTATTTAAAATTTATTTAAATTTTTCTTATGACAAATTAAATATATTTGTATGAATTATTTTATCAAATTTAAAGTAATATTTACAATTTGTTCATTTGATTTCAAAAAATGTTCTAAATGATTGACATTTTCTGAGAATAAAAATTCTAAACAAATTTTACTCAATAAAAAATTTCTACGTGAAAGTTGTTCATCAAGAAAATAAGATAATTTTTCCAAATTATTTTCACCAATAATTTTTAATGTTTCTAAATTTGATATATCAATAATAGAAAATAATTTTTTTATTTCATCAATTTTTGGTTTTTTCATATTAAATATTTTATATTTTTTATATAATCTTTTGGATTTTTAAGAATAAAATAAGGAAATTCTATAAAATTAATGCATAAATTTTTTGGAATTTCTTGAAGTAAACGATATTCCAAAATTTTATCAACGTAAATTATTTTAACATCATGTTCTTTTGAATATGAAATTAAATATTTAATATAAATATCATCATAATTTAGTGATTTTATTTTAAATAATATTGATTTAATAAATTGATATGGTATATGAAATTGTTGAATTGTTGATAAAGATTGTTCACAGAAATAATAATCTTCAAATTTGATATTAATTCTTTTTTGAAATTGTTTTGAATATTTAATTATATCTTTAATTTTCTCAAAAGGTATAAAGGAAAAAAATTCTTGTAAAACATATTTAGATTTAAATAATTTATTGAACATGAAATTATTATGCTTAATTTTATCTAGAGTAAATATAATTAATTATTTATATTAATTTTAAAATTTAAAAAAAATCAATAATATTTTTATTAATTCAATAAAGTAATTTTAATTAATAGATTAAGGTTAAAAAATTTAAATTATGAAAAATTTTAATTTACTGTGATTTATGGAAAAAGAAAATGAAAATCAAGAAGAAAATGAAAAAAAAATGTTAAATAAAAAATTAATGACACTTTTTTTTGGAATAGATAAAGAAAGAAGAGATTTATCTGATAAATTAAACATAATACCATGTGAAAAAATTTCAATATTATCAGAATTATCATCAGATAATAATAAAATATTTATATCATCATATGGAGAAATGTATTTTCAACAAGTAATTTTAAAGAAAACTTTATTTAAAAATCAAGAATTTATGAAAAAATTACTTTTTATTTTAGCAAAAATTGTACATCCAAATATACAATTATATTATGGTTGTATGTTTAAAAAATTTAATTCATCTTTTATTTCATCAGATAATCATTATGATAATTATGAATGTTTTTTAGTTTTTGAATATATTCCTTTAAAAAAAATAAAAGAACTTGGATATTTAAAAGATATTTTATCTTCAAATGAAATTATTTATTTCAAAATAATTTTAATGGATAAATTAGCTCAAATTTTATCTTATTTATATATGTCAAATTGTCCTTATTTATTAATAAATGTTAAAAATATTTTATTAAATTCTAAATTATTATCTGATAAATATCAACATTTAAAAATAATTTATGGTGATTATAATAATTATATTATAAATGATTTGATAAAATTGATTAAAATTGGAAATTTTATAAAGTATAGTAATAAATTTCATTTAAATCCAATTGACAATGAATCATTAGAAGAAATATCATTTCATTCTCCTGAAATATTGAAATATATATTAAATGATACAAATAATTTAGTTGAATTGTATGAAAATTCATTTTTAGAAAAAAGTGATATTTGGTCTTTTGGATGTTTTATTTTTTTCCTTTTTTTTGAAAAAAATCCTTATCATGAAATAAATTGTAAAAATGAACTTATTCATAAAATAATAAAAGAAGAAAATTTTTTAAAAAGTCAAAATATAAATATCGAAAATAATAACAATATAATGAAAGAAATTTGTAAATGTATCAAATTATGTACTAATAAAAATGAAGATTTTAGACCATCTTTTAATGAAATTATTCCTGTCATTGAAAATTTAAAAAGAAATTTTTATAAAAATTATTTATCAAATGAAAAAAAAGAAGAAATGAAAATAAATGTTAATGATTATTATAAAGAATTTTCTTATTATCAATTATCAAAATATCAAGAATCAAATATTATGAATGAAGAAATAAAAAAATATAAAAAAATCGAAGAACAAATTAAAATTTCTGAAGAACAAATTAATAATTTAAAAAAAAGTATAATTATAAACAACAAAAAATAAAATATTATTGTGAATGAAAAATATTAATATTTTATTTTAAAATAATATATAATTTTTATTAAAAAAGGAAAATATATTTATAAAAGAGAATAAAAAAATTGTTAAAAATAAAAAATAAATAAATGAAAATTTACATTTAAATTAATTAATATAATTAATTATTTAAATAATATATATAATATTATTAATTATTGTAATAATTATTCATTTCAGGATGTTGTCTAAGTAATTCTCGTATATCATCATCCATATGATGTTCTTGATTTCCATGATGTTGTCTATTCATTTGATTTTGAGCTTCTTGATCTTGATTTAATAAAGAATTTACATTTCTATTATCATTTAAATTTAAATTTCTCATATCATTAAGATTAACTGCCACATTTCTATTTGCCGGGACATGATTATTTCCTCCAATTTGTGATCCACATTCTGGACAAATACCATTTTGCATTGGTCCTCCACATTCTCCTACAACATATAAATGACCATTTGGACATTTATACCAAGTTGTTCCAAGAGTTCTCAATAAATTTAAAGTTTCTTCTTCTATATATGCTTTTTTGTATAAATCTTTTAAATCTAAATCCATTGAAAAATTATTTTTTATTATTTCTTCTGGTGTTCTAAAATTATTATTTAAATTATTATTTAAATTATACGGTCCAAAAATATTTCTTTTCACATACAGATAAAAACTTTGTGAATTTTCTCCACTCATTTTCATTATTGAATAATAAAGCATATTATCTATTTTTTTTCTTAAATCTTGGAAAAAAAAATTATTGAATTGTCCTTCAAAATCTTTGAAATACATTTTTATCACATTAAAATTTTTAAAAAATAAAAATTCATTTTTTTCAATACCTTTGCTTTTAACATAATCAACATAATATTCAATTCCCATAAATTTTTCAGCTAAAGTAAGTAAATTATAAGTTGTATTTTTTTTAGAATTAATATCATTTTTTTCCTTAAAAACATTTTTACATAGATTAAAAATTATAGGCATTTTTTTATATAATTCAGAATTATTATATAGAAACTTATTATACCCCATTATAAAAGTATCATTTTGAGGTAATATATCAAAAATATTTATTTTTCCTGCATTATATTGTTTTTCAATAATTCTATCAACTATTTTTTTACTTTTTTTCAAAAATGTATCATCATCTTTACCCATATTTCTATCAAGACTAACTTTTTTAATTTTTTGAACATCTGAGAACATTGTTTTTATCTTATTTTGATATCTAGGTTCCATTATTAAAAGGCTTTTACAATAAGGACAAGTATACATTTGTACATTTTTTTGAGAATTAAAATAATAATCCATTCCATGGATTTCAAATATATGACCACAATCAGTTTTATATAATAAAGCATCTTCATCTAATTCACATTTATAAAAAAAGTCTTCTTGAAAACATTCTAATTCAGGATTGCATATTCTACAAACATCAGGACATCTTTCTCCACAGAGACCATAACATTGATGTCCACATTTCATTTTTTTTTGACATCTTTCATCACAAGGTTTTCTTAAACATAATTCTCCACATTTTTTTTCACATTTTCCATGTATACATCCTATATCACAATCTTCTTCACAATCAATACATATATCACAACATTTTAGAGCACAGTAACCATGATTACATTTATTAGGACAGTTTTTTTCACATAAACATTCAGAAGAACATTTTTGATTACAAACATGACCACAAGGAAGATTTTTATTACATTTAACTCCACATTTTGTATGTAAAGTCCCTCGAAGACATAAACCACAACTTCCTTGACATTGATGACCACAAGGAAGTAAAGCATTACATTTTTCACTACATATTATTTGTAATAAATCATTTATTTGATAACATTCTATTTCATTTATATGATTACATGATAATCTTATTTTAATCTTTTCTTTACATTTATTAAGATTACAATCTTCACCGCAATTTAAAGAACATTTATGTCCACATTTTAATATTTTATTACATTTTTCTACACATTTTATATATTTTTCATCCTCATAACATTTGCATTTTTCTTTAATATGTCCACATGGTAATTTTTTACTTACTATTGCTTCACATCTACCACAATCTTCATAACATCTTTTTTTACATATATGTTCTTTTAATTTACAATTAGGATTTATTTTTCTACATGGTTTAAGACATTTCATCTCATTACAATCATAAACATGACAAGTTTTTTCACATACATGACCACAATTCATTCTTTTTTTACATATTTCACCACATCCTCCTTCAGGACAATTACCAAAATCTTTCTCATTAGATATAATAGTTTTATTCTTATGATTTTGACATATCAAAGTTAATTTATCACTAATAATATCTAAATCTTCTGCTTTTTTCTTTATTTTTTCCCATACATCTAACATTTTTGGGTCAATGCTTAATTTTCCAAGATTATTTGCATTTTTTTTCTTAAATAAAATTTCTCCTTCAATGATATTATTAATATTTCCGATTATATAAAAACCAATTTTTGCTCTACTAAAAGCAACACAAACCCTATTAAAATTTTTTAAAAATCCAATTTCATAATTTTTATTACTTCTAACTAAACTTAATAGAATAATATCACATTCCTCTCCTTGATAATTGTCTACAGAACTGACTCTAATTTCATTCAATTCTAATTTTTTCATATATTTTTTAATTAAAAGTACTTGTCCAACATAGAAAGTTAAAATAGTGATTTGTTCATTTTTATATCCTTGTTTTAGTAAATATTGACAAAATTTAGATAAAAATTTAGCTTCATAATCATTAGTTTTACTTTTTAATCCTTCATTTTCTGCTTCTAAATTATTATGAGTTATAATATACATATCTTTTTCAACTCCTTTTATATCTTCTTTTTTTTTTACTTCTTCGTAATCCATATATTCTTGTTCACCATATATAATTCTTACAAAATCAGCAAATTTTGGTTTCATTCTTCTTTGATATTGTAAAGCAGCAATTGGTATTTTATTATTAATTAATCTTTCAAACATTGAAACATTAAAATTAAATTTTGTTTCTAATTCATAATTATATGGTTTTGGTTTTAATTGTTTATGATCTCCTATTAATATAAGTTGTTTAGTATTTTTTGTTAATAAAGATAATACATGAGATTCTAAAACTTCAGCAGCTTCTTCAATTATTATTGTTTCAAAATTATTTTGCTCTAAAATTGTTGAATATTTTGCACAACCTGTTGTAGTCATTGCTACTATTTTATAATTTTTTATTGCTTCAGCATCACTCATTAATGATACTTCATTTTTCTTTGATAATAATTCATTAAATTGTATAAAATTATCATTCTTTTCTTTTAAATTATTTAATAATAATTTATTCTTCATATAATCTATCATAAGTTTTATTATTTTTGGACCTAATCTAAAAAAATTAATATCACTGTTTAATATATAATTAAATTTTTCTTCATTTAAAGGTAATAATTTCCTTATATCTTTATCATTTTCATCAAATATTTCTTCTTCTTTAAATTTATTTACATCATTTTCTTTTTTATCTAATTCATTTAAATAATAATCTAAATCTAATCTGTCCATGTTCATTGCAAGTTCTTCTTCATCATCTTCATCATCTTCTTCTTCTTGTTCGAAGTTTTCATTTGTATTTTTATTAATTAATTCATTATATTTTTGATTACTCAAGTAATTTAAAAGTTTTATATTATCATTATCATATCCATCAAAATTTAGATAAATTCTATCATATAAAAAATCTTTTCCATTTTCATCAATATTTTTTAAACCATCCAATAATGTTAATATTATTTCATTTGGATTGCTTTTTTTATCAATAGTATTCCAAAAAATATATATTTCTCTTTCAATTTTTTCTAAATTTTTTTTGCTTAAACCCCTTAAATTAATTTTGAAATTAAAAGGAATAGCACTTTGTGCAATTTTAAAAAAATCATCAATTACTCTATTAAATAAGTTACTGAATTTTCTTTTGACCATATAAATATCTACTCTTTTTCTAACATCTATTAATGAAGTTATATCTTGCATATCTTCTCCTAATTGTTCTAATTCCTTTACAATTCCTCTATAAGTTCTATTAGAAAATTTTTGTTTATTAACTAAAGCTTTTTCTTTAACTTTTTCATTTTTACATCTTCCTCCAATTCTAACAATATTATCTGTATATTTTAAAATACCTTCAATAAATGAATCAAGTGCATGATTTGTATAACAAACTACTAAAATTTGTGAATCATGTCTTAAATTTTGAAGAAGAATATTTGTTAAAATTGTTCCAACATGAGTTTTTCCTGTTCCTGGAGGACCTTGAATTAATGCAATTTTGTATAAGAGACATTTATGTATCGCAGAAAGTTGAGATAAATCTAATAAATTTCTAAATGAACTAGGATAAAGTTTTTTATAAGGATTTAAATATATATTATTATATTTATAATTATAATTTTCATTCACATGTCTCATTATTAATCTATTAAAATTTGCATCAACTAACTCTTCTTTAAAAGGTAAATCATTTATATTTATTTCCTTTAATCTTCTCATTACATGAATATATGATTCATAATATGCTTTTGATTCAAATATTTGTAAATTTTTTCTATTTTGTATTATAAAAAAAAAAGATTGAGGATTAATATTAACCAAAGACAATTGAACTCTATAATATGGTAATTTTGGGATATTTATTCTTCTTTGTCTTTGTCCATCATTTATTTTTCTATCAACATAAGGATTATAAAATACTGTGGCAAGTAAATAATTATCATAATTATTATCAGTTAATATTACTAAAGAACCTGTAATCATTCTTTTTGTAAATTTAATTTTTCTTGGAGTAGGAGGGCAAAAATCAATAGTTAAAATTACACCATCTCTATTAATGTCTATAAAAATAATCTCTCCTTTTAAATAAAAATATATGTCTGTAAATTCTTTTGAATATTTTTGTAATTCTTTTTTATCCATTTCATTTACTGATTTATTCAATAATTGAAATTCATTTATTGTTGTTTTTAAATTTCTATAACAATCTTCATATTCTAAATAAAACATTGTATTTATATATCTATCATAAGAGCTATATGAACCAGATTTAATATGTGGAGCTATATTTAATTTTATATTACCCATAAAATCTTCTTTAGTTAATTGTATATTTCTATTTTGATAATCAATTGGAATAGAATCAATATTTATATTATCACTTTTTATTTTCTTTTCTTCATTTTGTTTTTTTTCTTTTTCTTTTTCTTTATATTGAGTCATTTTCTTATGTGTCTCTTTTTTTTTATATTCATTCATAGTATCATTTATTTTAAAAGCAATATTTAATTCATCTCCCTCTTTAAATTCTCCTTTGTTAATTAATTCTTGTATCATGTCTGTATATTCTAATAATTCATTATGTTTTATTCTTTTTACATCATCAGTAAATTTATCTATTAATTTATTATTTAATTGTACAACATTATATAAAAAATTTAAATAATCTTGATTTTTATAATTTTCTTCAGATAATTTTTGTTTTATTAAATCTATAAAATTAGTATTTACTAAAATTTGATTTAAAATTGTTGAAGAAGGTCCAGAATTTATCATTGATATTTTTCTCAATAATTCAGTCATTAAATAAATCATATCTTTGTATTTTTTAAAATCAGTATTTTTAAAAATTTCTGGTAAATCTTTAAATTTCATAAAAAATTGCATAATTTCATTGTCATCTTGTTTTATTATTTCTGATAATTGTTTATAGGAAAAAAATATTTTTTTATCATTTTTATTTTCATAATTTGAATTATTAAATCTTCTTTCTTTTTCATATTTTTCTTTTTTCTCTTTACAATAATTATTTTTATGATTATTTGAAAAGAAATTATTAGTATGATATTTTTCTTCTTTAATTTCATTTTTATTGTAATTATTATAATTTTCTTTATTTTGAGTTTTATTTATTGTATTAAAATAATCATCAATATTATTAATTTTTATATTTTTTTTGTGTGTATTATAATTATTGTACATTGAATTGTTATTGTCATTATTATTATTTGTAGCATTATATTCATTATCAAAATTATTGTTTCTTTTTCCTCCTCTATTTCCTCTGTTTCCTCTATTTCCTCTATTTCCACTAAATCGTCTTTTCCCTCTTCTTTTATGTCCACCTCCATCATTATAATTGTTATATTCCTTATTATAATCTTCCATTTTTAAATAATATATTTTTTTTTTTCGAGATATATATTCTATTTATTTCTATTTTTTTAATGAATATTTTAAAAAAAAACATTTATAATTTTCTTTAAATAACATATATTGAGCATTAAAATTATTCAAATAATAAAAATTTAGGATTGGATTCAATTTTCAATCCCCTTTTTTATAAAAAAAATTAGATTATCTTATATATTTACAATTAATAATATAATATCTTTAATAATAAATTATAATAAAAAAAATAGAAAAAAATAATAATTTTATTAAATAATTAATTAATTAAATAATTATTAAAAAAAATAAAATTCATGTTATATAGGAATTGGGGATTGGGGATTGGGGATTAATAAATTAAGAATATTTTTATAATTTAATTTTAATATTTTATATTATTTATATTTGATTATTTATTAAATATTTTTTTTATAAATTGGGGATTGGGGATGGGGA
>Ga0256407_10014499_pt1 | contig 10362 bp, 9 predicted proteins | sample RumenRJG_04DNA_FD_193489 | JGI IMG/M metagenome (GOLD analysis project Ga0256407, IMG submission 193489) | Bovine rumen microbial communities from Lethbridge, Alberta, Canada - RJG_04 | ecosystem: Host-associated > Mammals > Digestive system > Stomach > Rumen | place: Canada: Alberta | collected... | reverse complement strand
CCGAAAAAAAGAGATCTGATGGGATACATCCCTTATCAAGCATTTCCTGAGAGCAGAACTGTTTCCAGAACCTGGATATAGCCTCATCGTCTTTGGAATTAAGATGAATACGGTCAGTAGGACGGCTTTGAGAAATATCCCGCCATACTTCATCACGAATGTCATCACTTAAAGGGTGCATTGAAATGCAGTTAAGAGCAGAATTTTCAAAAGTAACATTTCTTTTCTTATTGAATGCGGCTCTCTTCTGCACGAGCTCCTTATAAGAAACACCTTCACGCTTAACCCGCTCCACACACTCAGCCGCAATTTGATCAAATTCAGAATCCGGCATAGTGGCAAAAAGATGAGACAGCTTCTTGTATTCATCAATGGTTAAAATGCTGGCGAGCCCATTAAGCATCGCCTCTCTCATTTCATCTCTTCCTTTAAATGGCGAATTTAAACAGGTCATTAGTCCACAACCTCCTTTGATTCTTCCTCCAGAACCCTGACAACGAACTTCAAAGCCCGAAGCATGGTCTCAAGCTCGCAGTCGCCGCCCAGGTACACCTCGAATTCGGCGGTATTGCCGTTCTCGGCGCGGAATCTCTTCACGAACATGTCAGTACCGCCAAGATCCTTGATGCGGATGTAGGTGCGGCCTCCGCAGCTGGCGTTGCCACCCTTAAAGCCGGTGGTGCCGACTTCCACTTCGATGGTGTTGGCACTGGCAACCTCACGGGTAAAGGTGGTGATCTCGGTTCCGTCCGGCAGAACTTTCTGTTTTTCTTTAATTTCAAACATAAAAACTCCAATGAAAATTGTTGATAAAAACGGAGCTTTTTTCGGTGCTCCTACTATCTACTGGACGTGAGGGGCGGTTTTGAGCGGAAATATTTTGAAAAAAATTTCTGAGTGGTTAAGAAATGAGCGAATTGAAGGGGAGGCAAATGAGTATCGTTGTCTGATTTGTGAAAGAGTGGTCATTTTTCAGAAGATTATTAACTAGACATTGGTGTTTGTTGGTAGGGTGATAGAAGCGTATAGGGAGAAAGACGGTTATCTTATGTCCAAAAATAAGGTTAATGAGATGGTTACAAGATGTGTGTATTTTGAGAATAACCAGATTGATATTCAGACAGCTTTGGACAGATGCTTTCAGTTTCTAGAAGAAAGAAGATTCAAGGAGGCTCATGTCATTATTGAGCAGGTTTTAAACATTGACCCCAATAATACTGATGCTCATATTGCCAATTTTCTGTATCAGTTCAAATGCGACAGAATAGATCGGCTTGATCATCGCAGATATTACGATTACCGAGAATCTGAGTTCTGCAACCGCATTTTCGTTAGCAAACAGACACCGTTAAGAGATCGGTTTATATCCCTTATTTCGGAACTTCAAATGGTCGAGACCGAAATAAAAATGGCGAATGAAAAGCGTAAAAACGAAGAGGAAAAGCTACAGGTACAGGAGCGGTTTTATTTCGAGATTTTTTGGGTAGTATTTTTTACAATGACAGTAGTTATACGTTACATCAGGTCTCTTGAGATCTCTTCAATAATTGTTATGCCTCTTGCCGTTGTTGTTGTTGCTTTAATGTTTGATGCTAGAAAACTAAAAAAGAGGCGTGAAAAGCAACTTGAAGAAGATGAGGAATTAGATCGCAAAGAAGAGGAAAGTTTACAGATTTGGGTAGGAGTATTCTCGTTTTTTGCGTTAGGGGGGACATATTATCTTGTTTTTGATTGTGAAGTTCCTCGGGATCTCTGTTTAACAGTTCTAGTTTCCTCGCTTTTTATGGTTTTATATTTTGCTGTTAAGCTTTATTTCAAAAAGAAAAAGAGGTGTAAAAAGTAGCTTGATTTGTGAAAACCACGGCATTTTTCAGAAGAGGATCAGCCCGGCTACAGCGTTTGTTGGAAAGGTGACCAATGTACACCGGAATTGCTTATTAAATTTAGGAGATACCATGGTTACGAGTCGTCTCATTCATTATGTTTCCAAAACACATAGGAATGCTTATGGTGTATTCGCAGAAGCAAGCGATGACCTGGGAGATTTAAAAATTCCGAATGTTCCGCCTATGATTCAGATGGCATATGCCTATGCCAGAAGATCGGCTGCGGCGGGACTCTATTACCAGAATATTTTCACTCGTGACCAATACATGCAGATATACACCGTTTTTCTGGCATACCAGCATAGCACGGGGCAGTCAGTTGATTTTCAGGAAGAAGCATATGATCAGGCCATTGAGTTTCTTCAGAGCTATGACAACAGGATAACAAAACAAGTTGTAGGGCTTATGGTCACCGGAGTGGAAACTGCGGGGAGTAATAATGTGCCGCCCGGAGCTCCAATTAATTCTGTAGAAAAGGTATTTTCTATGATTGATAATGCAACCAATGCAAGACTAATATTCTTGGATAATAACCTTGTTGATATTCAGACAGCCCTGGTGAGATGCTTCCAGTTTCTGGAGGAAAAACGCTTTGATGAGGCTCATGTCATTATCGAGCAGATCTTGAACATCGACCCAAACAACACCGATGCCCATATTGCCAATTTTCTGTATCAGTTCAGGTGCGGCCGAATAGATTGGCTTGATTGCAACAGATATAAGGATTACCTGGAATCTGTGTTCTATCACCGTATTTGTAATAGCAAACAGACATCGTTAAAAGCTCAGTTTATATCCAGTACTTCAGAATTCCAGAAGAAATTTGAGGCTGAGAGAAAATGGGATGAATACAGGCGCAAAAATGGAATACATAAGGAGACGGAGAAGGAGAAGAACAAGAGCAGTGGATGCTTTGCGCTGCTGTTTTTATTGCCGACAATAATGTGTTTTTTAATCTTTCATTTAGCATCAAAATTTTTCAGTTAAGAATACGCAAGGAAGAAAAGCAACGCCAGAAAATACTCTTTGGAGAAAACTGGTGTCGAGTAGATGAAATTGATTTTCAAGTTGAATTAGTCGGTTTTGCTGCCTGTCTATTGCGATAATTCTGGTATTTGTTACCGTTCAAGTGTGGTCAGAAGAGAGGGTGGGGTTACATTTTGGGGCTGTTAGCATCAGCGTTTCTTTTTGGGGTTTTTGCTACTGCCAGAAATCTTTGTTGCACCATAAAAAAAGAAGCGCCAAAAGCAACTTGACCAGCAAAAGACCGACCAAGCTGCCGACTGACTCAATCCTTTTTGTAGAACCCTGTAACGTACCCCGCAGCTTGCAGGATTAGACCTTTCGCCCAGGGCGGTGTACGTCCCATCTGTTCGCACAATGTCTCCAGACTTACCCGCGGGTCTGCTTCAATAACCAGCTCGTCATGTATGTGCATCACGATGCTGCAGTGCCGGAGCGTCTGCATGGCATAGCAGAGAATGTCTCTTGAGATGGCCTGGACGATGTTCTCCACGAACTTGGGGCCGTAGCTTTCAATGCGTTCCCACCTTTTGGCGGTTCCCACTCCTTCGTAGGTAACACTCTCCCCGCCGAATTGGTTCATGCCGATGCGGGGCTTCACATAGGCGAGCTTTCTGCCGGAGGGGAGGGTGATAAACAGCATCCCGCTTTTGCGCGCAAATTTAAGCCCGTGGGTTTCAGCGGAGGTACGTTCAGTGATGGCTGTCATTACGGCATTATCCACCGCCCACCAGAACTTCACGATATTGGGATTGGAGCTTCGCCAGGCTGTAACCAGGGGCTGCAGTTCTTCCTCCTTAAGCCCCATTTCGAGGGCTCCCATGGCTGTTAAAGCGCCGGTTCCGCCCCCGTAACCTAGGGCGAGTTCCGCTATCTTGCCTTTCTGTCTCAGATGCCCGTTAACACCATGTTTTTCCACGGGAATCTTGAACATCTGACTGGCGCTGGCGCAATAGATATCCCCGCCTTTTCGGAATACATCAGACCGCCATTTCTCCCCGGCAAGCCAGGCAATCACCCGGGCCTCAATGGCAGAAAAGTCCGCCACATAAAAGAGCTTTCCCCTTGGTGGGATAAAGGCCGTGCGCACGAGCTGAGACAATGTATCCGGCACATCCTCATAAAGCATGGAGACCGCATCGTAATCCCCGGAACGGACTAGAGCCCGGGCCTGGTCGAGATCAGACATGCTGTTTCTCGCCAGATTCTGAAGTTGCACGATTTTGCTGGAATTACCGGTAACCCATACTTTGCCATTTCTTCTGACCAGGAAGTAGCCAGTTTGTGTTACAGCACAGTACACTGTTCCGTTAAAATCAGATATCAACGGCTTATTCGCGATTATGTGATTATTCCCAGGAGTGAGCCAAATATTTAGTACATACGCATCGCTCCAATTGGGGTATTTATTCTTGTCGCGGTATTTAATTTTCATACTGCAGCATCTTCCGCTCATATGAGCTAAGGCCTGAACAAGATCGGCATTTTGTCTATTCACTGTCGTGTATTGGATGCTATTCGGCGCGGGGCGAGAGCCATCCCAGTTAGGAAGTTCATCAAAAATCAATTCAGCGTTTTCGTCTAACAGCCAATAGCCAAAGGTTTTTGTCCTGAATTCTCTCAGCCACAAAGGCACGGCTCTGGCGGGAACTGTTATCGATACCACTCCGTTTTTGAATTCACTGTACATAAAGGGTATTTCAGCTCTGCGAAGAAGCATTTTGCACCTTTCTATTTTTCGCTGCTTTTTGAAGTTATATCTGACACTGCCATCAGCGGTATATGTTCCGTCGGCCTGTGTCATAATTAACACACGCAACCAGTTCGGATCGCAACAATCTCTCCTGTATCTGAACCCTGTTAGCGGTATTACAGGTCTAGAGAAACCAGCCATCTCTTCCACTGTTATGTTTTGCCATGATCCCCAATATTTTTTCTTTGCCCACATTCTGTGATCAGGTGTGCTGCACTGATCGATTCTCACGTCTGTGTAGGTGTACATTTTTCCCGAGTATGGAAAACTGACCTGTTCTGAATCTTGAAAAGATACAGCTTCAGCAATTGGGTTCCAGCAGGCAATTCTTCCTCCTTTCCACTCATCTAACCGTTTCCATCCACTGTCAGTCAAAATCTCGTGGTCTCCAGTAAGACAAAACCTCCCGGTACGATTGGCCCCGTAGAAACGGAAGAGTCCCCTGGCGCGGTTATCAGCGCATACAGCATTCTGCATGGCCTGATATTTCTTGACGGCGGATTTGGCAAGCTGCTGCCGTAACGAGAGCACCCGGCAGAGCTCCGGTGGAGCGCTTTTCATGAGTTCTGCTACAGCTTTCTTATCAAGGGATTCTGTCATGAGTCCGTTTTCGGCAAGCCATTCCTTCATCTGCTGCACGGAGTTGGGGTTCTCAAGCTGAGTAAACTCCTTCATGGCTGTGATGAGTTCTTCCCGTGAGCGGGCATCCATGTAAATCGCCTGACGCACCAGATCCATGTCAACGAGGACCCCGCGGTCGTTTATCTGCTGATCGATGATGTATTCCTCCCAGATAAAGTCCGGTACTGGATACCTGGAGAGACGATGCTGTATTTCCATTTCGGTCTCAACATCCCGGCGGTTATAGCTTTTGAATGTTTCCCATTTGTCTGGAGCATGATGGGGGAGATTGCGGGTTCTGCCGCCGTTACTCTGTGTCGGAGCACAGGGCTTACAGAAGTAGCGGATGAGATCCTTGCCCTCGGTGAGCTTCTGCTTCTCAAGCCCCAGCACCGCGCCAACGCCTTCAAGGGACTGCGGGAGTCCCAGAGTCGCCGCCCACACCATGTCGCAGCGCCAGCCTTCCGGGCTGAGATAGGTGCCTGAAGGAAGTCCGAGATACCGGGAGAGACAGATTCTCTCAAAGGAAGCGTTGTAGCTGTGTTTGATGACCTTCTCGTCGGTAAGCGCCTTAAGAATCTCATCCGGCACTTTCTCCCCGCATGCCAGATCGTAAACCTGCACCGGTTTCCCATCTACGCTGCAGGCGAAGAGCAGTATTTCAAAATTAGGTGATTCTGAGTAGCGGTATACCCCGCTTTTACCGATATCCACGCTGGAATAAGTTTCCAAATCAAGACAAATCGATTTCATTTCAATGCCTCACAAAAAAGGGCGGAAGTCGAAGCCGCCGCCCTCGTACACAAAGTTAAATGCCGGTTAGCGGAAGTACTTCAGTCTGCGCCGCAGCCTTGAGATCAGATAGGTCGTGAACTCAAAGACAAAGGCCGCGGTGATTCCGCTGAACACTCCGGAGAAGAACCCCGCCATGAAGATTTCCGATGCGTCCATGTGCTATCCCAGAAAATCTTCTTCATCGTCTGCGGTGGCAAAGTCGCTCTCGGCGCTGGCTCTGCCGCCCAGAGGTTCGCCGTCCCGGATCTTCTGCAGATTGTTAAGCCCGCAGGCGATGCCCCGGTTACCGTTGGCGTTGAAGGCATAGAAGGTGATGCTGGCTCTCCCGTACACCCCGGAGTAAACCTCGGACTTGTCCAGGATTTCGTTACGGTTCGCATCCACCACTCCGGGGGCGGTGGCGGAGTTGGCATTCACGAAGTACGCATTGGCGTAGGCCTCATCATCCGGACGCTCCAGATCGCCATCCCGCAGCGGGGTTCTCAGGGTGCTGAGAGCCGGCACGGACTTGGCGTTGCCCTTGAGCTTGGACTGGCCTTCGCGGTAGGCCTCCTCAATGGCGGCCCTGATCTTGCCCACGGTTACGGTATCGGACTTCGGAATGATGAGAGATACGCTGAACTTCGGCTTGCCGCCTTCAATAGCCTTGGGTTCCCATACGTTGGCGTATGACCATCTGGTGTTAACACCGGTAATTACTTTCACTGCCATGATTATTCATCCTTAAAATCAAGTTTTGCTGTTGAAACCGCCGGTCTTTTATCGCTGTCCGGCGCCAGCGTCGGTTTGCCTTTCGGCTTGGTGATCAGCCCCGAAAGGAGCTCATCGAATCTTGCCTTCCCGAGAAGCTTCTGCATGGCGGTAATGCCCAGAACCTTCTTCTCGAATGGGTCAAAGCCCGCCTCGCATACAGCCCTGACGACTTCGTCCTCGTTCCGGTATTTCCTGACCGCGCGGCCTTCCACGAGCTTCCACCCGTGCCACACCTTGCCGCTGAGAGCCCTTTGCAGGGCGTATTCCCGGATGTCGGCTACCCATGCGGCGAGTTCGTCCGCCTTGGCAAGCGCCACCTCAATTTCGGTGTCTTCCAGAAGATCCGGCAGTTTGAACTCGTGCTTTGCCAGCATGAGGTTCGCTTCGGCCCGGGCGCGGCAGGTGTGTCGGGCCTTGCAGAACCCGCACCATTCCCCGGCGCGGAAATCTCCCTTGCCGGCAAATGCCAGGGCGGCTGTGGGCTTCAGTGTGTTTTCCGCCCACTTAAGAAGATCCTCCCGGGAAATCTCCCAGGTGCTGATGTTCTCCCGGCGGGGCTGATAGATGGTCATGCTGACGGTGTCTATGTCGTAAAGGACATCGAAAAGGTCGAGAGCTCCAAGGGCATAGCACTTCATCTGCGGATTGTTTTCAGCCTCTACAAGAACACCTAATCCGTGTTTGTAGTCCACGATGCGGAGGGTGCCGTCGGCCACGATGATGCAGTCCGCGGTGCCGAAGCCTTCGGGAACCCATTCGGAAAACTCCACCCGCTGCTCGATAAGGACGCCGGGGTCTTTGCAGGTCTGCTTGGCCTCCTCCACGAGAGACAGCACATGGGCGGCATAACCCGAGGCGCATTCCTCCATCTCCTCGCTGTATCTCTGGAGGTGCGGCACCGGGTTCTCCGCCGGCATGCCGAGAGCGGATTTCAGCTTGTACTCGCAGAGCTCATGGGCTTCGGTGCCCTCGGCGGAAAACTCGCTCCCGCCGTCTCCCGGAAACTGCTCGCAGAGGCGGACGGAGGGCGGACACATCAGCCAGCGGTGGGATGCCGAGGCGGATAAGATGGCATGGGAATCAGGCATTCTTGAGTTCCTCCGCATCCTTCAGCAGGGCCGCATAGCAGCCTGGGTCAATGGCGGAGAGCTTCGATGCTCCGTACTTCTCCAGAAGAGCCTTCACGCCTTCCCGGTTGCCGCCTCTGGCGATGTCGGACAGGGCTCCCCGCACATCCTCCAGGGTGAGCTTCGGAGCAGCGGGTTCAGCGGGAGCAGTTTGTGTCTCCTGAACAGGTTCCCGGGGTTCAGCCGGAGTTTCCGGAGCGGGGGAGTCCGCAGTCTGCTGAGAGAGAAAGTCGGCGATGTCAGTTAACATCCCGGCAGCGTTCCGCAGTTCGGAAACGGCGGCAGCCAGATCTTTTATTTTTGTCATAGTCTGTATTTCCTTTTGTTAAGTTACGTTGTCTAGATAAAAGCTCCAGGTTTCTTGCCATCCTTGCAGATACCTGCGACATGGCCGTAAGCACGGCTATGAGTTCGCGGTTTTTACCGCCGGAATCGAAGTAAGACTTGCGCATATGAGAACCTCCTTTTTCGTGAAAAAATAAGCCTTACACTTACTACTGGACGTGAAGGAGCGTTTTGAGCGGAAAATTTTTAAAAATTTTTTCTGACTGGTTACGGAGCGATCAAAAGAGGGCAGAAAAGGGATTTTTCAGGGCGAGAAAACCCAGATCCCGGAAAAACCGGAACCTGGGAAAAATATGTTCAGGGGCGGTGTCAGTCCCCGCTGAGCCGGTGAAGCTCTCTTCGGATCTTCTTCATGTGATCCGCAAAGGTGCGCTGTTTGCGTCCCAGAGCCTCTGCGATTTTCCGGTCTGACAGTCCCCGCTCCATCATTTCGATGATGTGATCCGCCTCGGGATCGAGTTCGCGAAACCGGGCTATAAGCAGATCAAGCATCTGGCTGCAGGCGATAAGATCATGCTCCGGGGGAGTGTCTTCGGCCTGGCTGATTTCAAGGGCATTCCATTCATCTCCGTGTTCTGTAAATTCCTCCAGCGAAGCCATATCTCCCTGAGTGTGAAAAGGACAGGCAAGACAGTCGGCGTTGCATGTCCAGGAAAACTCTGCCGGACATTTGCAGCGTCCGTGCCGCTGTTCGCGTTTTCTTGCCGCCCAAATTTCAGGGAATACGGCCTGGTATTGTTTTTCGGTAATTTCAACGAGCTCAACCTTGTTCGGATTGGCCGGGCTTCGCAGAGGGTAGTAGCGTTTTTTAGCCGCCATGATGGTCTCTCCAGTTCGGAAAAACCGAAGCGGAGAAGCCCTTCACGGCTGATTGTCACAGTGTGCATGTCACCTCCCGGGGAATCCCCGTTTCGGATGACAGTGCGTGCATGACACTGACAGCTGTTTACAAAATCACCAGCTTGGGCAATGCACCATCAGTTCGCGACCCGATGTGCTTACGCAGGCGAGTTAAAAAAGGCCCGAAACCCGTAAAGGTTTTTAGGCGCAAAAAACACAAAAAAAAGCAGGCATCGGTGAGGGTGTCTGCTCAATAACGTATTCCTTAAAATTGTGATCGTGTTAACAATTCATCAAAGGAAACACAAAAGTGAAATTGTATCTGTTTAATGGGCTGAGGTGTTATGCGTTTTTCAGCCCGAAAGGGTTATTTTGCAAAAAGTGCTTGCAAATAGGACAATTTTTGAACACAAAGCGATAAGAAAGCGGAAAAGCAGGTTAAAAAATGAGCAAAGTCAAAGGAGCTGCGGGGACAAGGAGCTCAAAATTGATGTTTTTGAGACCCGGTTTACAGGATGGGTGTATTGGTGTAGAAACGGACGATCAGGTTTTATCCAGACGGTTGTTACGTGGATGATGACAACATGTTAGCAAGGTAATATTTTTTAGACGTAGGTTTTGACATTTGGCGGCGGATTATGTTAACTAACTGCATTTAAACGGTATACACATGAGGCTCCTGTATGTCCGAAACCAAAATCAACGCATCACTTTCCTGCAAATTCAAAAAGACTCAGGTAAACAGCATTCAGAAACTTCCGGACATTACGGGGCATACTCTTGGCGAATTTTTGGTGGATTCAAGGCTGGACATTGTTTCCGGGGAGGCGGATATCTACCTCTGCTCCGGGACAGGCAGTCATTCAGGAAAGAAGTTCCTTCTCAAATACTACCGCCGCGAAAACGCCGTAAAGCCGGATGTGCTGGAAAAGCTGAAGGGTGTGAACAGTTCATTTGTGGCTCCGGTGGAAGGCTTTGGCGAATACCAGAGGCATCAGTATGTGGTGCGTCCGTACTACGAGATGTCAGCACTTTCGGAACTTCTGGCAGAAGGCACAAGGTTTTCCGAGGAAGATCTGAAGACTTTCATTATCCCGTCAATTATTGAAGGTTTGAAAGCTGTACATGATGCCGGAATCCTGCACAAGGATCTTAAGCCTGCAAATCTGATCCCTGATGACGCCGGTGAGCATATTGTTCTTATCGATTTCGGGATAAG
>Ga0256407_10014498_pt1 | contig 10363 bp, 7 predicted proteins | sample RumenRJG_04DNA_FD_193489 | JGI IMG/M metagenome (GOLD analysis project Ga0256407, IMG submission 193489) | Bovine rumen microbial communities from Lethbridge, Alberta, Canada - RJG_04 | ecosystem: Host-associated > Mammals > Digestive system > Stomach > Rumen | place: Canada: Alberta | collected... | reverse complement strand
TTTTTTTTGTTTATTTATTATTTTATTTTGAGAATGAATTTTATTTTTTTTTTTTGATTCCATTATTTTTAAAAAAAATTTGTTATTTATCGAAAATAGTCTTTTTAATTAAAAAATAATATTATAAAAAAATTATTTTTAATTGATAATATTATTGAAAAAATCTAATTTGAATAATAAAAACAATTAAAAAAAAATAAAATATAAATAAAAAATAAAAAAACATATATCAAAAAAAATAAAAAAAATCTCAATAATCCTCAGGAAAATTTTCCAAAATATAATCATTCAACTTACAAAAATCCACTCTTTTATTTTCATCATTTTCCATCATCAAAACAAGAACTTTAATAAACTTTTCAGTATATTTATTTTTTAAATACCTAATTAATATTCTTTCAATTTTTTCCATATTATCAACATCTCTAACATCATAAATAATATTAAAATTTAAAGCAGCAGCATAAATAAAGCAAAAACCTAAAGAAAAAACATCACTTTTATAAGGATTATGATTAACATCATCTTTATCTTTTTTTAATCCATTATATAAAAGAGGACTCATATATAATTCAGTACCTCTTAAAGTATTTAATTGTTTAGAAATTTTTATTTCTTTTGCTTCACCAAAATCTGCAATTTTATATATATTATTTTTAAAAACTAAAATATTTTGAGGTTTAATATCACGATGAGCAACTTTTAATTTTTTCTGCATAAATAATAAACCATTTACTAATTGTTTTAAAATATTAATTAATTCTTCTTCTTTATAATTTTTCCTTTCTGTAACATGATTTTTTATTTCTTGTTCCCAATCATATAAAGCAATTTCCATTAATACATATAAAGCAAAAGTTGTAGCATCTAAATTACAAATTGAAATACCATAAATTTTCATTATATTATCATTATTACATTCATAAACTAAATTAAATTCATTTTCGAAAGATTGAATTTCTTCTAAATCTTTTGCTATTATTTTTTTTAAAGCATATTTTTTATTTGTTCTATTATTTATTGCTTCATATATTATTCCATAAGATCCTTCTCCTAATTGACCATATAATGTAAATTCTTCTAAGTTAAATTTTGGTATTTTTGATTTTGTTAATATTGAATTTATTTCTTTTTTTATTTTTTGTTCTTGGATTGGATTTTTTGCTAATGTTATTATTTTTTGATTTGTTTTTAAATGGTTTTTTTCATTTTTTAATGAAGAATTTGATGAGTTTGAATTTGAGTTTTTACTTTTTTTTGTTTTTGTATTTTCGTTTACTTCTTTTATTGGAAGTAAATTTCTTTTATTTTCTTTTTTATTAAATTTATCAAATATTTTATTTATATTTTCATTATTTGTTTCTTTGTTTATTATTTCTTCATTTTCTTCTTTTTCATTTTCTAAATTATTATAATTTATATTATTTTCCTTATTTTCATTTTCTATTTCTTCATTTCTTATTTTTTCAATTTCTTCTTTCATTTTTTTTTTTCTTTCCATTAAAACTTCAAATAAATTCTTTTGTTTGTTAACAATATTATTTGCAAAATTTAATTTATCAAATTTATTGTGATTTCTAATATCATTTTTATTTTTATCTCTAAATCTAATACCACATTTAGGACAAGTCCAAATAAATCTATCATAAAAATTAAAAGCTTTACATCTTTCACAAACTATAATAATTTTATGATTTAATTCTCCAATAAATAAAATACCTTTACAATCTTTTTTATGATAAAAATCAGTAAAAAAAATATTTAAATTACAACAAGGCAATTTATTTGGATGTGCTTTATGTTTAATATATAAAGTTTGTTTTATTATTCTTTTAATATATTCATTTTGTAATGGATTATATATAATTGCATTACTTTTAAATTCAATTCCACAAACATTACAAGACCAAATAATTTTTTCTGGTAAAGAAGAAAAATTACATTTTTTATTTATACATATTAAATTTTTATTCTTTAAATTTAAATATAAATCACTTCTACATTTTAAACATTTCATTTTTTCATTTACTATTTTATCACAATGATACTTTTCCCATGTTGCTAAAAGTAAATTTTGATCTTCATTTTTTTTTAAAATATTTGAATAAAAATCAACATTACATTTTGTACAATGACATAAAATCATATTACTTAAATAAACTTTTTGACAATTAATACAAATAACATATTTTTGAATATTATTTTCTTCAATTATGTAAAATTTACTTTGTGAATTTTGACAATTATGAAAAGCATAATTTTCTGTATTTATACAATGTTTTCTAAAACAAGTTAAATAATTATCTTGAGATATATTTTTATTTCTTTTTTCTCTTTCATATATTTTCCAATATTTTTTTAATTTTTCAAAATGTGAATTATATTCTATGTTAATATCATTTTCACATTTTTCTTTTATTTCTATTAAAGTATTATTTTTGAATATTAAATCTGAATACATATCTATTAAAAGAAGATTCACTCCGTTTTTTATAAATGATAAAAAGTCTTCTTTTGATATTATTAATATGTCTTGGAATATTTCGTCTAATTCAGATTGATAAATATTTCTTATCTTTTCATTAAAGGATACTATATTTTGAATATCTTTTTTAAATAATTCGTATTTTTTAATCTCATTTTCATCTGTTTTGATATTTTGATTTGACATTAAAAATTTAAATTTTAAATTAATTAATTAATTATTCTTTTTTATATATTATTTTTGTTTATTTTTTGTTTATTTAATTTTTTATTTAAATGAGTGATTTTATAAATTACAAGTTTTCAAGAATTTTTTTTCCTGTTTTTTTTTATTCTCTTATTTTTAAAAGTATTTTACTTTGTTCTGAAATAAAAAATAATGAATTAAATCAATATTTAAACAAATTTACAATATCAACATTATATATTTATTTATTTTCAATAATTTTGATGTCATTTTTTAAAAATTATTCAACTTATTTTTATGTTTTTAATTACTTGATTAATATATTATTTTTATTTAGTGATAATGCAAATATTGAAGTATTTAATAATAAAAATATAACAAAATATAATAAAAGATATTATATTAATTGTATTATAATAGGATATTTAGGTTTAATGACATTAGTATATTTATTTAAACAAAGAGAACAAATAACAAATTCAATTGATGAAACATTAAAAGTAGAAAATAATAATGAAAATGAACAATATGAAAAAAAAAATAATTAATATTTTAGTTATTCAAAAATATTTTAACTATTAAAATTATTTTTTTAATTATTATATTAAAAATAATATAAAATAATTTAAATAAATTTATTATTATGAATATTATTTATATAAAAAATAAATGATGGATCACAAACAAACTTTAAATAAAACTCAAAAAATAAAACTTGAAATAAGTACTGAATTAAATAAAGAAGTAAATTTAATACTTCAAAAAACAGAACTATCAAATAAGCAAAAAAAGAAAAGTTTAAAAAAAGGAATTTATGATAATGATATGGAATATTATGATAAATTTTTAAAAAATTTAGAAAATTATAAAAAAAGGCCTTCTCAAATTCCTCAAGAATTTAAACAAGAAATGAGAATAACAAGAAGAAAAAAGAGTAAAACATTAAAAATATCAAAAGAAGAAGAAAATAATATTAAATCAACATTGAAAAAATTTGAAAATCATAATTCAAATAATAATTCAATTAATAATATTAATATTAATAAAAGTAATAGTAATAAGAAATTAATCAAATCTTTAATGAAAAAAAGTTTATTAAAAAAGCAAAATAATTTTTTATTTAATGTTAAAACTGAAAAAAGTGATTCAACAATATTAAGTAAAAATAAATCATCAATACAAGTAATACATAATATCCAATTTTCACTTGGAGATTCAAAAAAGAAAAAAAGTTTTTCAAGTTTTAAAAATAATAAAAAAGAAGAAATTAATGAAATAAAAGCATTTGAATTAACAAAAGATAATTTAACATTTGTTGAAAATCCAAATCAATTTACTTCAAATTTAGATAATGATAATCTTTTAGATAAAATTTTTGGGAAAATTAAAAAATTTAATAGAATAAAAACTTATTCATATTCAAAAATTGATAAGAAAAAAAGAGAAAAAATTACAAATGATTTTTTAAATAATGAAAAAATTATTCCAATTCAATCTGATTTTATATCAAATGCTACTAAATTAGATTTCTCAAAAAAAAATTCTATTTTAAAATTAAAAGATGATAGTAAAAAAAATTCTCAAAATAATACTCAAAAAAATAGTGAAATAATTTCCATTTATAAATTAAATGATAATCATAAAAAGAAAAAATGTCTTTTTTGTTGTTGCTTTACTTTAAATGTGTAAATAATATTAAAACCCCATATTATTTAATAAATATTTTTAATATAATCTATAATATATTAGAAAATACCAAATTGGATATTGAAAAAAAATAAAATTTGTATTATTATTTTTATAATAAATATTTTGTAATAAAGGATTTACAATTTGGTTTAAAATTTATTGATTATTTGAATTGATATTTATTTCTAGAATTTTTAAAAGAAAATTACCTATATAACTTAATGTAATTAAATTTTATTAAAAATTGTAAAAAAAAAAATTTTTTTAATTTGAAAAAATATTATTTTTAGAAAAAAATAATTTAAATGGAAGAAGATAATAATGAAAAAGAAATAATCAAATTAAAAACAGAAGATTTTATTCCTTGGTTAGATCAACAATTTAGTAAAAAATTTGAAATAAGTTTAGAAAGTTTAAGAGTAAGATTTATTGAAATATACAATTTATTTAAAATAATATTTGAACAAATACTTTTATTAGACCACACATTAATGGAAGAATCAAAAAGTCAAAATACAAATATTTCATATGATAAAGAATATAATTATCAAGATAAGCCTTTAATAGATAATATGATAATGTTATTAAATATGATATTAAAAGAATTTACTGAATGTTTAGATTTAGAATTTGTAGAACATTTTTTTAGAAGTGTAGAAGAAAGATTAAAATTATTTAGAGTACATTTTCATCAAATTCTTCATTTTCATCATTCAGAAATTAAAATAGAAGAAAAAATAAATAAATATAAAAAAATAATTGATAATGCTTTAAATTTAATACCTAATTCTGTTATTGAATTACAAAAAAGAGCAGAAATGAGTCTTCCTTTATTAAAATATATTAAAGATTGTAAAACAATGTTTAAAACTCCTTTAAAAAAATTAAAAGAAGAAATTAATTTTTTAGCAGAAGATAAATCATATGAAGAATATGAAAGTTTAATGAATGATATGAAAAATAGAAGTCAAAGTTCAATTAAATTAAAATTAGATTTTATAAATAAAATGATTGATTTAGTTAAAGTAAATTCTCAAATTCAATTTGAATTAAATAAAATGTTAAAACCATATTATTCAATGAGTAGTTTAGTAAGAATTAAAGGAAAAGGAAAAAAATTTTTTAATGAGAATTTAAATTCAAATGAAAGAGCAAAAATATTAAATTATGCTAATTTATTATCAAAATCTGATTTTTGTAATAATGTTTTACCTAATTTAGATTTTAATGAAGTTATTCATATTTTAAAATGTTTTGAAACTCAAAGTAATTTAGTTTCAGAATATAAAAAAACTTTAATTAAAGGTATTGAAGAATATAAATTAATTAATCCAGTTGAATTTGAAATTATTATTGAAAAATATAAAAGTGTTTTAGAAGAAGTTAATAATTATCAAGAATCTGCTATGAAATATTTTGAAAATATTAAAATGAATAAAGAATTTGTTTCACAAATTAAAAATATTGTTAAAAAATATACTGAGTTTCAAAATGGTGTTTATCATTATCAAAGTATTTTAGAATTATTTCAAAAAATAAGAAATTTAGTTACAAAATTTTGTTATTCAGAATTTAATCTTAAAGTAGAAATTATATGTGAATATAATTTATAAAAATTTATATTTTAAATTAAATAAAAAATGAATTATTTATTTAATTATCATCTTTCAATAAAACAAAATCAATTTGTGTATTTTTAGTCATTGTTTTAATTAAATATTTTCTTCTACAAATTAAAATAATAAACAATAATATAATAATACCAAATATAAAATACAAAAAATAAAAAAGTAAATAAATAGAACTTTGAGGTTTAACTAAACCCAATCTTCCATTTTCTCTATCAAAAATAAATATTTTATTTTTAAAAGCTGGCATTCCAATAATCCAATTTTCAGGATCTCTTTTAGTAACAATTAAACTCGAAATTAAATTATCTTCATTTTCATTATAAATAAAAATATCATCAGGATATAAAATTAAACTTATATTTTCCATATTAATATAAATAGAATATATTTTATTTTTATAATCAAAAGTTTTATTACAAATAAAAATATCATAAATATCTTCATTTCTAATAAAACATTCTTTTTCATTTCCAAATAACATTTTTTTTAAAATATAATCTCCACTTTCATAAGGAGCAATTATATGAGGATTTAATGAATCAATAAATGCATGTTCATTTCTAGAACCAATTAATCTATCTTTTTGATAACCTATTCCATTAATTAAACAAACCCAAGAACTTTCATATAAAGAATTTTCACCTTTACAATAATCAATTTCATAATTATTTTCAATATATTTTTCACCTAAAATTATTATTCCACCTTTATAATTTTTATAATATTCAATTGAGAATATTTGTTTAGATATTTTTTTATTTTTATATAAATAATCTAAATAACATAAACTTTCATTTCCTCTTATATAATTATTAGGTATTTTTTTCATTATTCCAATATTACCATCTTTAAATATTATTTTAGAAGGTAAATCAGAATCTTTTAAAATAGCAAAAGGAAATTTATTTATATTAATATTATTATTATCTTCAATTTCAAAAGGACTTGGAAAATCTTTCATAAAATTTCCTAATAAAAAATATCCTTCTAATAAAATTGAATTAATTGATTGAATTTCTTCATTTGTTTTTGAAGAATTATAATTAAAAGTATGATTAAAAAAATTACTCATTTCTTTTCCTATAAACCAAGATTGAGATGAAGTTGTATCAAAACTTACTTCAAAATATTGTTTTGGAGTACCTAAACCAAAATGTATTGTTGGACATAAATATGTTATATTATCTAATGTTGGATATGTTTTTAATATGTGTTTAAATGGACGAAAATTTATTGGAAATGTTATTATGTTTTGTTGTTTTGAGTTTTGAAAAAGAGTGTAAAAAAATAATAAAATAGGAATTTTTATTTTTATCATTTTATTTTTTTAAATGAAAAAATTAAATCAATTTTTTTTTGTTTTTTATATGTGATATTAAATATTTATATATTTAAAAGAAGTATGAGAAAAAATTAAATATTAAAAAGTTATTATTTTTGAATTTTTTCATCTATTTTTTTCCTAATATAACTAAGTTCATTATTATTTAATTTATTTAACAAAATTAATATACAATCTACAATTTCTTTATTATTATCATTTTGATATAAGTCTGAAATATCCTTTTTATTTCAATTTTGTGTATTATATTTATGAGTTATATTATAATTTATATTTTAAAACAATAATAATTTAATAATATTAAAAATCATTTTTACTATTATTCATAAAACTATAACTCAATTTTAGAAATGAATTATTCCCTTCTTCAACTGAAAAACAAGGAAATTTAAGTAAAGAATATTCATCAAAAAAGTTAACAAGATCATTAAATTGAAAAATATCAGTAAATAAAAAAGCCATAGTAAAAGCAGGTTTTAATTTAGTAAAAGGAATTTGAAATAATGTTTTTTGTATATATGAATTAATATTATCTTCATTTATAGGAGGAATAATACTTTCTTGAGAAAAATGTGGATCTAAAGAAAGCATATTTTTTTCATTATAACCAATAAAATAATTTGCTTCATTATTTTTTCCTCCAATAAAACCTAAAAATTGTTTACAAGAAAATAATTGTTTAATTGAATCAATATAATTTTCTGAAATATTATTTATACCTAATCTTACTGAAATAAATAATAAACCCATATTTTCAAAAGTATATTGTTCATTATTAAAAACTATATAATCTATCTTTTTATCTTCTGTATTTATTATTGAATCTATTTTTTTAAAACATTTTTCAATAATATTCTTTAAAATAATATGACTAGTGAAATTTATTATTTTTAAATTTGGAATAACATTCATATTTGTATTTATAATATTATAAATTAAAGGTAAATTTGCATCACTAAACCATTCTCCACAAGTTTTATCAACAATTTCTCCCATATTACAAATATTTCTTATTGAAAAAGGCATATAAATTTTTTTATTTAATGAATGATTAATATTTAATTGGTTAGTTATTGTTTTATAATAATTTGAAAAAATATTTCCTATTTTTCTCTCATCATCTGGATAATCTAAAAAAAGATTAATTGTTAATTTTAAAGCTCTATCAATTTCATTATTTTTTCTTAATATTTTATATATTGCTCTTCCTAAAATCATTTGACTACTTCTTATCATACATCCCCATCCACAATCAGAAGTAAATACTGAATTATTTTTATAATTTATTTGAATTGGGTAATTTTTTCTATATGAAAAATAAATTATTTTTTGAAATTTTTTTTCAAATTTTATTTGGTCTTCTTCTTTTTTTAAATAATAAGATGAATGAAAAAGATGTACATAATTATAAGAATTGTAATCAAATATTTTTCCTCTATTTATTATATTGTAAGCTAATGTATTTTTTGCATTCAAAATATTCTTTTTTAGAGAAAACCATATTCCTGAATTTGGTTTAGAATTTATATTTTCATATTCTACTGCATCTTTTATTGTTTTATTTATAATTTTGGAATATTTAATATTATTTTCCATAATATTTTATTAATTCGATAAAAAAATATACTCAAAAATTATTTAATTGAAATCTATATTTTAAAAAATCATCCATAATAGGTTGATTTTTCAAAAAAAATTTTTTATATTTGAATTTAAAGAGAATATCTTCATATCCAAGTAAATGATGGAAAATGTCTTTTATTAATTTTGAATTTCTAATTTTTTCATCATTATCCATTATAATAATATTTTAAAAAAACCAATTATTTAATATTATTTCTACATTTTTTGCAATATTCAAAATATATAATATAAAGATATTTAATTTTTGAAATTAAAAAAAATAAATAATGTTAAAAATACAATTAAAACAAAACAAAATTTGATTTATTTTAATAATTATTTAATTTATTCTAATTCATATATTTTAAATACATAAATATATTCAGATTTTTCTAAACCATCTAAATTTTTTGAAATATTTTTTTTTCTTTCGTTTTTTTTATTTTCTTTTAAAAATTCATTGAATAATATTCCCATAATTTTGTATTTTTCATTATTAAATTTAAAATTATTGTTAGATGATAATTCATAAATTTCGCATAAATAAGTAAATAAAATATTTTTTTTATAAGAAAATATACCAATAACATCATTCATATTTTTTAACTTGCTAAAATCTGAAAAATCCATATAAAAATTATATATTAATGTTAATTCTTTTGAAGAAAAAAATTTATTTGTTGTTTTAAAAAGATTTATTATTTTTTCTTTTTCTTCTTTTTTTAAATAAAAATAATGATCATTTTCTAATAATTGCCTTCTAATTAATTCAAATGATTGATAATTATTATTAAAATTTTTTCTTTTTTTTTGAACAAATTTACTTTCAATAAATCTTATAATATCACGTTTTTCATATATATTCTTTTCTTCATAGTTATATTTTAATTCTTTTCCATTTAAAAAATATTCTAATTTTATTTGTTCTTTTTTTTCATTCATAAAATTCATTGTTTTATATGAAAAATAAATAAAACTTATTTTATTATTAATTAATTCTTGAATTGTATCTTCTTTTAAATATTCATAAGATAAAATATAATAAAAAAACACTTTTTCAATAATAATAGAGTAAATTGTTTGAAAATATTCTTTAGTTGTTAAAGCATCCGTAGTATATTCCAATAAATTTTTGATACCAGCTTTTTTTTTGTGATGAGTTATTTGAAATAAAATTAAATAAAATCTATTATCTTGTTCATTAGAATTACAATTTATTAAAAGTGCAGAATCAAATGATTTATTAGATTGATTTTTAGGTTGTATATAATAAGATATATTTGAATTTGTAATTTTATTTTTTTCAATATCATCTAAAATTTTTTTATTATAATTTAAATAATCATAATTATTATTTTTTATTAATTCAAAAATATATAATTCATTGGGGATTGGGGATTGGGGATT
>Ga0256407_10014495_pt1 | contig 10364 bp, 9 predicted proteins | sample RumenRJG_04DNA_FD_193489 | JGI IMG/M metagenome (GOLD analysis project Ga0256407, IMG submission 193489) | Bovine rumen microbial communities from Lethbridge, Alberta, Canada - RJG_04 | ecosystem: Host-associated > Mammals > Digestive system > Stomach > Rumen | place: Canada: Alberta | collected... | reverse complement strand
TCATCATTTACTCAATCACAAAACTACGGGGATAGAAATCGCTATAGAAGCGACCATCGGTGGCGGTGAATTTGAGTACGCAGTAGTTCGGGTCGGTTACACCACCGGGGTAGTACTGCTCATCGCCATTGTGCCAGATCATCTCCTTACTCTTGGCATCCGTCAGCACCTCCATCGTACCACGCAGCATCATGCCCTTGAAACCTTTGGCATCGCAGAAATAGATACTGGCCTTTGGGTTAACCTTGTATTGAGCCACACGTATTGAGAAAGTGTTAGTTGTAAAGTAGAAGGTTTTGATACCCTCGCGTTTACGTGGCTTCAGCATGGCCTTGGTCCAAGGAAAACCTTCTTGGTCTACTGACGAGATATAAGCGATGGGCTGTTTGTCGGCCATCTGTGCAATGAGTTCTTTAATGCCGGCCAAAGCGGGATTGGCATTCATAGCTTCATCGTTATTCACATCCAGCGTTTGGCGCCAACGCTTCAGTTGGGGAAAGTACGATTTCATCATGCCGATGTATTCCTCTTTGGTAATAGGTTTTTCTAACCCTTCATTTACAGCATTCACAAACTGAGCACAATGCTCAATCATCTCTTCCATCGTACAATCCTGCAGGAACTGTCCGTCCTTGTAGCAGTACATGCAGTAATCTTCATTCTTCGTGCCGTCGGCATTGGTCCCCAGCACATCTTCTGTGAGCGGCATGCCGCAGCTCTGGCAAAATTTCTGTTTCATCATATACTCTTTAATGTTTTTGACGGTGCAAAAATACATAGAATGCCCATCCCATCCAAATTTCTGGGATATTCTGCACAAATTTGTGACGAATGGCTTAATTAGTCTTATCTTGAATGAGTTCCGCCAGCGTGTTGTATTTCAGGAATAGTTCCTTATATGGAACATGAAACTTATCCATGATGAGCATCAGGTAAAGCCCTGATGCATAGTAATAGGAATTGCTGTCAAGGTTGGTCATCCAGTCTGTGTCTGTTATACCTTGCTCGCGCGCCAGACGGTATTCGATGTATCTTGCGGAACCTTCCATTGTTTCTATGATGGGATAGAATTCTGTGATGTCAAGCCCTAATCGATCTTTAACGGCTTTGAGCCGCTCATTGCGAATGGAATAGAAGCCTGCGAGGATTTGGCGGACTTCATGGATGTCCGATGCCTCGTATGCCTTCTTCAATAGGGCATTTTCTTTCGATAGCATGTCACGATACCACTCATAATTCTGCTATAGGTAGGATCATTGTATGTTGGCCAGATTTTCTCATCTACCAGTCTCTTGAGTTCATCCACATGTGACAACACCTGTGCTTTCGATAGCTTGGTGCTGTCGTTTATTGGTGTTAGTAACAGTTGACAGAATTTTTCCAAGGCTTCTGCGAACACCGTAGGCTCTTCAAGGAAGACCATGTGTCCGCAGTCTGCACCAAGAACGACGACGTTGGGAAAATGGAGCGTCTTATAATGTTCTGGACCGACGGCATAGTCTTGCCTACCATAGAGATAAAGGACAGGAACCTTGATGGCAGAAGTCAATGGTCTGAAATCCTCCCCATATTCATCCATGAACAACGGTGTCTCACCTTTTCCATGCGAGATACAATCCTTATGGAACCGCCATGAACCGATAGAGTCGTTGGCCCATTTGTTGGGTGTAAATAGCATCCAGCGATTATCATCGTTGAGCTGCGGGAACACCGCCATCATCCGCTCTTTCAAAGGACGGCTTTCATCCTTTGCCACAGGACTCGCTGTGTCTCCGAGGATACTGATGGCCCTTGGCAGCCAGCTTTCTTCGAAGCTCGTATCTCTTGATAGCGTGCAATTGATGAACACCATGCCGTCAATGACATTCGGATGAGCTTTCCAATACCCCATCATAAGGATACCGCCCCACGAATGCCCCATCAGCAGCCAATGGTCAATGCCGAGTGCCTGCCTCACTTCTTCCCAGTCTTGAATCTGACGGGCAAAGGAGAAATCATCGTTTTTAGGCGTTTCCGACTTGCATACGCCACGTTGGTCAAGATACACCATCGTAAAACGCTTCTCAAGGATATGCCCTGATACAGCCTCCATCCATGTACTTCCAGATCCTGGTCCGCCATGAAGATAAAGACACATCGGTCCTTCGCCCTTCACATGCACATAAAGTTTGATGCTATCAGAAGTCATCACATGGCAGACCGTATCCTGATAGGCATATACCGGTTGCGGTATAGTTCCAGAGATCAAAAATGCCAAGAGTAATAAGACTTGCTTCATTGTCCTTTCTTTATGGTTTTGCCCAGAACACCTCTGGGTCGGTGGTGGTGTCACATTTCCAGTTATTGTTGACGAAGCCTACGGGAATCAGGCGTATATCTTCCTCTACAGGATTGGGGCGATAGTCGCTCTCAGGGTTGAATCTGCTGAATTTCTTGCAAACAAAGTAGTAGAGATTCTTCGCCATGTAATAATCCAAATAGTACGCCTTAGTCTGTTGGTTCTCATGGTTCCAGTTGGCCGTCTCGCAGAGCACCAACGGAAGATCATTCTTCAGACGATCGCGTACCTCGGCAATGCTGAGCATCGTACCGTTCTCGTCCATCACCCAGGCATCCATCGTGGGGTCGATGTAGAGCCATTTCTGCAACTGCTCCGACCACACCGTATTGATCACATGGCACTCGTAGTCGAGCGGATCGGCAGGCATACAGGTGACATAGCGAGCTGGGATACCCATCGCCAGATACATCTCGCAGAGAGAGATTGCTAATTGTCGGCAGTTGATGCCTTTGCCTGTAGTCTTACAATAGTTATACAGGTCGATAGCATCCATCTCGGCAAAAGCCCTGTTGCCACCGTCGTGGCGCATATTGTCGTGAGCAAAGTGTAGTAGGTTGAGGATCTTCGATAGCTCATCGCCCTGTCCAGCCACCGAGTCGAGTTTGAAATACTCGCGAACCATACTCAGACTCCGCGAATCCTTTGACTCATAACGGAACGGATTATCTATTTTTGTAGAATCTGGGGCATAGGGAGCCGACTTTCTAAGAACGCTAAGTGGTTGGCGGTCCTTAACCACAGCTAGCAGAGCCTGATACTTCTTGTCTTTACGGAGCGATACAAGGTCGTTGTCGTTGAGCATGTTGTCGTAGCGCTTATAACCGCTATCCACCGACTTCTCAAGTGTCATCAACGCCTGTTTCTTCTGCTTCGTCAGGGCATAGCAGCAGGCTAAATCATAAAGATAATCGGCCTTTGCGGCTTTTGCCATTTCGGGCGAAAGTTCTGTGTCTTGACAGATCGTTGTGGTGTCAAGTATGTTTATTAGCGTTGTTAGCGGGGCAATCGCTTCTTGGTATTTCCCATCCTTGATGAAGTTCTTATAAGTGGTATCATGTATAGACATCATCATCTGGAACTCCAGCATTCGCCGGCCCTGAGCCTTCACGTTCATCACACTCATCAAACCAATGGCCAATACTGCCCAAAATCTCACATTTTTCATATATCTTTCTGCTTTTTACTTATTTGACGATGGAAAGTTACGAATAGTTGCAAATCTTAATTCTTGATATCCACGCCGCCCAGGAAATTGCTGGCGACGATGTGAAGGGTCGGGGCTTTCGGGTCGGCGGTATGGGTGGCACAATTGCCAACACCACCAATGAAGCTGCGGCTTTTTACTACGACGTTGACATGGGGGGGCACGAAGAGTTCAATGCCACCACAGAAGGTATGGATATCGATTTCTTCGTCCTCGGTGATGACGGCCTCACGCAGGTCCATGCGGATACCGCCGCAGAAGGCATCAAGACGGGCACCGTGGAAGGTCTCGCCGCGATACACGTACTCGTCGCCACCATAGTGCACAGAGCAGCAGATACGCTTGCCGTCCTCGCCGATGGGTAGCGAGCGTTGGAGCCACTGATCAGGATCACGTCGGTAACTGTCGATGATCAGATTCACACCCACATAGAGCACCACGAAGATACAGAAATATGTGACCCAGGGTTGCTCGGATATCTGTGTAAACCAACTCCAATGAATAAAGCCCCAGATGGTAGCCAGTTTCAACAGACTGGCAACAATGAAAATAATTCCGATAATCGTTCTTGGTTTCATAACTTTCATATTTAAAAACTCGCTGCAAAGTTATGATGTAATGTTAATCCCTCCAAATTTCTGGGATATTCTGCATGGAAATGTGACGAATGTCACTTTTTCTTCGTACCTTTGCGACTTGTATGAAACAAGGTCGTATAGAAACGATAATAACAAGGATCATTAGTACTACGTTTATCGTGGTGGCGCTGGCTGTGTTCAAGCCCTTCGGATTGGACGCGTGGCAGTGGCAGGTCTACGTGCATCTGGCAGCCTTTTGGGTGATAGGATTCTCGACATGTATGTTGACCGACATCATCCTGAAGTATGTTGTCAGGATGCCGAGGTCGTTCAAGAAAGGTGTCGAATATATCATCCGCCGTAACCTCTGGTTCCAGTTAATCAATACACCGCTCGTGGCACTGGGCATCTGTCTCTATCGCCACTTCGTGCTGAGCGACCGCGTAGAGGGTAATCAGTTTTCTATCATCAATTTCTTCGAAACCCTTGTTATCATCGCCTTCTGTTCCTTCGCCATCGGACTTTATTGGCGCTTCAAGTTCCGCAGCAAGTATCTGGCAATGGAACTGGAGGAGACAAGACAACTGAACGAGGAGTTGAGGAAACTTTCGACAAGCGAAACGGAGGAACCATTAGAGACGCTCCGCCCGCAGGAACTCATCCTCACTGGTACGACCAACGAATCTGTGACGCTCCAGATTTCCCACCTATTATTTATTGAGGCCGTTGGCAACTACGTTAAGGTCAATTATCTGCGCAACGATCAGGTGCATACCGACATGCTTCGCGCCACCATGAAACAGATGGTGGAAGCACTGAATGACTATCCGATGATTGTCCGTTGTCACCGTGCCTTCTTAGTCAATCTTGGTCAGGTTGAGCAGATTGTTTCGCATTCTGGCTCCACCCAATTGTTGATCAAGCACTGCAATGAATCACTTCCCGTCTCTCGCAGCAATATGTCTCAAGTTAAGGCTGCGATTAAGAGAGGGCAGAGTGATGCTCACATCGACTCTGCCCTCGCATGAGTAGTTTTATCACGTTTGTCCTTACAACGCTATGGGCAACACGATCTTGAAGGTAATGTTGCGCCCCATGTTGTAGACACCACGACGACCAGTAACCACGTTTTCATCTGTATATTTCAGGCGGCTTAGGTGGTTCTGGTAAGCCTTGTTCAGGAGGTTGTCGGCGGTGATATAGAATTCTGCAATTTTCTTGCCCTTTACTTGGATATCTGTGCCTGCCGAAAGACTGAGCAGGGCATAGCCGGGCGTCGGTGTCTCGGTATCATCGGCGCTGTAGATGTGCGTCTGTTTCAGATAGCAGTCGAGACCAGCGGCGATGTAGAGATTGTTGAGTGCGACTCCGCTCTTGGGATGGGTATGACGGTACTCGTGCATGGCGTGTGGACTGACCGTACTATGCGTATGATGGAACAGTTCCCACTTCAGCTCAGATGTCCATTTGGGAGCAGGCGTAAAAGGGAGATACTTTGTGTCGGGTGTTGCATCTAACAACTGGGCATCTACATACGAGAAGGTGTTGGAGAAATGGACACTATGGACGGGATGGAAGTCGACACCAGCCTCAAAGCCCAGCAATCGGGCATCGCCCTGGGTATAGACGTAGGTGAGGTAGTCTTCCTCAATCTCCTCGTTCACACGATGCGTGAAGATGTAGTTGTTGATGCGGTTGGCGAAGAGTGCTAACTGTGCAGAGACATAGCGTGAGGTGAAATCGACGCCGAGGTCGGCCTGCAAACTGTATTCAGCCTTCAAGTCCTGATTTCCTATCTCATAGCGCAAAGAGCCTTCATGCACACCATTTGAGGCCAATTCACTCATGTTGGGTGTGCGGAAACCGCGGGCTAGATTCAGGCGCAGATTAAAGTGCTCGTTAATGTTGCAGACGGCACCGATACTTCCCGTCACGCCGTTGAAATGACGTGTGAAATCCACAAAACGCTGTTCGCCATCCTCTTCCAGAGCATACCCATGCAGTCGGCGGTGGTCATAGCGCAGACCACCATTCAACGTCCATCTATCTCCAAGACTTTTCGTGGCGGTGGCATAGATGCCGAAGTCGAAAAGACGATAGTCAGGAATCAGATACTCCTCGCCCTCGTTGCCCGACTTCTGATACATGCCGCCGATGCCCGTGGAGAGTTTCCAACCGTTCCACTCATGGGTAATGTAACGCAGGTCGTAGGTCAGCGTATGCAACTTGAAGAACAACTCGTATTCATCGGCACTCTCTTCGTACTCCTGACGGCGGTTCTGCTGATAGCCGATGATAGCCTTGAGATAGCCTGACGAGAGATTCAGTGAGTTGTCCCACACCAGTTTGTAGTGCTTCACCTGTTGGAAGGGTAGGGATTTGGAGTATTGACATCCCTTCCATCCCTCTTCATGTTCCAGTTCGCCTGTTTCTGGGTCGCGCTCTCCCTCAACGATGCTGGGTGTCAGGTGATAGGCCGTCCACGTGAGTCGCGAGTGTCCCCAAGATTTGTTCAACCCCAGCATCAGTCGTCCGGCCCGTTCACGGAATTGTGAGCCAGGCACGTAGCCGTCGTACTTGTTCTTATACGCATGCGCCATCTTGTCGCTGTAGCGGGCATCCCACACAAAATCTTTCTGATTGCCGGCCATCTGTAATGAGTAGTGGAAGAGTCCGTTGTTGGTCTGATATTCCGAACTGACATTTGCTCTCATCTCACCCTCGGCCAATGTGGGCTGGGCGTGCAGGATCACCACACCTGCCATCGCATCCGAGCCGTACATCAGCGAGGCAGGACCTTTCAGGATCTCAACGCTGTTCACACTACTGCCATCCACTTCCACGCCATGCTCGTCACCCCATTGCTGACCTTCCTGGCGAACACCTTCACTCATCACCACCACGCGGTTATAGCCTAGTCCGCGGATGATGGGTTTTGAGATACTGCCGCCTGTGGTCAGTTGACTCACGCCTGGCTGATGGGCAATGGCATCGATGATATTCGTGGAAGCCGTAGCCCTGAGAACCTGTGGTGATACGATACTCACAGGCGTTGTGGCATGTTTCAGTTTTGTATCGCCAGTCACACCCGTCACTGTCAATTCATTCAGTTGCAGATGGCGGAAAAATACATCCGTCGAATCATCTGCATGATGATGTTTATCTTGTGCTGCCACTGTCGTGCATATACACAACAGCAGCAAAATAATAAATTTTGCTTTCATTCTTGATTAATGGTATTTAATAATGTATGTAAAAAAAGGGGGCGTCAGGCGGTCGGAGGCCCTCTAGTTACAATAGCGCCATAGCAGGCAGTATGACAATCGCATATTGGCTGGGCGCAGGATTTCTTACATACATGAACATATACCGTGACAGTCATCACAGCGGCTGTCAACATCGTCAAAGTCAGGAACTGACACAGCACGCAGTCGTGCTCCCACGTGGCCATAGCAGTCAAGTGGCCATGACAACTATGGTGTACACAGTCGGCACATTCCGTCTCTATGGTCTCGCCAGTTTCATGGATATGAACCGACGATAACAGCAGCATTGGCACAAACACCGCCAATAGCAACCACGAGGCAATATGTCTTCTATGTTCTTGTTTCACGACTGCATATTATAAGTATGTACACTCGAACCTTGGGCGGAAGGCAGATAATTGATGCCCCACCAACACATCTGTAGGAGGACGAACGAACCGATGAGCATCCAGAGAGCCAGTCGTTCGTAATGACGAGGTAACTGACGATAGTGGACGTATACGAGATAGGCGAGCCAGGTGATGGCGGCCCATGTCTCCTTAGGATCCCACGACCAATAGTGTCCCCAAGCCTCTTTTGCCCAAAGTGCACCGAAGAGCATGCCGATGGTGAGGAAGGCGAGGCCGACATATACGAGATTGTCGGTGATGTCGAACTCTTCGTCTGCAATTGCGTCTTTTTTGAAGAAGAGCAGATAGATGGCCATCACTGTTGCTGCACCAAGTACGGCATAAGCGAACATATAGACGATGACATGGGGTGCAAACCACGGACTCTGAAGGGCGGGCATCAGTGTCTTGTCGTGTATCTCCGGCTTGAACAGATTCACGCAGATGAACACCAGGGAGAGAATGGTTGAGAACGACAAAATCCACTTGTATTTCCAACGCGAATAGACGATGAGTCCCGCCAATGGCAGAAAGAACGAATACCAGAGCCGTGTTTCGCCCATCGTACGTAATGGCGGTCGCTCCAGCGAGATCCACATTGCGAGAATGAATGAGAAGAATGTCAATAGCCCGAGTACGGTGGCCGTATAGGCGATAGTCGTCTTTTTACGCCATGCTGCCCATGCTCCCACAGTCCACAGCAATACGGATGCTATAGCGAAATAAATAAAATGTTCCCAACTCATGCGCGTTTCCTCCCTCCAATAACAAACATACAAACAGCCCCTGCCAGCATCATATAGATACCTGTATAGACCATCGGCAACCACGGGTCACTCACCAGTTCGAGTATTGAGATCTGACTCTGGGCCCCCATCTGTGTGTCGTAGCCATACTGATAGATCTTCCAGCCATCCACCTCGTGGGGCTTGTTCACATCCACGACGGTCTCAATGTTCTTTCCCGATTTCGTCAGGATCTGAATCTCTGAGGCAAAACGCTTGGGAGAGCCGTCATCGTAGGTTTCCATGATGAACTTTTTCAGTTCGATGGCAATAGGCATCTCTATAATTCGACCGTCGGCAGTCATAGCGCGCCATTCGGGTTCGTCGATGCCACAGATCATCTTTACCCGTTGCATGTCGGCATTACCAAGTGTGGCTGTGGTCAACGCCAGGAAGAGACCGAGATGATTCAATAGAAAGGGTACGTCTCGCTTCCACGAATGCAGATGCAATAACCGCCGTAGAATGATGATGCCCAGGATCACCGCGATATATACATAGATGAGCACGAATGGCCAGAACGACAACATATCGTTCAGCCACCTGCCGCCTGCCTGCTGCCGCGTCAGTCCCATGATGATTGTCAGCACCACGGCATAGACCATTGCCGGAATCGCTGCCTGATAAGTGCTGATGAACTGGAAGGCATAGACCTTCTTCCTCAGTAGGAACATCGCGGCTATCATGAAGAGGAATCCAGCCAGAACGATTCCGTTGACAGGCCACGCAAAGGCTTCCCACACTACAGGTCCGACGCTCAGTTCAAGTGCCAAACCTGCAATGATAAGACCTCCTCCGATGAGAAAGCCCTCTTTCATTGTCCATGGTTTTTCCCACATATCCAAAGAAATTTGCTGCAAAGGTACAATAAAATTCTTAGATTTCAATCAATTTTCCATTCTTCTTGGGAAATTGAACTTTTATTTGTATATTTGCACCCAAATAATAAATGCAAAACTATGATGAAAAGAACTCTTCTTGCAGCCATCACACTGTTGTTGGCCATCACATTGCAAGCACAAAAGCGTGTGAATAACCATATGTACAACCCTGACCCCGCTCCTGTGGTATCCGGCGACCGCCTCTATGTGTTCACAGGACACGACCTGGATACTGCCACTTATTTCCGTATGCCCGACTGGCAGGTGTTTTCCACTACCGACATGGAACACTGGACGGATCATGGCATCGTATTGACCACGGCCAACTTCAAGTGGGCCAAGCAGGGCGACAACGCCTGGGCCTCACAGGCCATCGAGCGCAACGGCAAGTGGTATTGGTATGTGGCTGCAGAGGACACTACCAAGCACCTCCATGGTATTGGTGTAGCCGTAGCCGACCGACCGGAAGGACCATGGACTGACCCCATCGGAAAACCGCTTATCCCAGGTGCCTTTGGATTTATTGATCCCACGGTGTTTATCGACGACGATGGACAGGCCTGGCTCTTCTGGGGTAACAACGGTTGCTGGTATGCCAAGTTAAACGAAGATATGATCAGTATTGATACCAGTTTTGCCGACAATGGTATCTGCGACATGCGTGCCATGCTTGACGACGAGGTGCAGTTCGGACCCAAATGCTTGAAGATGGACTACCAACTCCACAAGAAGGTGATGAAGACTGGTTTTGAGGAAGCCCCTTGGTTATATAAAATAGGTGATACCTACTTCTTGGAGTATGCTGCAGGTGGTGTGCCTGAGCATTGGGCCTACTCGACGGCTAAGAGTATCCATGGCCCGTGGCACTACGAAGGCCGTATCACCGACGAGTCGCCAGGTTCTTTTACCATCCATGGTGG
>Ga0256407_10014494_pt1 | contig 10365 bp, 9 predicted proteins | sample RumenRJG_04DNA_FD_193489 | JGI IMG/M metagenome (GOLD analysis project Ga0256407, IMG submission 193489) | Bovine rumen microbial communities from Lethbridge, Alberta, Canada - RJG_04 | ecosystem: Host-associated > Mammals > Digestive system > Stomach > Rumen | place: Canada: Alberta | collected... | reverse complement strand
TAGAAGTTGCCCACTTCCTGACCAATAAGTTCGTAACTGCCTGATGTGGGGTTGTCTAACAGACCGAGGATATTCATAAGTGTAGATTTGCCGCATCCCGAAGGACCCATAATGGCTACAAATTCGCCGTCTTTGATTTCAAACGAAACACCGTCTAATGCGAGTGTCTGTACTTCTTCGGTAGAGAAGATTTTGCTGAGGTTTGTTACTTTAAGCATAGTATTTTGTGTTTAATTGTTTATACTAAATTTGTTTTTGCCATAAATAATGCATTACCCGTGCCAAAGTGGTTAATGTGCTGATGTGTAGTGCTTTGCGATTTTATAAAAGTGTAAAAGTGTAAAGATTTTTTACAGTGATGTAAAATAAGTTTACAGGGTGGGGGAGAGGGAAATAAAAAAGTTTCCTTTTATAGAGGAAACTTTTTTAAATTCTTTCCTTTATTTTAGGAAACTTTTCTAAATTCTTTCCTTTATTCAAGGAAACTTATTCCTTCCTCATTCCCTCCACGGGGTTTTGGAAGATGGTTTTGGCAGATTGAACGGTTACTATCGCTATGGTGAGGAGCGTTATGCCGATGAGAATTAGAATGTACAGCCACCACGGAAGTGATATTTTTTCTACAAATGCCTGCTGCCAATTGCTTATTACATAATATGTTACTGGCAGACTTAATGCAAATCCTATCCCTACCATCTTTATGTATTTGAGGTTTACCGATTTGAAAATGTTGCTGTTGTCGGCTCCAAATACCTTACGGATGGAGATTTCTTGACGCTTGTATTCTGTATCGAATGTCACCATTCCAAATACTCCTATTATCGAAATCAATATTGCAAGTATAGCCATAAAGATGGTGGTGGCAGAGGTTTTGATTTCTTTTTGGTAGAGGCGTTGGAACACTGTGTCGTAAAACTCAATTTCTAATGGCAATTCGGGAGCAATTTCGCCTACCACTGTGGTTATGTGGTTGATAGCCTCTTTTACGTTGCTTCCTTTGGCTATGCGCACGTAGCAAAAAGACAGATAGTCGGCTTTGCAAAGACACAGTCTAAGGGGCTTTGTTTCCATTCGGTACGATGCAATTCTAACTCCTTTCTCTATTATGCCCCTAACTGCACCTCCGATAGAATCGCCTAAGTGTATATTGTGGTCGTTGGCAATGTCGGATGTGATTATGCAGTCGTTTTGAAAATCGTAGTTGCCTATGTCGTTTTTGCGAGTTTCGCTAAATCCTCTGCCTTCTTTTATAGGAATGTTGAAAACTTCAAGAATGTCGCCTGCGCAATTTATTGAATTGTAGTATAGTGTGTCGGTTCCTTTCCAAATGAAACCCATAGTGTTGAACGAGTCGTTGCCTCCAATAAGTTGCGAACTTGCAGCCACGTTTTCTAGTGTGCTGTTTTCGGTTAGGCGTTGTTTTGCCAAGTCGAATTTTGAACCAAAATTTTCATTGATTTTGAATGTAGCAATCTGATTTTGATCAAGGATGTTGTTTGAATTTTCTAAATGCTTGATTTGTAGCCAAATGCTTACGGCAATAGAGATAAAGCACAGTGCCGAAAAAAATTGGAACACAAGCAGAGAGTTACGCAGTTTTCTACCCGATATAGAGTGTCCAAACGAACCTTTGAGCACCAATGCCGGATTTGCAGTAGTGAGTTTGTTAATGGTATAAATATTTGATATTGAATTTATTATTAGCGATAATACACCTACCAAAATACAAATTCCAAAGTTGCTTGAAATCGACACGTCGTCGGGTACAAGAAACGATGTAATCCAAGTGCCGCCTAATAATTTTACCATCAAAAGCGCAGTTAACCAAGTGATAATCACTATTATAAAATTTTCGCCCAAGAGTTGCCAACGCATTTGAGCGGTGCTGCATCCAAGCACTTTTTGGGTGTTGATGCTTTTGATTCGCATTGGTATAAGGGCTATGTTAAAGTTGGTTTGGTTTACAGCCGCTATCAGAAGCACAATTAACGCTATGATAGTGAGCATTGTAGTGGTTTTAGCACTTCCGCTTTTGATAAAACCTTCGCTGTTTTCGTTGTGGTAGTAGACATTATAGAGAGGGTCGAGTAGGTATGGCGGATTATTTCCTTCTTCCTTAATGTGCTGGTTGAAAAGCGTTTCTATCTCTTCGCGGTCGTTGGGCGACGATAGCATCACATAGCACAGAAAATTGCGTCCATAGTTATCTTCTTTGCCTGTGTTGTCGAGTGAAAAATATACGCAGTTTTTGGTTTGTGTGTTTGATTCAAAATCTTTGTAAACGGCTGTTATAGTTAAAGTTCCGTCGCCACCGCACCACAATTGGTTTACATTAATTTGTTTGCCTATAACGTCGGTAGAGCCGAATAATTTTTGGGCTATTGATTCGCATATCATTGCGTTGCCTGCCACTGAGAGTGATGATGTGGTGCCGGCAATCAAGTTGAAGTTAAACATTTTGGCAAATCCTGAATCTATGCCTATTACATATTCGTAATAGCCGTGTTTTGTGCCATTGTCGGTGGTTTCTAAGTAGAATTTTTCGTCCCAATCCATTACGGCAGAATATGCTTCTACTTTGGGTGATAGATTGCCAAAAATTTCTATATTTGGACGTTCGAGTATGATATTAAACGGACGTTCAATATCCTGATACACATTGAATATCCTGTCGGCGTTTGGGTGGCAACGGTCGAAATTGTTTTCGTATTTTATTTGCATACCCACAAATATAAGCGCAGTGAGTGCCGCCGTTATTCCAGCAAAATTCATTATCCAAGCCGCTTTGAATTTGGATATTGTGCTTATTAAGTTCCGTATTATTATCTTCATAGTAATTCTTAATTATGAATTGTGAATTATTAATTGTCAATTACTTAAATTCCACCTTCTCGCTATCTCCAAAGTTTTCGTAACCAGAGATTATTACCTTTTCGCCGGGTTCAAGACCTTCGAGAATTTCATAGTATTTTGGATTTTGACGACCTATGCGGATAGAGCGTTTAACAGCGTAATTGCCGCTTTCGTCTACCACGTAAATCCATTGCCCGCCAGTGTGTTGATAGAATGTACCTTTGGGAATGATGATTCCGTTGGTGGGACTTCCAAGTTGGATATTGAGATAATATGTTTGACCTGTGCGGATGTTGTCGGGCTGCTCGCCGGTGAATTTGAGGTCGGCGCGGAACTTGCCGTTGCGTACTTCGGGATATATCTTGCGGATTTGTGCCGAATAGGTTTCGTTGCTTTTCTCAAAAGTGGCGTCAAGTCCTGAGGTAACGCGGTCGATATAATGCTCGTCGATGAGGACTTCGATTTTGTAACTTTCGAGGTTGTTGATTTGCGCTATTTTGTCGCCAACGCGTATGTATTGACCTTTAACTGCGTCTAACAGACCGAGTTCGCCGTCGATAGGGGCTTTGATATTGAGGTTTTCTTTGCGTCGGGTAATCATTTCCATATTTTTGCGCATACTTGCGAGACTTTCTTGAAGGTTTTTGATTTGCACGCTGCGGTAAAGGCTGTCTTGTTTTGCGCGGTTTTGGTTGAGTTCCAACTGCTGTTTGGCAAGTGTGAAATCTTCTTCTGATTGAATAAACTCCTCTTTTGAGCAGAGGTTTTCGGCGTAGAGTTTCTTTTTCTGCTCATAGTCGCGGCGGGCGCGGTTGAGGTTGCGGGTGTAGGTAAGACGGTTTTGTTCAAGGTCTAACTTTTGTTTCTCCATATCAATCATTGTGTTGCGAAGATGATTCTCCTTTTCGGCAAGGTCGGCTTCGGAGTGGAGAATTTCCATATCTAACTGTTGGTTCGATAGGCGAACAATCACATCGCCGGCTTTGAGCGTTGAGCCTTCCTCGTTGACAATCTCCTCAACGATTCCGCCTTCTAACGGACTGATTTGCACAGTGTTCATCGGCAACACTTGACCGCTTTGACGGATATAGTCGTTGAACTCGCTCTCTTTTACCTCGGCAATGTTGAAGTTTTCGCTCTTAACCGAAACCGAATTGCTGTCGGTGGTGATTAGCAGGTAGATGAGCAAAAGCGCAACCGCTCCGCCTATCCAATACCAAATGTATTTTTTTTGGAAATATTTTTTTATGCCTTTTTTTTGTTCGATTACAATGTCCATATTAGTTATAGTTTATTAGTTTTCAATTTTGAATTATCAATTGTGAATTATGTATTATAATTGTTCTAAGTAAGATTCTCCTTTATAGTATTTTATGATGGCTGACTTAATTTTATAGTCGAATAATGCGTTGTAGTAGTTGGCCTGCGATTCAAGATATTTGTTGTAAGCCTGATCGTATTCGATGTAGTTGGCTAATCCGAGTTCGAAACGGCGTTTTGCCAAGTCGAAATATTTTTGATTAAGATTAGCGGCTTTTCGGCTTGCATCTAATTGGATTTCAGCCTGCTGAGCCTCGTCGTATGCACCATATACTTGGTCTTCGATTTCTCGTTGTTTTATTTCGTATTCGTAAGTGGCAATTTTGTATTCTGATTTGGCGCGGGAAACATTAGAGAATTTGCCTAAGCGGTTGTAAAGGTCGATTCGTGCCGTAACGCCTATCCATTTGCCGGCGCGACTTTTTGTCTGTTCGTGGAATGATGCTGCTGAACTTCTGTTGTCTAAGTCAACTCCGTATGCTGTACTCCATCCGGCGAATGCGCTTACCGTTGGCAAAAATTTCCAACGTTGTGTATGTAAGTCTTTGATTTTGTTCTGCATTTCGTAACGTTTCATCAGACTTGCGGAGTTGTTGTCGGCAGCGTATGCGGCGGTTTGAGCCACATCGTTTGCGCTGATGATGTTTACACTCTCTACGATAGTGGTGTCAATAATTAAAGTATCGTTTTGCGGATAGTACATTGCGCTTTTGAGTTGGAGCAGCGCCTTGTTTTTAGCCGCGTTGTATTTTACGTATGTAAGTAGCGCCTCGCTCTGAGCAGATTCTTTTTCAAGAACATCTTGCTCGCTTTTGCTGCCGAGTTCAAATTCGCGACGTGTTTTTCGGAGTGTGTTTTCTGCATCCTCTGCCTGTTTCTTAGTAATGTTGCTTAATTTGGTGTAGTACAGATAGTTGTAGTAATATTGAGTGGTGTTGAGGGCAATTTCGTCTTGCTTGGCTTTGAGCCCTTCCTGCTGGCTGAGATTGTTGTTTTTAGCCTTTATTATATTGTTGACCCCTTCTAAGCCGTTAAAAAGATATATTTCGCCATTGATGCTGTAATTGTTTTGCATTGAACGGTAATCTTTAAACATATTAGTTTCAAGATCCTCCTGACGTCCTGTGCTGAATTGTAGACTTGTGCTTGCATAAACGTGAGGTGTTAGTGCTTCGAGCCACGCATCGCGCTTGTAGGTTTTCGTCTGCGAAAGGCTTTCTTCGCTGATATGCACATTAGCAGAGTTTTGCACGGCATATTCCACGCACTGTTTAAGCGTCATAACTTCCTGCGCCCACACTTGCTGCGCCGTTAGCAAAAGTATTACCGATGATATTTTTAGTGCTTTCATTTTAATCTTTTTAACATTACACTAAAAAACTAACACCGATTGTGCCAAAGGGGGTTGTTGCTTGATTGTTAGATTATTATGATAATTGATAAACTGTAAAAGTGTAAAATTTTTTTACAGTGGTGTAAAGGAATTTTACAGAGAGAAGGAGATTTATTTTCACATATCCTCCATCCCCAACGCCACATAATCTTCTTGATAATCTTTGAAACCTCCTGTGGCTTGTTTAAACATCTCTGATTTGGCTTTTAAAACTTCGAGGTTGATACGGCTTTTTTGACGTTTTACTTCGTAATATGTTGTTTTTGAGGAGAGTTCGTCGGATGCGATTATGTCTATTTCGTTTTCGCCTTTGCGGTCCCACCACGAGCCAATGCGTGTAAATGTTTGTTGCTCTGTGAGTTTTTGACGGAAGTACTTTTCGAGCATAAAGCCGCTGAAAATATCATAGTCGCGCTCTACTATCTGTTTCAACTTTTCGTGGGCGTTGATTTCGAGCATATAGTTGTATTTGAACACAAATCTGAACCAAAAATTCAAAAAATTATCTTTTATATAATACCTTACGCTCTTGGTTTGCGATTTGGCAAGGAGCGGTAAACGTTTTTCGATAATACCGTAATCATTTTCGAGTTTGGTAATGTAACCGCCTATTTCTCTGTTAATTTCAGCCTCGATAGCCGTGCGTGAATTTACTCCCGTGGATATTTTAGACAATATGGTAAAATATATGCCATAATCTTTGCCAAATTCTTCTATAAGAAGATTTTTCCCTTCGGAGATAAAAATAGATTCCCGTTTAAAAATCAGGTTTATCATTTTTGCTTTTGTAAATGCCTTATTGTCAATCATTAGTTCTACATATTTTGGCACACCACCGGTAAATGTATATAATGCGAGCAAATCTTCGGCAGGGTAGGAGGGGGAGTATTCTTCAAGTATTTGTTTAAGTACATCTGTGGTAAAGCATTCTATATGCATAAATTGTGTCTGACGTGCATATAGGGGCTCTTTGTTGTCGCGGAAAATTTTGTTTATTAGCGAGTTTACCGAGCCGCAGACTATAAGATTAAGTTTTGCCTCTGTATGGTTAATGTCCCATAATTTTTGCATATCGCTATAAACAGAGGGGTTTATGTTTAAAAATTCTTGAAACTCGTCTATGAATATAATAATATGTTGATTTTTAGATAATTCTATGAGAAATTCAAATAATTGGTAAAACTTAGAAATTTTACCGGGGATCTTTATGCCGAGTTTTTTTTCTACTTCTATATTTCCAAAAACGAAAACTACATTTTTCTAAAACGAAATGTACTCATTCCATGCTGTTGTGAAGTTTAGAATGCGGATTTTGAGACCGAGATCGTTGCGGTTTTGAGAGGAGGAGGAAATGCGGACAAGGGGTTGAGTGTAGGCGGTGGAAGGTTGCCAATTGTGAAGGATGTCTACAAGTTTTTTTTCAATATTATATATAAGCAAGGCTTTTGCACGGGTTTCTGTTGGCGCTTTTTGTGCACTTGATGCGTAGTTGTCGAGGAGAAGGCGCACTGATATTTGCGCTTCAACAAATTGATTGCCGCCACCTGCCATCGAATACTCCGCACGGTCAAAGTCTATTAGAACCGCAGGATATGACAATGTCGGGCGCAAATCGGTTTGGTCTTGCCCTAAATAAAGATCGATCCAAGCAATTTCAGACATATTTTGTTGGATATGCTCAGCTATGTCGGCGTAAAGCTTTGAAAAAACATCGTTCATACTTCCAAGATTTTTTTTAGTTCCGTTTCAATCATTTTTTCTATTTCTGCCGTCAGTTCTTTACTTTTACCGATAAATTGACGGCGTGGCATCTGGAATCCATTGCCGCGTCCGGCTCTTAATCCCTCGTTGTGTACTGCTGCGTATGGCACACGGTTTTCAATTACGACTTCGCCATTAGATACTCTATAATCTATGCTGTTGTATAGGTGGTTGCGTCCGCTCATAAGGGTTTTATACTTTCCTTTTGAGCCCTTATCCTTGCCGATACGCTTAGATATTTTCCATTTATGCAAACCATCGTTCATAAAACCGCCAAGCAAAAAATTGTTTTGAAAAAGATTTTTTGCAATTCGTCCCGCTTTGATTGGCATTACACGGTTTGCACATTTTTCGATTTTGTTAGCGCACAATGCTATGCTGCTGATAAAATTCTGTTCTGTCATACTCCTATGTATTGAATGTAAGCCAATGCGTAATATGGAGGGCGGTTTTCGTGCGACTGATCGCTGCCAGTGCTGTTGAGTTCGATTGTATGTGTATGCGCACCGTCCCAGTCTGTGTGTCCAAATTTACTTGAAGTGTCGTCACTGCTGGATTCTGGCGGCACATTAATGCTGCTTGTTTTATCGCCAGCACACCAAAAGTTGTTTGAACTATCACATTTATGTGCGCCGCTATCATTGTACACATAATGCCAGTGCTTGCCAGCCGTGGAGCAACTTTTCAATATGTGCGAGTGGCTTGGCATTTGGTAGGTCGTCAATGTTACGGAATTGCTGCCACCTGTCGCACCAACGGCGTAAGAACCGCCAGCTCCAACGATAAACCGGTCTTTTAAATTAACAGTTCCGCCAGTTCCGTCGCACAAATGCCACCCTTGTGGTATATTCGCAATACTGCCACCCCACATAATAATCATTCCTTTCACAAATGCAACTGCCGGAGCTGATACCGCATGTTCAAGTGATTGTATTTTAGGGTCGTATTTGTTTTGTAAATTTGCGATTCCTGTATCGTAGGTAGTTTTCGGCAGTTTGGTATTGAGATTTGATTGAAATGTATCGAGAGTTCTTTGCAAATTAGTTACATCAGATATTGCGTGCGAGTGTGTTTTCTGCGCGAATATCTCGCTGCCTGTTACAAAATCGTTCCAAGCAAGTTTCTTTTCACCTCGAGATGGCAAACCGTTGGAGAGGATACGCGAAGTGTAGGCTTTTTCGTATGGTTCACCTTTGGCGGTGACATCGATGTCGTCGGCGCGGACATAACAATTAGGCTCGTTGCTGTTACCGCCGGGAAAGTACAAAACCTCGCCCGGATCTGAGGCAGAAAGTTTTACATAGACGTAACCTTCCGAACGATTGTTTCCCGACTTGATGCAGCCGGTAAGTATTACATAGTTTTTGCCGAGCGCAGCACCTAACGCAGCGGTTAATGCGGTGTTGTTTTGGAAATTTTCCAATGTTTCGGCATCCACAGGAAATTTTCCGCTATTTTGCGCAACTTTCAGAAAGTTGCCGATTATTGTTTTTATCATAGTTTACAGTATTATAATGATGTTATTGTTCTTTTATAAGCCAACGTTTTGCAGCAAGTTTGTAAGTATTGACAAGTGCTTTTAATCGGACATTATCAAATAGATTGAGTTTCTTTGGCACAATTACATAGAAATCTGTGGGGACTGCTGTGTTTGTGTCTCTTGTTTGTATCAAAACAGGATTGTCCTTACTACTCACAAACAACACATTATCTGCATCGCGTGGAAATACATACACCATCGGCAAATCTATTTCTGACGAGTCAATTACGCGGATGCGGCGTTGTTCATTGTCAAAGGTATCGTTTAACAGTTTTTGCAATTTGCAAGTCTGCCCAGTGATTTTGAGTTCTTCTGCCTTTTGGTCGGCAAACTCTTTGAGTGCGCGTTTGATGAATGAAAACGGCAGCATTGTTACCGACATAAAAACAGAAAGTACACTGTGGCGTAGTCTTATAGGCAGCAATATTACTGCAAATTTTTTGAAGTCAGTATGTATTAGGCTATTCATAAGGTGTAAGGTTTACTGTTATCTGTTTTCTGTTGTTGATAGTCTGCACTTTGAAATACCCTGAAAGAGGGCAAATGCTGCTTTCTATCACTTGCATTTCGTCGATTTTAACAGTGTTGCTGCGGGCTTCCACGAGGTCTATGATCTTTACGCCGTCTACTTGCTGTACTATATCAACAAGAGCCATATTGGAATACTCACCGTTGAATGGCAGATTTTTTAAATAGTTTTCGATAGCTGCAATGCAGTTGTCGCTAACAGTTGTAGGTTGCAAAAGCGGATTGTAGCGGACGTTGATAATGCAAGAAAACAAGTCGGCATCGCGGTTTATGATGTTGATTTTTACTCCGGCATATTTTATCTGTCGCATATATTCGCAAAACTGTGCTTCGGTATCATCGTCGAGCCTTACAAGTTCGTCTCCTTGTGTGCCTGCAATCTTTAATGTGAGGTTTGCCATTTCGCGATCTTCCACCGCTACGGCGTATTTCACCACCTTTTTATTTTCAATCTCCTCGTCGGTGAGGTTGGTTGTGTCGTAAATGTCGCTGCCGTCGGGCAGGAGTTCGTCTTTTAAGAAATCAAGTGCTTTGCGAGCGTACCATTCGGCACGTCCCGGCACGAGTTGTTTTATCAGCTCCTCTATTTCTGACTTGTGAAGGTCAAAGAGTTTTTCTACCGTGTTGGCTATCACCGCTACAATATAGAGCATAAGCCGCCAAATGGATGCCGAGCTTGCATTGGTGAGCCTCGAAAGTTCTGTGTGCCTTTCTTTCTCGGCTATCATCGTCTTAAATATTTCGTCGATTGTCCGCATTTCGATTGTGTATTATGAATTGTGTATTATGAATTGTGAATTATGAATTATCTTACCTCACCCAAAAGTCAATTTGTATTCCCATATAATCAATGCCGCCAAGCACGGTGTCCAAAGTGTCGGCGGATGCCGGGTTTAGACTGTTGTTTTTAAATACCCTTACAATGCCGGTGTTGATTTCCACATCGTCTTCGGGAATTTCTATCTCCTGA
>Ga0256407_10014490_pt1 | contig 10368 bp, 4 predicted proteins | sample RumenRJG_04DNA_FD_193489 | JGI IMG/M metagenome (GOLD analysis project Ga0256407, IMG submission 193489) | Bovine rumen microbial communities from Lethbridge, Alberta, Canada - RJG_04 | ecosystem: Host-associated > Mammals > Digestive system > Stomach > Rumen | place: Canada: Alberta | collected... | reverse complement strand
TTTTTATAATGAATTAAAAGAATTTAGATATTATTAAAAAGAATAGAAAAAAAGAAAAAAAAAAAAAAAATTAAAAAAAAAAAAAAAAAAAAAAAAAAAAAAAAATAGATGATGAATCCTCAATTCAAAATGAATCAAATGAAGAAGAATATCCATTAGAATTTATTTTCAAAGTAAAAAAACTAGGTAAAAAAGGTTACAGTCACAAATCAAGAATATTACGAATATCAGAAGAAGGAATATCATATTATCAAATGGTAGAAAAAAACAAAAATACACAAATATTTTTAGACTCATTAACAAGTTTATATACATTTTTAAAAAATAATACATTTGATAAAAATACTTATAATCAAGTAGTAAAAAATTTCCATGATTTACAACCAGAATATAAAAAAATAAAAGGTTTTTTTCAAAAATATGAAATAAAATCAAATGAACCAATTTCTTCTTTTACAAAAGCACCAATTAGAGTTTTTAATGCTGATTTAAATATTGATAGAGATGACCCAAATAATTTTTGGATTATGGAAACTAAAGCAGATTGCTTTAGAAAAGCTATTAAAGATGCTAAAAAACAAATTGAAAATTATAAAAAATTAAAAAATCAAAAAAAAGAAGAAATTAAAGAAGAAAGAAAAGAAGAAATTAAAGATTCTAATCCAAGAGAAATTAAAAAAGTTGAATTAAATGATGAAAAAGATAAAATTCATTATATTGGAATTTTATTTCAAGGATTTATGAAACAATATTTAAAACAAATATCAAAAAATAATAAAAATCGAATTAAAATTTTAGAAAGATTAGAAAAGGAAAAAAGAGAAAAAGAAGAAAGAGAACAAGAACAAAAATTAAGAGAAGAGAAAGATAAATATAAATTAAATCAATCATATAATAATTCAAGAGAAGATCATTTAAAAGAAAGAGAAGAAAAAGAAAAAGAAGATCAATTAAAAGATGAAAGAATAAAAGAAGAAAAAGCAAGAGAAATAAGAATAAATCAAAATAAAATAAAAGACGAAAAAACAAAAGAAGATGATGCTAAACATCAATTATATTTAGAATTAGCAATTTATTATTGTTATAATCAATTTGTAAAACATTGTGAAAAAATAGTTCAAAAAATAATAAATGATTTAGGTACTTTTGAAAAACCAGATGATATAACAATACAAAAAAAATTACATCCTATTGTTTTTCCAAATCCATATTATTATTCTCAAGAAAATAATTCTGTTTTATTATATTCAGTTTGGGGTGTAAATTATACTTTAACTTGGAATAATTTATCAGCAAAATTTAAAAATACTTTTACTCAATCTAAAGGAAAATGGAAAGGTTTAAAATATCAATTTAGACAAAAAAATTATTTTCAAGATTTTTTAATTAAATTAAGTACTATTTCTGATTTAACTGATGAATTTCCATCTATTCCTATGAGTTGTATTATTGATTTTAATGGATTTAGAGTTTATTGTGAAAGTGATATTTATGCAACTGAAGAATATTTAGAAAGTTTAAAATTACAAATGACTCAAAATTCTTCTGAGAAAGGAGAAATGTTTTTTATTAAAGAAATTTCTAAATTAATATGTGAAAATAATAATGATGTTAGAAATGAAAAAATTGAAATATCAAATGTTATTGTTAATATATCTTCTAAAACTATTAGTGATGATAAAAATTTTGAATTGGAATCTTATATTAGTAATGTTACTAATGATTTTATTAGGAGTTTTGATAAAAATATTAAAAATGAAATCATTGGGAAAAATGATAGAAATCAAATTGTTCAAACTCCAGAACAATTTATTAAATGTGTTAAAAAAATGATATCTGATAATCCAATTGAATCTGAAAATGAAAATTTTTATTTATATGTTAATAACACTGAAAAAAATCAACCTTTAATGACATTTTATTATTTAATGTATTTTGATATATTAATACCTCAATTAAATACAGAAAATGTATTTTATAGACAAGAAATTGCAATTAATAATATTGATTTTGAGAAAGAAAGTGGTAGAAAAGATAAAGAATATAATTTAGATAATTCAAGTGTATTAGATACAGGAAGAAAAATAAGTGGTCCCTTATCCCCAAAAAACCAAAAAAATTATATGATTAATAATGAAGATGAAAGTTCAAATAATGTAAATAATAATAAAGAAAAAGAACCATTACAAATATTATTAAATATAATTAAAAATAATACATATCAAAATAATAATGATATATCTAATATATTAGAAGATAAATTCCAAATTAATTTAGAATTTTTAATAGCAGCATTAGATTCAATGTATTTAATACCATATAATTCCGAAACATTAAAAATTGCTTTTCATTATTATGGAATAAATTTACATTACTTAGGAAAAGTGGCAGAAAGAACAAAAGTACCTCATATAAGAGAATTATGTTTAATTGAAATGTTTGCTCGAGTATGTAAAAAAATAATATTTGATTTATTAGGACAAAGTACTTTTATAAAAGCAATGAATGCATTTTATTTTAATATAAAAGAATTAACAACAACTCTTCATAGAGTCCCTTTATCTTTTAATATTTCATATGGAAGTGATTATTTAAAATCAATAACTCAACCTGTTGAAAGAGTAAAATTTTTATATTATAATGGAGTTGAAATTACTGGTTTATATATGCAAGGTGATGAATACCCTTTAAAGGAAAATAAAGATAAAAATGATAAAAAAGATAATTTTGATAATGAAATAAATCAAATGAAATTTCAACCTTTAAATAATTTTTTTAATTTATTATTAAGAATGTCATCAAGTAAAATTAAATTAGAATTATATAATGAAGAATTTACTACAACTGAAGAATTATGGAATTTTATTATTGAAAATATTAAAATGAGATATGATATTGTTAATGATGATGTTTTTATGTATTGTAAAGATGATTCAATGAGTATTTTTGCTTTATTAAGTGCAATTCAATATCATACTGGAATTAAATTTTTAAATGGATTAAGTGGAATTTTAGAAAAAATGGGAAGTCAAAAATTTGATAATGTAATATTTGAATCTATTCAACCATCTTGTAAAAATAATTATTATAATTTTACTTATTTTTTATGTAAAGAAAATGTTTTTTTACCTTTAACTAATAATTTTTCTTTATATTATCCTGGTGATTTACATTATTATCAAGCTAAATTAAATTATTATGCTGAGAAATATTTATATAAAAAGAAAATATCACAAAATTATTATTATTTATTTTATTTGAAAATATTGAAAGGATGGGACACAGAAAAAAAAAGTAAAAATTCACATCAAAATCAAATAAAAGAATTTGATAAGAATTTAACAATAACTGATAATGTATCTTTACAAGTTTCTCCTATTTTTGAAGATCATTTTGATAATTTTATATCTTTAATTATATCTCAATATCAACCAAAAACTCAAAATCGATTAAATAGAAATGAATTAGTTGATTCAAATATTAAAAATGATTCAAATTATGTTTATACATGTGAAAGAATAATTCAAAGATATTGGAATATGAAGCATCCATTTATAAGTTTATTAAAATCTACTTTTGCAAAAGCATTATATAAAAATACTAATTCGAGAAAAGATGAAAATAAAATTGATGATAATTTTTTAGAATCGGTTGAAATTGCTAAAAACGCAATGGGAGAATTAAATGTTTTTTATGGTAAATTAACAAGAGATGTAGGATTATTTTTTGAGAAAAATTTTAAATTTTATAAAGCATATCAAATGTTTAATATTGCATATAAAGTTTTTAAAAAACATAAAAAAATATTTAAAAAAGACTATTATTACTCATTAAAATATTTAACTAAAACATGTGTTTATTTAGGAAGATTAAAAGAAGGATTATATTATGGAACAATTCTAGTAAAAGAAATGATAGAAGATAAAGAATTATCATATAATGATGTTCTTAGAAATAATGATATGAATTATTCTTTTATTGAAGAAAATAAAAAAATGGAATTCTGGGAAGAAATTGTTCATCATATGAATTCTTTTACTTTTAATTTAATGAAAATTGCTAAATCTTTAAAAGAATATGATATTTGTGTTACACTTGGGAATTTATTTTTTAAAAAATTAGAAAATCCAATTAATTTTATTCTTTCACCTTTTAAAGATTGGATGAAAACTTCAAAAATGAGAGTTAGAGAAATGATAAATATTAAAAATGATCAAAATAATAAAGGAGAAATTAGATTTAATACAGAAATTAGATTAAAAGAATATGGTGGGAAAGATAAAAATATTGATAATATTATTAAAGTTTATTTAAAATCTTTATTTAAAGGATTAAAAGGATTTCAACATAAAACTTATACAAGGGCTTTTGTTTCTTTCTTAGATCATTGTTATAATTCTGAATTGGATAAAAAAAATTATGAAGAAATTAATCAAATGTTTTATAGTTTAATTTTTAGGAAATCTAATGAAACTTTTGATCAATATTTTAAAAATAAATTATTGTATTATTTGTCACAAAAGTATAAAAGTGAAAATTTTAATAAAGAAGAAGTTGAAGAAAGTTATCAAAAAGCTAAAAGAGAATTACAGATTATTTATTATAAATTTCCAAAAAAAGATTCTAAACTTTTTATAAATTATTAAATATAAATTTAATTTGAAAATAATAATTTTTTATTATGATAAATAAATTATATAATTAATATTTTTATTTTAAAAAACAAAAAATTTTTCAATTTAAAAAATAATAAATAATATACAATCTAAAAACAAAATTCCATTCATCCCAATAGAATAAATAATAAATTTCCAAAAAAAACTAAAATAAAAAAATACCTATTTCTCAAATAATATTATAATTCTTCCCCAAGACTTAAAAAACTTTTTTTAATTTTATCAAAATTACTTTCTTCCTTATTATTAATTTTCTTATCATCTTTTCCATAATAAAAAAGACTTCTCCCAATTTGATAAATAATTCCATTATATAAATAAACAGGTTCCTTTGCAAGAACCAAAGTACCAAATTTACTTCCTAAATCTTCCATATAGAATTTATCATCTTTCATATAAATTCTAGCATGAGATCTACTAACACTAATATCAGTAATTCTAATATCACTTTCATGTCCTCTTCCTAAAATATATGAAGATTCATTTTCAATAAACATTAAAACATGAATTGATAATGGATAATTATTTTCTTTAATTGAATTTAAAGATTGTAAAATAATATAATTTTGTCCTTCTGGGATATTATAATTTATTAAATTATAATAATTATTATCATTTTTTATTGTTATTGGATATGGGTCATGACATAATTCACAATTAAATTTATCAATTATATATGACACACCTGGTTTATTATTTATTTCTTTAATTTGTAATTTTGATTCTAACCACATTTTCAAACATTCTAAATGAAGATTCATTGATCCTTTACATTTACAAATTGAAATCATTGGATTATTTTCTTTTGAATTATCATTTGAATAACATATTCTACATATTTCATCTTGTTTTATATTTGATAATTCATTTATTTCATATGGAATAAATGTTTCATTTGATTGTATATTATCTTTTCCTACTATATTCATATCTTTTATTACAAATTTAATTCTTCCTAATTTTATAATATCGTTTTTTTTTATTTCATATATGTAGTTTGATGAAAATTTTTTTTGATTTATACAATGTTGTTTTAAAACATACCATATTTGTTCTTGAAGACTTTTTAATGTATCATTATTAATTGGTAAGTCTGTAAAGAATCTTTTATATAAAATATATTTATCTTCTTTATTTTCTGAAGTTACTAAATATTTTTTTTTCTCAGTGTCTTTTTCTAATGTTTGAGAAAAGGAAACTTTATTTTTTATATCTCTATAAAAAAAACCAAATTCAGGTTTAAATGATGATATTGATATATTTCCACTTTCATAGTCAAATAAACCATGTGAATCATGATTCCATGTAACTGTAAATATTTTGTTTTCTGTTAATGATTCTTCTTTCATTTTATTTTTTGAAATATTTTTTTATTTTATTTTTAAAAATTGAATGAACAAAATAAATATAAAAAATAATTTTTAATTTTTTGTTTTATGATAAATAATTAAATAATTTTAAAAATTAAATATTTTTTCAACACTTAAATTTTTAATTTTTTGATAAAAAAATACAATATAAGATTCTTTAATATGCAAAATAAAAAAAAACTAAATTTTATATTTATTAATATTAATAACACATAATAAAATTACTATCCCATAAATTATTTATTAATGAACTTAGGCATTCTTCTATGTTTTAAAGTTTCAATAGCTAATTCATTTTTATTTGTAACAAGTAAATAATATAAAATAATATTAATAGCATAAGGAGGTAATTCAGAATCACTTGGATAATTAAGTAAACTTATCATAGAATTAATATTTTTTTCAACATCTTGGAAATTATTATTTAATAATTGAATTTTGATTAAATTTATACAAAGTGCTAATCTATAATTTACTTCATTATATACTAATTGATTTGATGATGTATAAAATGAACCTTTTGAATCAATATTATTATATGAAAAATTCTGTTTTTGTAAAATTTCTAATGCTTTAACGTATTCATTTATTCTTATATAAGCTTCGATTAAAAAGTTATCAATTGCATATTTGTAATTATTATTTGAATCATATTTTCTAAATTCCAAACAATATTGTATTGCTTCTAAATAATTTTCATTTCTTATTAAACAAAATATTAAATTTAAATATATTGAAGGAAAAATTTGGATATATTGAAATGATTTGTTATCATTTAAATCATTATTTTCAAATTTTAAATCATTAATTTCAATTTCTTTACAATTATTAAAAGTATTATAAATTTCCTTATTATAAAATGTATTTCCTTTAATAATTAATAATGCTTGTTTAAATGCAAAAATTGCTTCTGTTAATTTTTCATTAACATTATCATAACCAATAAAAGAAGAAGGAGTTCTATTTACTAAAATGAATCTTTTTTTAAAGTTTATATTTTCATTTTCAGATGAAAATAATGATTCTTGAACTATATCATTTAAATTTTCTTCATTAGAATTTTTTTTTTTTTCTTTTAATTCTCTTTCTAAACAACATAATCCTAATCTATAAAAAAAATATGGATTAGTTGACATTAAATCTAAACCTTTTAATGATGATAATATTTTATAAGATTTTTCATATTTTTTAGTATAAAAGTAACATAAAGCAATATTATATAAAACATTATTTAAATAACAATATGTTAATGATTCATTTTTTCTTATTAAATTTTCACAAAATTTAAAACAGTATTCTGCATATGAATATCTTTTTTGTTTTAATTGATGGATTCCCATTGAATTATAATAAAATATAATAGAATTTATTTCTTTATTTGATGATAAATTTGTTAAATGTTGAAAAAATTTAAATTGAATATTATTAAAATAATCAATTCTAATTTTAAGAATATGATAAAATGTATTTAAAGTATGATAAATTGGTATTTTAATATTTTGTTTATTTTTTGAATAAAATGATTTAAATTCTGATAAATATTCTTGTGCTTTATCATAATTATTTTGATTAATATTTAAATAACATTGATACAATGAAGTTATTTCTTTTATATTTTCTGATGGATTTAAAATTTCTTTATAATTTAAATATTTAATAAATGCATTTTCATATTTTTTATTTTTATCTTCCTTAGTATAATTATTTAAAAAATTTATTAATGTTTGAATAAGTGATTGACTAAAATTATTTAATTGATACATTAAACTTTTATCAATTAACATTAAAATTGAATTAACAAAAAAAATATAATCACTTTGAGTTTTATTATCTAAATAATTTTTAAAAATAGATAACATTTCAGGAAAATCTGATAAATTATAAGCTTCAGTCATATAATTTAAAAAATAAATTTCTTTATCTTTATTATACTTAACATCTTCATCAAAAAAATCAACAATTTTTTTCAAAACATCAAAATTAATTTTATTACCTTCTTGTTCATCAGATAACTTTTCAATAAAAATTAAATTCCAATCATTTAAATAAAAATTATCTTTAATTAACTTAATAATTTCAGTATAGTTATTTGAATTTAAATCACATAATAAATCAGTAACTTGATGAATTTCTAAATTATTATTTTCATTTTTTTCTTCTTTAATTTTATTCTTTCCTGCTTCAGTTAATAATCTAATCATAGGAGTTAAATTCATTTTTGTTGCTAATTGAATTGGCGTTTCTCCATTTTTATTTTTTTCATTTAAACATTGATTAATTAAATCATTTGTCATATTTTGTAAAATAATTTTTAAACAATAAGGATTTTTTCCTTTAATCGCAAAATGTAATGAATTTTCATTTGAAATATTATTTTTATAATCTAATTTTTCACCTTCATTAATTAGTAAATTTGTAATATCTGAATTTCCAATAAATAATGCTAATTCTAATAATGATTGTCCTTGATTATTTCTATTTGATATTATATCTTTTTTTTTATCATCTTCTAATAATTCAAATGTATTTTTAAATAAATTTAATTTTCCTTGTTCATTTGAACAATTAATTATTTTAAAAAAAATATTCTCTTTTTTATTATCTGATATTGTTAAATCAATATCGTCTGAAAAATTATCTAAAAGTTTCTGAGTTAAATTTATTAATCCTTCATTTACAAGATACATTAAAATTGTTGAATTTTCATAATATTGATTCTGATAATTTATATCTAAATGAGGAATAAATAATAATAAAATGTTTTCAATATCTTCTGATGATTTTGAATTTATATAATGGCGAAATAAAATATCAATGTCTAAATAATCATTTTTAATCTCATCTTGATTTAAAAATTCTTTTAATTTAATTATTGAATCAATAGTTAATAGGATAGTATTCGAAATTTTATTTGAGTTCTCCTCAGTTTTATTTTGATTATTTTCGGAACTCATTTTTTTAAATGAAATTTTATATTATATTTAAATAAAAATATTTAAAAAAATAAATTTAAAACAGAATTGATTATTACTGACTAAAATTGATAATATAATAATTTCAAAAAATAAAATAAATTATAATTAAATAATAATAAATTAACAACAAGGTGGTTCTTTTATTTTCTTTTTTTTTTTTAGTTTTTGAACAGAAATAAGAAAAGTATTTGAAGTATCACTTGAAATTTCAGTAGAATCTAAAATAATATTAGCCATACTTTCATAAATATTTAATCCTGTTTGACAACTAACTTCAACATATTTAAGATTATATTTATTTGCAAAATTTATACATTCAGTTTTTGAGATTTTTCTATTATTTAAATCTATTTTATTACCTATAATATAAATAATAGTTTTTTCTTTATTTTCTCTAATTTCATTAATTAAATATTTTATATTTTCAAATGTTGTTTTTTGATTTACATCAAATAAAATAACAAATGCATTAGTATTATTATAAATTTGAGATATTAATAATTTGTTTGTTTCATTTTCTTTTGTATCCCATATACTTAATTCAAATATTCTATTTGATATTTTTACTAATATTCTTTCTATATCAAGATTAGTTATTTTTATTCCATTTTTTAAATTTTTATTTGTTGAAATAAAACTTTTTATAAATGAACTTTTACCTACTGAAGAATTACCTAATATTACTATTTTTAAAGTTAAATTTGTTTTTTGGTTTTGGTAATTATTAATTTCTTGAAAAGAAATTAATTCATTAATATTAATTATTTTACTATTATATAATGTATAATATAGTGATTCTCTTAATTCATCTAAATTCTCTTCTGTTTTTAATGAAATTGGAAATTGCTTATATTTTGAATAATTTGTTTTAAATTCAATTAAATTTTTATTTTCTTCATAATCTAAATCAGTTTTATTAAATATAATAAATATTTTTTCTGATTCAATATCTAAAAGATTATTTAATAAATCTCTTTCATAATTTAAATCAGTTATATTTGTAATATCAATTATTACCACAACCAACTCAGTCTCATATATTAAATTATCAATTTCTTCTTTTGTAATTCCATTTTCTGAAAATTGTTTAGAACAAATATTTAAAAACATAAAATAATCTTTATATGTACCTTTTATTTTTTCTACAACTTCAAGATTATTTATATTTTGATAATTATTATTATTATTAATATCATTTTCATTAATATCATTATCTTCATTTTCTCCTTTTAAAAATTTAATAAAACTTTTTTTCCCTGAATTTTCCCTTCCAAAAATATTAATTTTCCTATATCTAACAAAATGACTTTCCATAAATTAAAAAAATCAAAAAAAAAAAAAAAAAAA
>Ga0256407_10014489_pt1 | contig 10370 bp, 4 predicted proteins | sample RumenRJG_04DNA_FD_193489 | JGI IMG/M metagenome (GOLD analysis project Ga0256407, IMG submission 193489) | Bovine rumen microbial communities from Lethbridge, Alberta, Canada - RJG_04 | ecosystem: Host-associated > Mammals > Digestive system > Stomach > Rumen | place: Canada: Alberta | collected... | reverse complement strand
CCGGACGCAGATGCCGGAGTTCCGCCACGTCGAACTCCGCCGCGTCTACGTTCTTTACGCATTCATAGTCGATGCGCAGCAAATCCTCGCGCTTGAGATAGTTCATCAGCATCGAGGGCCGTCCCGTCGTAGACCATGTCGCTTTGAACGAACGCTCTTTCCTGAAGAGAGTATAGGCTACGGAAATGGGATTGTAGACCGTGGTTTCTACCTCCGGCGCGAAGCGAAAGCCGTTGTACCACTTCTTCATCTCTTCGCGGTATTCGCCGTACGGCTTGCCGATCTTTTCAGCGTGGGCGCGGAGGTGCTCATCGAAATTCGCCGTAAGTTCGTCTTCCGTGTAGCCGAACATCGTCGCGTAATCGTCATCCTGCGAAATGTCGACAATGTTGTTCAAAGCGGAAAAGACGGAAAGCTTCGTAAACTTGGAGACGCCCGTCATCAGCATGAAGCGTATGTCGCCAGTGCGGTTCTTCATCTGCGAGTAGACGACGGAAAGGCGCTCGCGGACGGCCTCGGCCTTTGCGCTGTCGTCGAGGCAATGCCCGACCGGCGCGTCGTATTCGTCTATGAGGATGACGACGCCCTTGCCGCCGTTTTCACGCGAAAGCGTTTCTATGGCATTGCCGAAGTTCCAATGCGCGGACTGTGTTTTGTCATACGCGTATCCGGCTTTTTCAAGCCGATCCTCGACATGCTTGGACAAATCGGCCGCGAACTCCTCGATGCTCGTCGTAGTCAGATCGTTGAATTCGAAATGGATGACTGGGTATTTCTCCCATTTCCAGTCCGTCTTGTCGATGGCGAGACCCTTGAAAAGCTCGCGCCGGGCGGAGAAAAGCGCTTTCAAGGCGGAAATCGTGAGCGACTTCCCGAACCTGCGCGGACGTGATATGAAGAAAAGTTTCGTGTTGGGATCCGTGGCAAGGCGGTGGATGAACATCGTCTTGTCGACATAAATGCACCCGTCCCGCCGCAATGACGGAAAATCGTGCGTATCTGTGGCAATCGGTCTCAGCATTTGCGGGTATTATGTCATAAATCGCCGTAATCCGCAAGGCGGAGATTTGCGGGTGCAAAGAGATTGGGTGCGATTCTAAACCGTTGAGCCGCTTGTGCGTAGCGCGGTTGATACCGAGGCCTACGCCGACCTGCTCGCCCGACCCGCAGTTTGCAGGCACCCCGCCGGCATGATTTTGACGCGCGCGCACCGCTCTAGCGACTTGCTTCGCAAGCGGGCTTCGCCCGGCGGATATTTCACGCGCGCCCTTAGCGCTGGGGGGCAAAATCACGCCGGGCCCGCAAACATGCTCTCGTGCGCCAGTCGGCCTCCGGCCTCGACGCAGTTGGCGCACGCCTTTTGCCCCGCATGAAAATTTCCTGAAACAAGCCAACGCGGGCGCGCGGCAAGCAGGTCAGCAAGTACATACCGCCGTCGGCCGTCGCCCGCGTGAAGAAGCTCATCGAGAACGGCAGGCGCTACAGGAAGCTGGAGGCTGAATACTCCCGCCTCGTAACGGAGGCAAGCCTTGCCGCTCTAAAAAAACGGCAGGCGAAGGCTGATCCTCCCGCGCCCGCCGTGTTTCTTCTGCGATTGCGGCCAGAAGCCGCGATCCATCCCGGTTAGTTCGAAAGTCCCTTGATGATATCCATGCCCTGTTGCTGCAGCTTCTTGGCGTCGTTGTCTATTTCTTTCACCTTGCGTTCGATATCTTTCAATTCGGAATAGGAGGATGGTATGCCCTTGGAGGACGCTTCGGTCTGCTGTTTCTTGACCTCCTCGTGGGCCTCCTTCACGACACCGGCGAGTTCGCTCGCGCCCTTGGCCATGCAAGTAATCCAGAAGATGGCGATAGCGGTGGCGAGAAGACTGCACACCAAACCACCTATGGAAACGCCCTTGCCCTGGCCTTCGTGTTTCGAAGCTTTCGCAATTCCGACCGCTCCGAGAATTATTCCGGGAATCGTCAGCGCAAGGGCGATCCAACCCACGCACGGAACGAATGCAAGAACAAGTCCCACTATGCCGAGAACCAATGATGCAACACCCATTTTATTATTCCTTTTTTCCTTTTTAGCCTTCGGCTTTGTATTCATCCCGCACGCGAAGGCACTCGCGCGAAATGTGTAACAACCTATGCTACATAATATATTCCCGGACAAATGGAAAATCTTACGCGAGAAAATACTTTTATGACGCTCTTGCCCTCCCGCAGGCGGGAATATACATTCGCGGCCGCATTCCGGAAACAAATTCCCGATTCGATAGACGCGTGCCGCTTGCGACGTATTGTCATGCAAAAGTAGCGCGCACGGGGACTCTTCCCGCGGCCGCCGTGCCGGCCTTTCAGCCGGATATTCACGAACGGAACCCCAGAACCCGATATTCGTGCAGCCTGCGAAGCAGGCGTATTCGTGTCCCGCGAAGGCGGGCATTCGTGGCTTGGCGGGCGGCGAATGCCCGCAGGAATGGATGCGGCGCGGCGGGGCGTCGCCGCCCCGCCGCAGGTATTGTCGTCTGTCCGTCTTTCAACAGTTCAAGGGCCGGACCGTCATTCGGGCGAAAGCCCGACCCTTATTCGAAAAAACTTATGCCGTCGCCGATTTCGGGTTCGAACACCGCCGAGCCGGAGGAAACCGTTGCGCTTGAAACAGCCAGAGACCAGTCGATTCCGTTAGCGCTCTTGTCAAGATAAGCAGTTACCGCAACGCCCGAAAGACCCTCGGGGACGTTCAGATTCCTCGCCGCGATGCCGACCTTCCCGGCGGGCGGCTGATTGGCTGCCGCCTCGCATAAAACAACGCTCTCAGGATTTGCAGGCTCCAATCCAAGGCAATAACTCTGCCATACAGGAATGCCGTTTGCACCGTTTTCTTTGAAAGCCGCATCGATATCCGCTCCGGAATCGCTTTCATTGACTCCGGCGTTGGACTTTGCCCAGTCGACGGGGACTTCCAGTCCGTCCTCGGCAAAATTTGCAATCCGTATCACAAGGCCGGGATGCCATATAAGCTTCAGCCCTGTCTCGTCCTGCTCAATACCGTATCCGCGTATTCTGGAATCTTCGTCTATCTTGAACACTGTGTTTTCAGGCTTTGTCGTGCGCGTAGCGGATGTGCTGCCCCATTTGAGGAGATATGTTTCCGCCACGGCAAGAGCGTTTATATCCGCCCGGCCCGAAAGATCCACCGTTATATTGGCGTTGTTCGCGAACGAGAGCTGGGCGTTCCCGGCGGTCGAGCGCGAATAAACCGGCCAGCCAAGAGTTCCCGCCGGATCCCATCCGGAAAGATCGAGCGTCGATTTGTTCTTCATCACCGGCGCGTAGAACCCGGAGCCGACAGGCTTGAACACGCCTGTAACGTTCAGCGTTTTCGATCCCAGGTTGCGGTCGCCGTTGTAGCGCGGCTCGTAATTGCGGATGGTAGCGTTTTCGTAGACGCCAAGTCCGCTATTGACGACAAAGTTCAATTTGTTCCCTTTGAATGTTCCCCCCTTGCTCTCGCTCGAATCCGACCCAAGCCCGAACCATCCGTCGCCTGACGTGGAAATCGTTCCGTTTGTCGCAGACGTATTGCTGCAGACGAAAGACTTGCCCGTGCCGATGGCGACGCTCAGCGTATTGCCGCCAAGTTCAATGGACGTCGCGGAATAACCGTCGCCGACGAGAGCGAAGCTCCGGGATGCCGAGATCGTCGCGTTTCTCGTAAGCGCGACATCCGTCATCTGTGCCAAGGAATTCGCCAAGTCAGAACCTTTGTTGGCGAGTACTCCACCGTTGAGAATGAATTTGTACTTGCCTTTGTTGTAGTAGTCATAATAAAGGCCGTTGATGTCGTATGTCGCGCCGGAATTGACAACAATAGACGATTTTGCGGCTCCAAGCGGAAACTTCCTGTTGTGGTCGGCGCCGCCCTTCAGCGTGCCCGCGACTATTTCCGTCCCGCCGAAATACGACTGGCGCTGAGCGGAGAGAAGGAGCGTCCCGGCGCCTTCCTTGACGAGCTTGAGCGCGCCGGAAAGCCCGGTGTACTTGTTCTCGACGGTGCCGCTTGCAGTCTCTACGACAAGCCGCCCCGCCGCCGTTCCGTGGACGAGGGTGTTCGTGGCCGATCCCCCGACGAAATCTTTGCCGTAGAACGCCACATTGCCGTAGAACTTCCATGAAGTGCGGTCCAGCATTCCTAGCGCGCCATCGGAAACGCGGCGGACAGGCACGAAGTCTCGCTCGAGGACATCTCCCGTCCAGAGCTTGCAGAAGTAGATGCGGCATGTTCCGGTATAGTGATCGGCGACGTACGATCTGCGTCCGTAGATGTCGTACCGGCCGTTGTAATAACGCCCGTCGGCGCAAGTGAAAAGAAGGATGTTCTTTTGCAAAGTCTGCCCGTTGCCGGCGACAAGGTCGCCGCCGTTTACAGTGCTCATGGCCCCGGATGCGTTGTTAAGATGGACCGTGAACGGCGTATTCACGGCGACCTTGCCAAGCGCCGTCACATCTCCTTCGGAGGAGGTCATACCGGACCAATGGTAGACGTTGCCGTTGTTGTTGTGAATCCAGCCGCTAAACTGTTCCCTGACACCCGCACCGGATCTGCCGCCAATATATGCATACCAGTTGTCCTTATCCGGCAGTCTCGTGAATGCGACCTTGAGGTCGGCTTTCGTAGTCGCAGACCCTCGCAGATGCGTGTCGATGACCGGAGATTCGCCGCCTGTATTGGCAGATTCGAGATATTCGAGAAGTTCGTATTCGCCGTAGTAGTCTACAATAAGCAGGACGTCGGGAATGGTCGCGACCTTAAGCTCGTGTCCGTTCAGGTCGACAGTCGCTGCGTGCGACGAGAGCGCGCCCGACGAGCCGCGCCAGTCGGCATCCGCCTCGAGAATTATCGTGCGCGTCGATTCGTCGGGGACGACTCCCGAAAGTGCCGCTCCCGAAGGATCGGTGCAACTCCAGTTCGCGGCATCGGAGATTTCGCCGTTGTTCGCAGCGCCCGTCCAGGCGGCGGCTACAGGCGCCGAGGCAAGGACGGGACCTGCCGTGAGCTCGCCACTCCCCGAGTTGGCGTAGAACTTGCCGGCGACCCTGTCGAGCATGCCGGGCTTGTTGTCGGAGCGGCGTTTCACTGGAACGAAATCGCGCATCGCGACTTCGTCCTCGCGCACAACGCACCAATATATCCGCGCCTTGCTCTGGAAACTGGCCGAACCATTGTTGTTCATCGCGAAAAGAAAATCGGTGTGTCCGAAATCGCTCCACATTTCGACCGTTCCCCTCGTGAAAGACTGGCCGTTGATGTAGCATTTGGAGTCGACGGAAGCGTCCAAATGGATGAAGAACGGCGTATTGACGGTATACGTCCAGCTGGAAAGCTCGTCTTCGGGATTTCCGACGCCAGAATAATGGTGATTGCCATGCACCCATGCGCCAAGGCTTCGACTGTCGTTATTCTTCGTACGCCCGCCGTAGTAGGCATACCAGGTTGAATTGGGTTGCACCGTGATGGCGGCTTTGATATCTACGACAGTCCGCTCGTTGTGGATATAGCCGGTATCGATATATTGCCCGCCGCTCGATTCAAGGTATTCTACGGCGATGTATTCGACGCCGCCGGCATCGGTGTAGATGCTCTCGCCGAATACCGCCGGCATTGCGGCCAGCAACGAAGCCGCAAGCGCGGCTTTGAAACCGGCGCGCTTCACAGCGCACCTCCGGAAATTACAGAAAGATACCCCCCGTGACACTCTTGCGCTTTTTGCCATCATCGTTTTCGCCCCTTTATCCGCATTGCGGTTTTCCGGTACATTTCCAAGCAGCCAAAGGTCTTATGAAACCAAGGATATTTTGCCAAATCGCCCCCGCCCAAAGCAAGCCCGGATTTTGAAAAACCGGGAAATTGGGCGCATCTATGTTTTTCACCCTGCCGGTTTGAGATTGGAAACAACCGGAACAACTGGAAAAAACAACGAGCGTACGCCAAAGGAAAGTTGTTTCAAACAGTTGTTTCCCATCATCAAAAAACTATGCGGTGAAATGCGCAAATGCGCCCGGGAAATTCAACAACCCAAACACTTCCTCTTCTATACACGCGCGGGAATTTGCACATGGGTGAAATGCGCAAATGCGCCCGATTATAGAAACGGCAACAAATGGGGTTGATTCATTGGGAGGGCCGCGCTCCGTCGCGGCCACATATGACGGACGGGACAGAGCCCGTCCCTCCCTGATGCAACTCAAACCCTTTAATTGCCGGAGCAATAGTCGTCAACCGATAGCCGTTAGCAGGTAGCAGACGGCGGATAGCGGTTAGCCGGCGGTGCGGGACGCAAGATGTGGCAAGGCCGCCCCGGCCTTGCAGCAAGGGCGAGGGCGCCCTTGCCACATCTCTCTGCCGAGGCCCCGCCAGCCAACTCAAACCCTTTTCGCTCGATTCCGGGCCGGCTACTCGCTTGGCGCGAGCCCGACCCTTATTCGAAAAAACTTATGCCGTCGCCGATTTCGGGTTCGAACACCGCCGAGCCGGAGGAAACCGTTGCGCTTGAAACAGCCGGAGACCAGTCGATTCCGTTAGTGCTCTTGTCAAGATAAGCAGTTACCGTAACGCCCGAAAGACCCTCGGGGACGTTCAGATTCCTCGCCGCGATGCCGACCTTCCCGGCGGGCGGCTGATTGGCTGCCGCCTCGCAGAGGACCACGCTTGATGCTTCGTTCGGCTCAAGCCCCAGACAATAGCTCTGCCACACCGGAATGCCGTTCGCGCCCGGCTTGGCAAGCGCGTCAGCAACGCTTTGAATGCTGTCGCGCGTTGTCGCAGCACCATTGTCGACAATCCACTGCATAGGTACCGGCAAATCGCTGTCGGCAACCTTTATGTAGAAATACTCCGGCGCGTTGTAGACGAGTTCGCCACCGACGATGGAAAGCGAGCCTTGGATGCCGTCGGCGAGTTTGAAATACGATGAAGTATTGGGGTCGAGCATCGTATCATTCAGCCCCGCGTCCTGCGTGAGCGTGTAGGAGCGGCCGACCAGAGGAACGGAGTCTTCCGTGAACGAAATTTCGACCCCCTTCTCTATCTTGTACGAGCCAGCGAGAACTTTAGCGTTTTCGCTCCCGTCTATGCGGAATTTCATCTTGGAACTATTGCGCATCCAGAGCTGGCCGCCGACAGTCGCAGTCCCCGTTTCGGACAACAGCAGAGTCGTGCGGATTCCGGCATCTACACCCCCGCCCACGGACGCGCCTTTTTTGAGTTCGAGCGTAGACGTATCGCGGAGCGTCACCTTGCTGGCGCCGGGCTTGCAGCCGCTCTTCACGACGATAGTCACGGAGTTCGACACCAAAAGCCCGTTTGCGCCGTTCAGCGTGTTATTTTCGTTTGCGAAGACGAGCTTGCCCGTTCCCGTCGCGAGCATCCAGCCCTTCCCCTGCACACTGCCGTCGAGCGTCACCGTATGGCCCGTCGCCCCCGTGTCGTATTCAGGCTCGCCGATATTGTAGTGGCTCGTGTCGATTCTTATAAAGCCGCCGTTCTGTTCGCCGATTCCAAGCGCGCAATTGCCTCTGGCGTTCGGGTGCGCCATAAGCGTCCAGTCGGCAAACGAATAGAGCGTGGCGGCGGGGCGTCCGCCAAGAGACTTTCCGAGAAGCGTCTCGTAATGCGACCTGTCGCTGATTGCCGTCGTCGGGAACGCAAGTCCGCCGGGGCCTATCGCCCACACGCCTTCGCCGGCTGAAGTGCCGTTCTGGGCTCCGCCGCCGTACAGCTGACCGCAGTTGAGCATGAATACGGGATACGGGAACGACCCGCCCGTATTCACTGTCGTGGCGCACATCAACTTGTCGGCGATGATCGTGCCGCCGTACATGTCGGCGCTTGCGAACGAGTGGAAGAGGACGGCATCGCCTGTCGTGCGGATTTCGCCTACGCGTAGTGTTCCGTTTCCGTTGTCGAACACCGTGTTGTACCAGCCTTTGTTCGAGACCCTGCAGCATCCGTTGTAGACGAGACGGTCTGCAACGAACTTTGCGCCAGTGTCGATATACACATGGTCGACACAGGCGGTCTTGACGGAGAAAGCGGAACCGTTGATGATATAGAGGAAGTTCTTGCTGGCGGTATCGAATCGCAAAGTGCCGCCGGTCCCGAGTGTCACCTTTCCGCTCCAGTAGTCAAACGTATTGTTGCCCGTCTTGGGCGCATCGTACATCAAAAGTCCTCCGGCGAACGTCATATACGCCGCCTCGGTGCGCGTGATGTTGGGCGTTACGCCGTCGGGGCATGTGACTTGGCAGTTAAATACATGATGTAACGTCGTGTTGTTGACAATCGACGAAATGCCTGAAATCGCGCCGGGGCCGGAAATCGTGACAAGCGCGCTGCCCGCAGGGAACGTGATTCCGGTGGGCGTGAACGAACCGCTGCAGACAAGCGTCGCCGCCGCCGCGCATGAAATCGTCGCCGCCACGCCGTTCGGAACGGTGCCGTTCGACCAGTTCTCGCCGTCGCAAAGATCGTTGTTCTTCGTCCCGAGCCAGATGCCCGCCGCCATCTCATCGCGCTTGTAGACGCAGACTACGGTCTTCCCGCCGTCGGCAAGCGCGAGCTCACAGTCTTGCGGGGCGACGACGCCGTCGAGAATCGAAGCGTCGAACGCGGTGGAACCTGTCGTCGTCACAACGACATACCGCCCGGCCGCAAGCCCTGCGGGGAGAGTGACGGCAAGGGCCCCCGGAATACAGCTTGGCGACGCCATAGAAAGGGTCGTCCCGATCTCGACCGTCGTCGCGCCGGTGTAGGTGCTGCCGCCCGCGAGCGAGACCGTGCCGCCGCCTTTGAACGTCATGCCGCCACCCGTGGACGAAGAATCTTCGAGGATCGGCTCGCCAATGGTTACGGCCTTCGCGTTCGCATTGACCGTACCGCCGTTTGAGCCGACCTTGACGGCGAGCTTCGCCTTGTTCTCGATAAGCGTTCCGGCGGCAAGTGCCTTAAGCGTGCCGCCGTTGAAAGTGAATGTGCCGTTCGCCGCGCCGGAACCGTAGGTGACGGTCTTTGCCGCAAGCGTGCCGCCGTTCAGATAAAGGAAGCAATCGCGCCCCGCTACGCATTGCGAGTTGCCGCAGAACGACACGCCGCTGGCAGGTGCGGACACGAGTCCTCCGTCGATCGTGAGAGTGCCGGCTCCGCTCGCGCCGACAAAAATCGAGCCTGTTTGCGCACAGACTTCTCCGCCCGTCACGCGCATCTCTGCGGAGGAGCCGCTGCCCGTGCTTTCGCAGATGCACATGTTGCCGGCCGTGTTGGTCACAGCGCCGCCGCTCACTTCGAAATACACGCGCCCGGAGCCGCTCGTGTCTTTGCCGATGATAATGCCGTATTGTCCGGTCGACTTGAACGAGCCGCCGCTCACATAGACGTTAGCGCTGGCGTTTTTGGCGTATCCAAAATAAATGGTGCGGTTCACGTTGAAAGCGCCGCCCCTGTTGTACAGCGTGGCGGTCGAACCTTCGGCCGACGCAAAATACACATCGTACGCGAACGACCAGTCTCCGGCATGCTTGTCGATTGTCGACGAAGAATCCTTGCCGCCGGCGAAATAGAAAATTTTATTCCCAGTGACGGTCCAGTTGCCACGCTTGCTCACGATGTCGAACTTCGCGCCCTGGCCTTTTGCGGCGACGGAATCGTATTGAAGAGCCATCGTCATGTTTCCGCTCTCGTTCGTGAAAGCGGTCTTGTGCCCTGCGGCGCGGCCGCCCATGAAATAGTAGTCGATCCACCAGTCTCCCTTCTTGACTACGGAAGCCGTGCCGTTCTCCACGTTGCTGTCGAGCGTATAGAAGCGGAGCGGCCCGTGGACGATGAAGTCGCCCGAAATGAAGCGGATGTTGTCGGCGATGCGCGTCGTGGTCGCATTCGCGAAAGAGTTCGTGAGGTGCGTCAGCGAATCGACTGAGAAACTGATGTGGTAGCCGTCCGACGGCAGCTTCCCGCTCGCTATGTTGTTCGCATTGTAGATGTCGAGCGGTTCCGCTTCCGTGCCGCCCGAGCCGCCGGTCCAAGTCGTTTCTGTAGCGGCCGCGGCTGCGGAACCTGCGAGACAAAACGCGAACGTCATCAACTGTGCGATTTTTGTTTTCATTTTGTTTTTCCTTTCTTTGAAGTTAGCGGTTAGCAGTTAGCAGTTAGCAGTTAGCGGTTGGCAAGGGAAGAGGGCAACATTCGAAGGCTGGAAGTCCGAAGTCTGAAGTCCGAAGTCTCCCCTCGCGTCTCGCGTCTGACGTCTCGCGACCAAAAACGACACGAGACGCGCGGCACGAAATCCAAAGAACTCCGCGTGACAAGAAAAGTGAAACCGGGAA
>Ga0256407_10014486_pt1 | contig 10372 bp, 10 predicted proteins | sample RumenRJG_04DNA_FD_193489 | JGI IMG/M metagenome (GOLD analysis project Ga0256407, IMG submission 193489) | Bovine rumen microbial communities from Lethbridge, Alberta, Canada - RJG_04 | ecosystem: Host-associated > Mammals > Digestive system > Stomach > Rumen | place: Canada: Alberta... | reverse complement strand
CCGGCAGCGAGGCATGATTCCACGAATTTTGCCTGATAGTCGAGGTCGTCTTCAGGCAGAGTGATAAACAAACCGTCATGTTCCTCCACGCAGTGGCGCGCCACTTTGCGGAGTATCATGTTCTCTTCTATACATTCTGTGGCAGATTCTTTGTCTGTCACTGCATATCTGGCGCCACTGTGCAGCAAACCATGGTTGCGGCCTGTTGCACCTGTTGTGAAATCATAGCGCTCAATCAGTAGCGTGCTCAGTCCGCGCATGGCGCAATCGCGTGCCGTACCCGCACCTGTTGCACCGCCGCCGATGACGATGACGTCATAATGCTTCTTGCTTATATCTGCATTCATGTTAAGTATATTTTTTGATTTAATTCTTTTGTTTCAAACATACAAATTTATAAAAAATATTAAAATTAGACTGCCTTTTTAATTTGTTTTTTACAATAGCATGCCTTGACGCTGTAAAAAACATTAACAAATTTGTCCTTTACCTACATCCTTTAAGTTGTGTATGTAAATTTAAAAAGTATGTCCCCGTAAGCTATATTGCCATATCCGGCATATTTCAACTCTTCTGTCGAGGTATATTTTTTATTCCTGCAGATGGGATGTAAATTCCATCAGATGGAACGTATGTTTCGTAGGGTGGAATTTTTGTTCCATCCTATGGAACGGAAAACATTAGCCGATGGTCTGAAAAAGTTGTGCCGTAATAAATTTCTTCGTTTTTCGCTGATGTGATTTTTTTTACGTAACTTTGTCATTTAAGAAACAGCGTAGCGTTATAATTTTTTGCGTTTTCCCGTATGAGAGATGAATGGGATGTGCAGTTAAGCGCGCGGATAATGTGAATTAAATTAAAGTATAAAAAATGACGATGAAGAAGTTTGTTTTTGTGATGATTAGTCTGGTGTGTCTTTGCACCGGATGTGGTGACGATTCAGATGAGTACGTTTCAGTCTTGCCGTCGTTCAGTGATATCACCTTTGACACAGACCAGCTCTACACGGGTATGACCGTAACTGCCACGGCTGTGCAAGCCACCAAGGGCAAGTTGCTTGACAGGACGACTTATGACTGGTTTGTCAATGATACGACTACAGCCAAGGTGACGGTTATTTATGACAACGACAATGGAGACCCCGTATTCAAATTCAAAGTTCCGAAGGTGGCTGTGACAAGACCGAGCACTATAACGGTAAAATTTGAAGGCCGCTATAACATATCCGGCCAAGGCTGCAAGGTGGCTGAGAGTACCCATGCAACAGGCCTCTCTGTACAGAGTGTGCCGTCTTCAGTGACAGGCACTGTGAGATTATCCAAAACATTTACAGTATATCCGTCTGCTGACTGAAGGGTGGGAAGTCCGTCTAAAAGGTGCAGACTAATTTATAATTAGAAAAATGACACTGATTAAATCTATTTCTGGTTTCCGTGGTACTGTCGGTGGCCCCACGGGCGATTCGCTGAATCCGCTGGACATCGTCAAGTTTGTTTCCGCCTATGCTGTGCAGAGGCGCAGGGCATGCCGTATTCCTGGCAACACAATCGTTGTGGGCAGAGACGCGCGCATCTCGGGTGAGATGGTGTCGCAGGTAGTATGTGGTACGCTTCTCGGCCTGGGCTATGATGTGCTGAATATAGGATTGGCATCTACGCCGACAACCGAGCTTGCTGTGACAATGTCCAAAGCATGCGGTGGTCTGATATTGACGGCGAGCCACAACCCGAGACAATGGAACGCCCTGAAGATGCTCAACGAAGACGGTGAGTTTCTGAATGCCGACGAGGCAGCAGAAGTTGTGAGGTTGGCAGAAGAGGGTAACTTCGAGTATGCCGATGTTGACCACATGGGAAAATATACAGAGGACACAAGCTATACACAGCGCCACATTGACATGGTCAAGGCACTGGAACTTGTCGATACTGACGCTATAGCCAAGGCCCATTTCAGCGTTGCCATAGACACAGTGAACTCGGTTGGAGGAATTATACTTCCAGAATTGCTCAGACAACTTGGTGTAGAGCATGTCAAAGGTTTGTATCTGGAGCCTACAGGCGATTTCCAGCACAACCCTGAGCCGTTGGAAAAAAACCTCAGTGCACTGAAGGCAGAGATGCAGAAAGGCAAATACGATATAGGCTTTGTCGTTGATCCGGATGTGGACCGTCTGGCATTGTTCTGTGAGGATGGTGCGATGTATGGAGAGGAATATACTCTCGTAACGGTAGCCGACTACATCTTGCAGCATCAGAAAGGTCCTACGGTATCTAATCTGAGTTCCACACGTGCTTTGAGGGATGTCACACATAAAGCCGGCTGTGAATATTTTCCTGCAGCCGTGGGCGAGGTCAACGTGGTCACAAAAATGAAAGAGGTAGGTGCTGTCATCGGCGGTGAAGGCAATGGCGGTGTCATATATCCCAAAGCGCACTATGGCAGAGACGCTCTTGTGGGCATTGCCCTCATACTTACCTATCTAGCAAAGAAAGGCGTTAAAACGAGTGAATTGCGCAAGACTTATCCTGAATACATTATCACCAAGAACCGCATAGACTTGACACCAGGCATGGATGTGGATGCACTGCTGAAAAAAGTGGAAGCAAAACATGCCGGAGAACAGATAACAAATATCGATGGTGTCAAAATAGATTTTGCCGATGGTTGGGTACACTTGCGCAAGAGTAACACCGAGCCGATAGTCAGAGTGTATGCGGAAGCCAACACAGAGGATAGGGCAAATGCGCTGGCTAAGATGATGATGGATGAAGTATATGCTTTGGCAAAATAATTGAGCGGGATGAGTGTTGAGGGAACGCCATATTGCAGTCTGGTACGACTCAAGTCTTTCAGAGAGAATGACCGGGGTAATCTGACCTTTGCGGAAGCGGGGAGAGATATCCCGTTTGCGGTCAAGAGAGTCTTCTGGATATACGATGTTCCCCACGATGCCACACGCGGAGGCCATGCCAATTGGAAATGTGCGGAAGCGATTTTCCCACTACATGGTGCTTTTGACATCTATGTCGATGACGGCAGGTTCTGCAAGACATACCACATGGATAATCCTGAAGAAGGTATAGTGATACCTGCAGGTGTATGGTGTATGCTTTCCAATTTTACTCCATGTACAGTATGCTTTGTCGCTTCGGATGAAGAATACAGTACAGAATACTATGTCAACGATTATAATGAATATCTGAAGCAGGTCAAATGCAAGTGATAAGATACAACGATGACATGAGGGAGGATTGGAATGTCTGCATCAGGAATTCCTGTAACGGCACGTTTCTCTTTGACCGCAACTATATGGATTACCATAAAGACCGATTTGAGGATGCGTCACTGATGTTTTATCATAAGAATAAACTCAAAGGTGTCATGCCTGCTAATATTCAGAATGGCGAAATCCATTCGCACAATGGACTGACATATGGCGGATTAATATGGGATAAGAGAACTTCTTCGTTAGATGTTGGCTTGATGCTGAGTATGGCATACAAATATTATTCCAAGGAAATGGGTGCGGATGCACTCTATTATAAACCTTTACCGTATATATACCATACTTATCCCGCATCACAAGATCTGTATTTCATTACAGCGAAAGGCGCCGAATTGATTCATCGCAAATTGTCTACAACAATAGACATATCTCACGCTATACCTTTCACGACCCTACGACGAAGATGCGTGGCTAAGGCCTTAAAGGCGCAACTGTCTGTCAGTACAGCCGAAGACGAAGCGCATTGGCAGTCTTTCTGGAAAATACTCACTGAAGTTCTACAAAAAAGACATCGGCAAACACCTGTTCACACAGTAAAAGAGATACTATATTTGAAATCGTTATTTCCACATCAAATCAGGCTTTTAACCATTGAGAAAAATATGCAAGTTGTTGCCGGAACTGTCCTCTTTATTACAGAGAATGTTGTTCATGCACAATACATATCTTCTGATGATGTCGGATATAAAACAGGTGCGTTGGATTATCTGTTAAGTTCAATATTGAATTCAGACATTTGCCAGGGGCGTCAATACTTTGATTTCGGTGTTTCAACTGAGGATGAAGGCGCAAAGCTGAATGAAGGTTTGCTCTTTCAGAAGGAGGGTTTTGGTGGCCGTGGTATCTGTTATGATGAATATCTGATAAAAATATGACAGACATGAATATTAAATATCTGGATTTGACAAAAATTACTCAAAGTTTTGAGCCTGAATTATCTCACAGGATACAGTCTGTCATCAGGTCAGGTTGGTTCTTGTTGGGAGAGGAGACGCGGGTGTTTGAGAAATCTTTTGCAAACTATTGCGGTGTACGACACTGTATTGGCACAGGCAACGGCCTGGATGCGCTGAAGATTATCCTCATGGCATACAAACAAATCTACCAATGGAGAGATAACGATGAGGTAATCGTTCCAGCGCATACCTTCATAGCCTCGGCAGAAAGCATTGTTCAGAGTGGTTTGAGACCTGTGTTCTGCGATATCAGTCCAGATGATTATCTGCTTAATGCTAAAAACTTGGAATTACTGATAACGCCTAATACCCGTGCTGTCATTTGTGTACATCTTTATGGCAAACTCTGTGACGTGGACGCTATTATAGATATTGCCCGAAGACATCATCTAAAAGTCATAGAGGATGCTGCTCAGGCTCATGGCGCTAAGAACGTGTCCGGCCAACGTGCCGGAAGTATGGGAGATGCAGCTGCATTCAGTTTCTATCCGGCGAAAAATATTGGGGCATTGGGTGATGCCGGCGCAATAGTGACAAATGATGAGGAATTGGCGATCACGGCACGACAAATAGGTAATTACGGACAATCTAAAAAATATTATCATTTGCGACAAGGCGTCAACTCCAGAATGGACGAGATACAGGCAGCTGTGTTGAGCCTTAAATTAGACAGGCTTGATAAAGACAACCGAACTCGCCAACAAATAGCGGTATATTACTTCGAGGGTATTAACAATCCTCATGTAATGTTACCTTATAAGGGAGTTTTTACCAGTGATTCTGTCTATCACGTTTTTCCCGTTTTTTGCGAACAGCGTGACCTTTTGCAATGTTATCTTGCCGATGCCGGCATTGAGACAATTATACATTATCCGGTTCTGCCTAATAAACAAGAAGCGTTTAAAGCATACAATCAGCAACATTTTCCTGTTGCAGAAAAAATCAGCGTTCAGGAATTGAGTATACCGTTGCATCCACAGCTTAATAATGCAGAAATACAATATATTGTCAATACAATAAACCAATTCAAATGTTGACCATAGATATTCTTATCAGTGTAAAAGACAAAAAGATTGTCAGAATAAAAGAAGCTTTGCCCGAAGCCCAGGAGGGCGTTAAATATATTATCTGTTTTCAGTATACAGATGAAAAATATCTCAAGCTTATTCCAGAGGAACTAAAAGGGTATGATGACGTTAAGTTAGTGTTGAAGAATGAGACAGGATTGTCGCATAGTCGCAATCAGCTTTTAGAGATGGCAACGGGCGATTTGGTTTATTTCATTGATGATGACACAGTCATACTTCACGGGGCATTGGACTGTATCCGTCAGACGTTTGAAAACAATGATATGGATATTGCACTGTTTCAGTCACAAAGCTATTCCGGTAAGCTTTTGAGAGATTATTCTCAAAAAGAAAAAAACATCATAAGGTTCAGAGACCGCTTTAAGGTTCTGACATACGAAATGGTTTGTCGCAGGGAAAAAATACAAGGTGTCATTTCCTTTAACACGAGATTCGGTTTGGGGTCCGACCAATTTGTGTGCTTTGAGACACAGGTGTTTTTGGAAGACGCCTTGCGCAACGGATTGCAGTTGAAGTATTTTCCTGTTCCCATAATTAAAACTTCTGCGACATATATACCACGTTTAGTTTATGTTGACAAGCATGTTCAGCGTGCTTATGGAGCCCTTCTCAGTTATGTATATAACAAAAAGGCACTCTGGAAAGCATTTTTATATGCTGTAGATAAAAAAAGAAAAAAGAGAGTGCATTTCTTTACTTTCTTTAAAACTATTATGCAAGGTATTTTTATAGAAAGACGCAAGCGCTCGTAAAAGTTTCAAATGACATTAGAAATTCTCATCAGCACTTATAATGAAGGTATATTGAAAGTACCGGATATAATACTTCCGTTTAACGAACGAATTAAATGGCTGGTGTGTTTTCAGTATTCAGACGATTCTTTTATCCGACAAATTCCTTCGGAGTTAAATAACAGGGCAGATGTTACACTTGTTACATTCAAGGGTAAAGGACTGTCGCAAAACAGGAATATGGCTGTTGCACATGCCACAGGCGATGTTCTTCTTCTTGCCGATGATGATGCCAGGTTTAAGTCAGTATATTTTGATAAAATAACTCAGATATTTTCAGAAGACCCGACATTAGACGTTGCGTGTTTTCAGGCTTTGACCCATGAGGGCACATCGCTGCATCCTTACCCGAATTACTCCTTTGATTATAAAGATACCCCAAAGGGATATTGGTATAATTCGCAGGAAATAGCTTTCAGAAAGTCATCTCGCCTTCCGTTGTTTGATACTCGTTTTGGTATTAACTCTCCCAAACTCGGGTGCGGAGAAGAGGAGGTCTTTCTCTGGCAGGCACACGAACAAGGGTTATCTGTCAGGTATTTCCCGGAAGTAATTGTGGAAACTGATGCAACGACCTCCAGATATCAATTCTATACAGACAAACGTATGCAACGTGCTAAGGGGGCAGTTTTATGCATTATGCATGGACCGTCTGGTGCTTTTCTGCGCTGTTTGAAACTTGCCATTGTCCATGCTTTAAAGCATAATCCGATATCTTTGCTATGGCATATGACATATGGTATTATTTACATACGGTTATGAAAAGCTTATCTCTCATTGTTCCATATTACAATCGTCAGGAGAACTTTGGCAAGATGTTGGGCAGTCTTCAGGCAATGCGTGAAATGCCAGAGGAAATCATTCTCGTCAATAATCTTGCCGATGATGCGATGTTACGGCAGGTGCAATGTTTTAGACAAGATATGATAGGCAGATGTGAAGTGAAATTGGAAACATGTTCCCATAGGGGTGCTTGTGCGGCAAGGAACAAGGGACTTGCGGCGGCATCGTGTGATTATGTCTATTTTTTTGATTCCGATGACGAGATGTCCCCTGATTTCATTGAACGGGTACATGCTGACATCCGTAATGGTGAGGCAGAGCTCTTTGTGTATGTTACAAGAATAATCGGCGCCGATGGGGGTATGCATATTCGTAATTATGGTTGTTCGCCTCGTCCGTCATATCAGATATTGTCTTCGTTCTTGACTACTCAAAGTATGGTTATCAATAAGAACTTTCTTCTGTTTGCTGGTGGTTGGAATGAGGATGTCGATTATTGGAATGATTGGGAACTTGGAATTAGACTTCTGTTGCATCACCCTAAGATAAAATATTTTGCAGATAAGTCTTTCCATAAAATATACGCCCATGCAAACAGTATTACCGGAAGTAGCTTCTCAGAGCGTTTTGAGGCGATATGCCACGTGTTTGACATCGTTAGTGATGAAATAGACGAAGATAGGGATGTTGATGCTTTATATTATCGTAAAGCCATTATCGCGGGAAAGATAAAACATGAGGGTAGGGCAGATCTTGCCAAACAACTTTTCAATGTTTCTCTTCTGCAAAAACAGCGCATTTTTTGTAAGTATATGTCTATGTTTCTATACCATTATGCTGCAATTGGTATACCGGGAGCGTGGAAATTGGCGACAAAGTTCTAATAATTGTGTGAGTGATGTTTGCCGATGAGATCATTTCCAGAATGAAGTCAATGCAGAATGAAGAGCAGCGACGGATATTATCGGGATTTTTCAAGACGGGCGAAGGCGAGTATGGTGCTGGAGATGTCTTTCTTGGAATTAAGGTTCCTCAAACTCGTGAAATTGTGAAAGAATTTAAGTCTATTCCTTTAAACGAGATACCTGTATTGTTGCAGAACCCTTGGCATGAGGTTAGGCTTTGCGGATTTTTGCTTCTTGTGTCAAAATTTGAGGCGAATAGTACGCAGAGAAAATTGACAGATGAAAAGAGTATCGTTATGCGTGATGAAATATTGCAGATGTATCTGAAATATGCAGAGTATGCAAACAACTGGGATCTTGTAGATCTTTCTGCACCTAAAATATTAGGAAAATGGCTGATCGTACCGACAAATATAAAAACAACAAAAAAACAAATACTTGATGCACTAGCCTTCAGTGATAACCTCTGGAAACAACGTATGAGCATTGTTAGCTCATGGATGACTTCACGTCATGGCGACCCTGGTTATTGTATACGCTATGCGGAAATTCATCTCCGCCACTCTCATGATCTTATGCATAAAGCTGTAGGTTGGATGCTTCGGGAGATGGGTAAAAATGTAAGCATGGACTTGCTTCGCGATTTCCTTCGTCGAAATGTTCACAGTATGTCACGTACGACACTGCGTTACGCCATAGAAAAAATGTCAGAGGTCGAGCGTCAGTATTGGCTGAAACAATAATCTACAGATGTCTTCTTGTAGAATTAACCCGGTGTCTGTTAAATGTGACACACTTTCCAATATTTGATTCTTCCGGAAAAGGATCCTGAAAAAAAGTAGGGTCAATAATTGGCATATTCTTTTTTTGTAGTACCTTTGAAGACCTTAACAAATACTTCCATTAACAGCCGATGAAAATAACAATCATCACAGCTACGTTGAACAGTGCCGCAACCGTGCGTGACACGATAGAGAGTATTCTGCGACAGACACACCAAGACTGGGAATTAATCATTGAAGATGGGCTTTCCAAGGATGGAACATTGGACGTAGTACGCGAATATGAGCCTCGATGTAAAGGAAGAATGCGCATTTTCTCGGAGAAAGATGAGGGTATTTATGACTCTATGAATCGCGCTATAGCACGTGCGACAGGCGATGTCATAGGGATACTCAACTCTGATGACTTCTACCACGATGAGTATGTCTTGGAAGATATCAACCGAGCTATGGATGGCAAGCCTGTAGATTGCGTATATGGAGACTTAAAATTTGTAAAAGCTGATGAAACATCGCGTGTGATGCGCATATGGAAGGGTTCTCAGCATGAAGCGGGGGCATTCCTCCGTGGATGGCATCCAGCACATCCTACATTCTATGTCCGTCGTGAATGTTTTGAGCAACTTGGAGGATTCAACATTAGTTTCGCAGTATCGGCCGACTTTGAACTTATGTTGCGGTTTATTGAAGTTGCAGGACTTCGTAATCAATATATACCGCGTTTTTTTGTTATGATGCGACTTGGTGGAGAAAGCACACGTAGCCTACGGAATATTATTCGAGGCAATCGCGGCATACTTCGTGCTTTGCGCCAGAATGGTTTTCGGCCATCAACTATGCTAATCTTGCGGCGCATACTGCCTAAAGTTTGGGCTGCCGCTAAAGGGAGATTGCAGCCTTTATGTATCGACATTGAACCTTTCGGTACTATGGGAATTCCATCAGATAAGCAGACTGCGTATGCAACTGATTTCATTGTTGACGGAATGGCCGGTTATGAACGATGTGTAAAACGTGTATTTGATTTGCTGATTTCCGCTGTTTCTCTGTTGTTATTCTCTCCTCTGATGATAATCATTTATATTATCATTAAATTGGAGAATGATGGACCGGCTATTTTCAAGCAAGAGCGATTGGGACGCTTCGGACGCCCTTTCAATATTTATAAGTTTCGTTCGATGTGCCTTGATGCAGAGAAATCTGGCCCTATGCTAAGCCATGCTAACGGCAATGACGATCCTCGACTAACAAAGGTGGGTAAGTACCTTAGAGCGCACCATTTGGACGAACTTCCACAGCTCTGGAACATATTCATTGGCGACATGTCCTTGATAGGCTATCGCCCTGAGCGCAAGTTCTACATCGACCAGATTATGAAGAATGATCCGCGTTATGCTTTTCTTTACCAAATACGTCCAGGCATAACATCCTATGCAACTCTGTACAATGGCTATACGGATACGATGGAGAAAATGCTGCGGCGCTTGGAACTTGATTTATACTACCTTGGCCATAGGTCGTGGTTGATGGATTTGAAAATATTAGTACTCACATTCCTTAAAATTATTTTTGGAAAAACTTTCTGAGGCCTGTAGCCAAATCCATAATTGCTTCAATTTGGTCTTTATGCCGGTAACTATACTCTTTATGCTTGGTGTTTCCTTGAGATGCTCATAGATCTTTGTTACATTTCTTGCAGCAATAGAGGCTGTCGAGCGTTTTGATGATAAACACCTTTCCGCAGATTCCGCACCTTCTTTTGATTTCAATTCAAGTTTGGC
>Ga0256407_10014485_pt1 | contig 10372 bp, 10 predicted proteins | sample RumenRJG_04DNA_FD_193489 | JGI IMG/M metagenome (GOLD analysis project Ga0256407, IMG submission 193489) | Bovine rumen microbial communities from Lethbridge, Alberta, Canada - RJG_04 | ecosystem: Host-associated > Mammals > Digestive system > Stomach > Rumen | place: Canada: Alberta... | reverse complement strand
TGAGTTGAAGAACATTGCACAGGTGGAGCACTCAAGACACAGGTCATTTGACAACTTCATCGTGAACATGCTGGGGGCGCTAGCCGCTTACTGCTTCTTTCCAAAGAAACCATGCATTGCATGTGAAAGAGTTGTGGACACACAACTTGCACTGTTTTGAATTCGTCGAACTCACGTTAAATAAGAATATGAACAAACTCGGAAGAGTGGCTCTTTGCTGATACAAATAAAGTGGTCGACAGTCGACCACTTTATTTGTTTATAACCCTATCGTGTTGCTTTCTCCTTTGCTATCTCCTGTTTCAAGGCAACAAGTTTGGTATAAAGCCCTTTATATGCAACGCTTATAATACGCTCTATTTTCACTGTCTTCATAGCAGTCATACGTCGTTTGTTAGCCTCTATATCTACAAGGTTCACCAGTTTCCCGTTCATTGTCCATTTGTTCTGCTCGGCAGACATGCTCTTGCAGATATTACGTATACGTTCTTCCTCCTCTAATGTGATGATATCAGGGAACCATTTCGCAATCTGACGGACAAATCCTACAACCGTCACAACATTTTCGCGATTGCTACGTGTCTCAAAGAGTCCTGCGTCGTATATAGCCTCATATAACCAATACCACTCTAACCCTTTGCTAAGGTCTATCTTGTCTTGTTCTCCTGTGCTGACGGATTGTCGGAGAATCGTGTGCAACTGCAACAATTGCTTATTAGACGTGAACAGGTCATCTGAAAAAACGTCATTGACCAACAACTCGCCACATCCCTCCTCGATTTCCACCACTTCCTCCATCACTTTTGCCTCTTTGACATCTTCCGAACCAGATTGCAAAGACTTCTCCTTCACCTTGTCTTTCACGGGTATTCCTATATGTACATGCTGATTATCATGAATATCAAACATTGGTCCATTTACGGTGATGTCACCAGTTATGGTGACACCAGGAAAAATATCATTGCCTTTCCCCATTATATATCCGTTCCTATTTTAACTTCGTTATTACCTTTAACTTCATAAAGCGACTCAAACTTTGGATAATTAAGAATAATCTTTGGTTGAGCATCTCGGAAATACCCCGCTTTCTGCATTTCTTTATAGGCAACCTTCCAAACGCCAATTTCACCAAAAAGAATTTGCATTGAATGTTTGGCATACATTCTTTCCGCTAAATTATCACAATCATTAAAAGCCTTGATTATGATTTCTTTCGTTATAGTCATTTTCGTGAGTTCTGCAATCTTTTTATCCTTTTCTGCCAACTCTTCTTGATATGACACTAATTCCCACCATCCTTTCATTCCATCAACAGGACGGAACAGGTCCGGGGTCGTTTGGAGTAACCGACGAAGTGTGGCCTTTATATCACTCCCCTGTTTATACGTCACCATTGGGATTACACGAGGATATATGTCTTTCAACCTGGCTCTACCACCAAGTTCCTCAAGTGCTTTTTTAACAGCTTTCTTATGTGTCAGTTTGCCTTGCTTTTTCATACGTGGCCACAAAGGTACAAAAAAAGCCGATCTCAACAAGACCGGTCGATCTACGTGGATCCACTTTTGATCTTTTTTAACTATTGAGGACCCAAAAACTTCTTATCTTTATTATAACACAGCAACCTTCCCCTTCAAAACACTATGCAAAGAAAATGCTCTCCAGCCCATACGACTGATTAGTGTGGAGAAAGTAATACGATCTTGGGCAGGCACTTCCAATTGGTAGGTGTCTGTCTGAGCATCAGTCTCATTAGCCAAGTCTGATGTATCATAATAATATCCAGCTTCAGGTAACATCTCTTCTGAAACGTCCTGTGGCTGCAAAATCACCGTTGCTGTAAGAACTTCCTGCTTGGCTGTAACCACATATAAAGCATTCTCCACCTCTGGATGAATATACGCTTCACGTAAATCTAGTTGCCCTCCTAAAAATGCCATCAAACGCGGTTCAGAGATTTGTACACCAAGATACAAATATCCACGCTCATTATCATTTTGATACAAAGTGCATAGATAATTTGTACCCGTTGCATCTGCTGCCACAAATATTTGTGGTACATCATAAAACTCAAGCGTATGGATTAATGTGAGCGGTCTCATAATTGTAGCATAATTAAGTTCGACATTTGAAAAGATTTCGTTCTCCACCATGTATAATGGGAAAGATGAGCACCAGTTTGTTTCACCACACCATCTGATGGGTTTAGTGTCAATACTATGACTCCCTTGAACTGACGGAACATCGGTAGTTTCAGATTCTTTCGTGCCTTTGCCTCATTATCAATAAGCGATAGCCCAATAGCCAATGGCAGTTTCTCGCCCCAATTACGCTGAGGGTCGAACTCTGCATAGGACTTGAAATCGTTTTCCGTATATGAATCGGCATTCAAAGCTAATCGATAGAATGGATGCTCGCTGGGCACCAACACATCTTCAGGCGGGCAACCAGCTGGCATCGAGAAAACCCATTGTGGCTTGAATTCCTCGTTGTAAGCACTTATCTTATATGGAGTCAGCATTCTTCGGACTTTTGTTATTGAGTGCAAAGGTACATTTTTTATTTTGAATATTCCAAAAATTCTTCCAATAATTTAGGTTTGATGGAAGAATGCCTATTCAAAAGCCTTGATAACATCTTCGTATTTTTTAATCCAATAGGCTCCACGTTCTTCCTGTTTATCAAGTAATCGCGATTTGTTGAGAACCTTTCCTTTCAGTTCATCCAAAGGTTTTTCTAAATGAATCAGCCAATAGGTGCTGTCACGTGTTGGCTTGTAGTCTGAAGTATGCGAAGCCATTTCCTCTACCTGCTCACGAGTTTTCACTTGTGGTTTTACTAGAGAAATTCTGCACAACTGTGCTCTTTTAGAGTCTTTTCCTAGAAAGGCTAATACATATTCAGCACCAAGCAGTTTCGGCATTGATAGTATTCTACTGATGGGCAAAGTATATGTATGAGACTTTTCAAACCATTCCCACTGCTCCTCAGAACCTATTCTTCCCACAAGTACATGATGCGGTTGTTCCGCTTGGATAGCACCATTAAAGTCCACCAACACCATCTCTTTGTAAGCCAGCCTAATCTCTTCGTTCTCCAATTCCTCTCGGCGTTTTGAGGCCACTTCTAAATAAGAGATATCCATATCTATACCCAGGTACTTTCTTCCTAAAAGTGAGGATGCAACTCCAGTTGTTCCACTACCATTAAAGGGGTCAAGCACCCAGTCACCTTCCTTTGTGGAAGCCATAATAATACGAGACAAAAGGCTCAATGGCTTCTGTGTTGGATGCTTTCCACACGACTTCTCCCACTTCGCCACAGCAGGCATTCGCCACACATCTGTCATCTGCTTACCGTTGTTCAGTTGGCGCATTAATTCGTAATTATAGCGATGTTGAGCACGCTTCGATTTCTTGGCCCAAATAATGTATTCAGCAGAGTGCTTGAAAACACGATGAGAAACATTGTCTGGTGGATCAGTTTTGTTCCAAGTAATCACGTTTAGAATCTTGAAGTCCAAATTTGACAATTGGTCTGCTACTGAAAAAATGTTGTGATGAGTACCACTTATCCAGATGGTACCATCATCCTTCAGCTTGTCTTTACATGCAGACAGCCATCGGCGATTAAATTCATCAATGTATTTAGCAGAGGGGGCCTTGTCCCATTTCCCTTTATCTACACAAACAACCCTTCCGTTGCTAACGCTGATACCTCCATTACTCAGGAAGTAAGGAGGGTCGGCAAATATCATGTCAAACTTGAAATCAAACGATTCAAGAACCGACACACAATCACCATTTACAAGGGTGAAGTCCTTATTGGTAGAGCGGTAGAAGGGATATATCGATGCCATTATTCTATAAGAGTCAATTCAGATATCTTATTTCTTATCTCATTCTCACTTCGTTTGAAAACAGCAACGAGAATTTCAATTGGACATTGCTTTTCTTTATATAATGTCTTTAGCAGTTCTTGGTCTTTATCAGACCATTGTTTTATTGTTTCTTCGTTTTTCCTTTGTGAAGCAACAATCAACTGCATCTCATCTGTTCCCTCTGAGAAGTTCCGCTCTTTATGTTCGATTAAAATGGATCCCCCAGAAATATTCCTACGGGGCGGAACATGTGAACTCCCCACAAAGCACTCTTCCCAATTTCTGTCTGAATTAGGCAGACCAAACTGAAAATGCAGGCCAACGTTATCCAAGATTAAGCAAATACTTTTGCCAGCAGTTGGGCGCAATCCACGTCCTACTTGTTGTAGATACTTCACTAACGATTTTGTCGGTCTTGCCAACTGAATAAATTCAATGTCAGGACAATCAAAACCTTCCGAAAATATATCTACATTTACAATAATATCAATCAATCCTTTCCTGAACCTGTCTACATATAATTTCCGTTCGTCCTTAGGGGTTTTACTATCTATCCGAACAATGTTTATTCCAGCTTCATGATACTCTTGGCAAATGTGGTCACTATGCTTTCTACTAACAGAATAGATAATACCCTTCTTGCCTTTCGCAAACTTCAAATAGCTGTCTAGCAATTGGGCTCGAATACGTGTGGTGTCTATCTTTTTCTCCAAAGCAGAAATCTTATAATCACCTTCAACGTCAAATTCCGTAATTGATTCTATCTCCTTTTGAATCTCACTGTTAAAGCTTATAGAATAATAGTCGTATGGGGCAAGCCATCCAGCATCGATAAAACTTTGAATAGATTGCGAAATAATAATTTTATCGAAAACATTTCCAAAACCTCCGTTGTTCATTCGCCAAGGTGTTGCCGTTACTCCCAATTTTTTGGCATTAGGATACATATCCCAAAGTTTTTTATAAGAATTTGCAACACAATGATGAGCCTCATCTACAATAATGAAGTTGATGTTCAAGTCGCATGCCACATCAAAATTGTTACGATGGGTAATGGTTTGAACAGATGCTACCTGAACCGGATATCTTAAATCACGAGGCTTTCCACCAGCAATGATACCATGTGACACTTTATATCGCTCCAGATTCTCGCTGATTTGGTCTATGAGCTCTATACGATGAGCTATAATAAGAATTTTGACATCTTCACCTTTCTGTACGCTCCATGTCTTAATATCGCTTATAATAGATGTGAACAGCCGGGTCTTTCCAGTACCAGTTGGCATCTGGAACATAATTCCATCACATTCATCCCAAGCGGAAAAGATATCCTCCTTTGCTTGTTGTTGATAAGAGCGCAATGAATTATCCTTTCTAGATATCTCTTTGTATGTCATTCAGCATTAATAAAGTTGGAAAGATGAGTATTTATTAATTCCAAACGATTCAGGTCTGAGCGTGTCAAGGCGGATGATTTTTTGCCCTTGGGTTCACTTATCATCGACAACCAATTGAGTTTGTCCTTCTTGGATCTAAAAGCAAGTCCGATGTTGATGGCAAACACTTCCTCGAACTCCTGATAACTGAAGTTCTTATCAATTACATCACGATATTCTGACACCTCCAAGTAGTCTCTCCAGTCGTATTCAGACAAATCGAAATCTTCATTATCACCAAACTCTTTGATAATTCTACCCTCAATGGCATTCTTCAGGATAGCAACATTATTCAACCATTTGGCACCATATACCCTTTCTAATCGGTCAAAGAGAAGTATTCTAAGTTGCTTTCTTATATCAGCCTTACGTTCTGCACCTTCTTGTTGCAATGATTGGTCTTGCGTTTCTTTCCATTCCATCAAATCCTCTGGTGCATATTCTGGATATTGCCTATTGATGATATTTTGATAAGAACGAAGCCAGAAAGTATCTGCCCCTTGCCCTAATACACCTTTAATAATTCGGTTCTCCTCATCAGAAAGGTTGTTAAGACTGTTTGCCAAATGACGAATATATGGTTCAATGGCAGCAATTCTATCTGAAATAGATGATTGAGAATTAATAGCATTAATCTTGATGAGATATGTATGCAAGGATCCCAAGAGAGCAATGAACGCAAACGTAGCACGGTTGGAGAATAGGTAGTCCTGTTTTACTTCTTCTGCCATAATAGAGTCGGCAATGGCATACCCGCCATCTATGAATTTTGTTATTCTGGTGCGGCTGTCTTTCATTGCTTTATCAATGTCCGTCTCATTGGTGTTATATATACAGACATCGGTATCACCAGTCCATTGTGTTGAAGTAGCCCTTGGTATCAATCCAGAGCGTCCTAATGCAGTATCAAAGGGTTTGAATGCCAACAACGAAGGATCTTCGCCAACAGAAATCTTATTGTAAAGTACATAATTTGAGTTTGCTGCTAACGCTTTTATACATGAAGAACGAAGTGCTTTCATTCGGGAATCAAGACGAGCAGATTTCCAATAGAGGTCTTCCTCCAGATCGAGGCGAAGACTTGGGCTTACAGCCTTTTGGTTCTCATTGATTTCCATGAATATTTTCAGCTGCTCTTCCGATTCCATTCCCTCGAAAGCAACAACCGGTATTGTACTATCTTCCTTGTGCTGCGACTGGGCATATCCATACACTCGATGCTGTCCGTCAATGATGTAGGCAATACCATAAGCATTCGGAATGCGAAGGAAGCCGAACTCTGATTGAGAGTCTTTTTCTGCCCTGATAGGCGTAAACTTTACTTTCAGGTCATCATTAGCAGCACTGAAGTTGATGATGATGGAATTGGGGAAATACCCGCCTCCGTCGATAAACTTAGTGATACCTTTCAGTCGTGACGGAACGAGAAGACGCTGATAAGTTGGTGCCATAGAATCGTTGACACGAGTTCTATGAAGTACGAATCCTATTTTCAGTAATGTACTCGGTTCGATGGAGAAAATAAAATAATCGCGCTCGCCCATCTTGCCTTTCAAGACAGGTATTTTTATAAGCTCGTCGTTAATCAGTTCATCCTTAAACATCAATCCGTAGAACTGGTAGATGACGGATTCTTTGTACGACTTGATAAGATTGTTGATGTAATTATATGAATTGTCATTCAAATGGAATATTCCAGCATTTGACATGCGGGCTATATCTTCGTCGTTGACACGATAGTTTCGGGAAGCAAACAGGAATTTCACTCGTTTTTCGCTGCCGTATATCTGCTGCAGGGCTTCTGTGATGCCAGCCATATATTGCTCCATTTTGTTTAGTTCTGTCTTGAAACTATGACCAACAGAAGTCTGTGCAGCCTTACATTCTACAACGAATATGGCATCATCACCAACAGCAACTACATCAAGCTGTTGGGTGTCTTCTTTATTGGGACCCCATTGGACAACGAGTTTCTCGTCTCCATTAAGAACCCGGAATCCAAGCTTATAGAACATACACCACACGTCGTCTTCGAACTGCACGCTATGTTCTTTTTTCCGAGACAACGTTGTTTTGCGTACGGAAGAACGAACCACAGAATACCCCATTTTCTCATAGTCCTCAACTTCGTTGTGAGGCCTACTGATGGTATCAAATTCAGTATTCTTTGCTTTAAACTTAATGTTTAGTGCATTTTCGTCGCACATCATGTGCGACTTTATTTTTACCATTTGTAGTTCTGTTAGATGTGCCATATCTTTTAGTATTTTGTATTCATTTTCTCAATAATCCTTCTACACCATTTCACGATGTTATCCGACCTCCGCTCATATACAGAATCACTATATCCTGGATAATACTCTTTAGTTAATTCCATTGCAAACATTGATGGGTCTTCATCAGGAAGAACATATATTCGTGCAAATATTTGTCCCATCAACTCATCGGAGATGATTCTTGCATAGACTCGTTCTGAGATCTCTGCTGGATTGTTCGTGAATATATCAACGGCAAGAGGAGTCTTACTCCAATCATCATTTATTAGATTCAAATATTTACAAGCATTTGTGTAGTAATCTGCCTGACGGAGTGTAAAACCACAATAGTCTGCCAGTTCTTGCTTCGTACATCCTGGATGCATATAGATATACATAAAGGTGTCTATAACAGTATCAAGATTGTTTGCTTGTATTAATATCTTTCCCATAACTCAATAATTTCTGATGACTACTTCTGTTTGCTTTGCCCGTTTCTCAGGTTTTGCATTGATAAATCTCGATGCTAATACTCTTTGAATGTCGTACCCTTCATAAAGTACTTCGAAATATGATTTACCATTTGAGGTTTTACTATCTGAATTGCTCTGCATGATAAGGCGCTTCTGATTTGAAAGCCTATCGCAAAAAAGTTTAAGTTCTTCTTGTTGATAATCTTCAAAAGGAGTATTGGAATATTCTTTAAAAGAAGACGTATTGCTAATTGGGCGATAAGGTGGGTCTAAATAAATGAAGTTTACGTTCTTCCTGCTGAGGTTTCGTATGACATTCTTATAATCTCCAGGCTGACGGATGATCAACTCTACAGAACCAAGCAGATAGTGGTCTGCCATAATTAGTTCTTCATTGCAAATAACTGGTTTTTTATATCTGCCATAAGGAACATTGAATTTACCAGCAGCATTCACTCTATATAAACCATTAAAACATGTATGATTCAAGAAAATAAATAGAGCAGCGCGTTCGTCGGGATGGATTCCTTCGCTATTATATTGGTCGCGATAGGCGTAATACAAATCCTTTCTTGCAGGGAATGCAACACTATAGTAATTGTTTTCAATAATCCTAAGTCTATCAATTAAAACATGTGGTGTGTTTGCAATCAGTTGATAACAGCGTATGAGGTCAGGATTAATGTCATTGATGACAGCTCGTTTGATACATTTATGGTGATGTAACATATGAAAAAGCATCGCACCACCACCAACAAAAGGCTCTATGTAAGTTACATTCTTAAGATCATCGAAATTGGCGGGCAGCAACGCTTCCAGCTGTTGAAGGAGATTACCTTTGCCACCAGCCCATTTCACGAATGGCTTAGCTATAACCTTTTTTGTGGGTCTTTCTCCAAATAAATCAACTGACTTGAGATCTGGCATCTGTCAGCAATCAAATGTTCTGACTGATACCCATATGTCAGAGATTATTCAGGTTAGCGTTGACAGCATACAAAAAGCGGGGTACCCTCACCTGCTCGTCCCGCTATCTGAGGCCTTCCACAGCCCAACCAGTGAACGAACAGAGTCTGAATACCCACGCTGGTCAGTATATATATTACCCCGAAAAGTGTGCGTGAGGGCATAATTCGCCCTCGGCACACTCCGGGAGTATATACTACACCCGTAGCATTCACCTCTGCTATTGCTCTTGACTGGTTGATCTGTATTGTGGAAGTTTCAGATAGCCAAAAACTAAGCATCAATGACGCTTTCCAATATGTCGCCGTCCCACCCATTCGTCCGAAGCGTGGGTATGAACGATGCAAAAATACGACTATTTTCGTGGAATAACTACATAAAAGAAGAAAAATTTACTAATCGGAATGCTTTTTTCTTGAAAATGGGTGATCTAAACTTTCTAAATTCGATCTAAATAGATCTAAATGATTTGTTCTTCCCATAAGGATCTCCGACCTTTGCGGAAAAAATGAGTAATCCTGCATTTATGTCCGTCTGCTTCGAAGGGGAAAGACGTGAATTGAGGTCGCTATATAGTAAAATGAAGCGACTACAAGAAAGGAAGAAACCGCTGGTGGAAAACGGGTTCTATTATCCAACACGGTGGTTGGGCAATTTGGTAACAAGGCTCGGAGGCGATACACGCGAAGTGTATTGCCGAGGAACTTGGAGTGACCTGAGGCTATCTGAAAAATGCCTTTCTTTCTTCACGGAAACAGCTTGGCAGCCACCAGTCACCCTGCTCAAACTGATACAGAAGTGCTATCCCTCGGTGAGTTTTTACTTTGAGGCAGAGGGAGATGATTGGGATACATATCTGACGAATGATGCGGAAGGAAAGTATTTCTCCAGCCGGTATATCGTTGACTGCGAACCAGATATGGAGTATTTTGATACGATAGAGGAGGCTAGTAGCTACCTATCTGCTTGCATAGGCAAACCCGTTGCCGCCACTTGGCAATCTTTGAATGAAGCGACAGATGAATGGAACGATGAACATCCAGATACCGACTGGGCCATCAATGTCAAGCAGATAGAAGTCGTCAGTAACGATGATTTGTGAGTATTTAACGGTTTGTCCGCAAGAAGCTGGTTTGGCAGTAATAAAAACGCCTCCAACTCTGATGATTCGGGGAATGGAGGCGTAAGGGGTATTATATGTATAACATCATTTCTTTAAAGTCGGCAAGCTTGATGATTTTTTGGCTTAATAATTTAAGTTTCGCAAGCTCAACTTTTGAGGGGCAAGGGGCAAGGAGCGGGGGGCAAGAGGAATGTTCTGTTCGCTTGTTTGCCATTTTTGTATGTATGAGCAAGGTATCC
>Ga0256407_10014484_pt1 | contig 10372 bp, 8 predicted proteins | sample RumenRJG_04DNA_FD_193489 | JGI IMG/M metagenome (GOLD analysis project Ga0256407, IMG submission 193489) | Bovine rumen microbial communities from Lethbridge, Alberta, Canada - RJG_04 | ecosystem: Host-associated > Mammals > Digestive system > Stomach > Rumen | place: Canada: Alberta | collected... | reverse complement strand
TTAAAAAAAAAAAAAAAGATTTAAAAAAAAAAAAAAGTAAGAGAAATGAATGTGAATTCAATAAGTGAAGTCGATGAAACACAAATCTTAATTATGTCAAATTCATCTGGAGTAACAACAAGACTTCAATTAAACAATATAACTAATTCAATTCAAAAAGAAAAAAACACTAATCAAAAACCAAAAGAATTAACAGAAGAAGAAAAAAGAAAACAAAAAATAATAAAAGAGAATTATGAAAGAGATAAAAGAATGGAAAAAAGAAATAGAATTCATGAACAAATACTAAAAGATGAAGAATATAAATTAAAACATAATGGAGAATCAATGTTTGGAAAAAAGAAAAGAAATAGAAATAAAAAAAAGAAAAAACATCATAAAAATTCATGGAGTGATGATGAAGAAGATGAATATAATGAACAATTAGAAAATGAAATGAATATAGAAAGTGATGATGATGATGAATATACAAATAGGAGAAAACATAAAACAAATAATAAAAATTATTATAATGGAAATAATTATTATGATGGTTCATATGAAGTTTCAGAAAGAGGAAATGAAGATAAAAATGTTTCACAAGATATAATTAATGAAGGATATTTACTTTATAGATATTCATCTAATCAAATTGAAATTGAAGGTTATTGGTATGTTAATGATGAACCTTCAATTAAAGAAAGAATTAGTTATTTATTCACAAATAGTAATTCTGTTAAAAATGTTATTATGCCTATTGAAAATAATAATGTCAATGTTACAATTTGTAGTGCAAATTTAATTGAAGATTTTTCTATTGATTTTTTATTTAAGGAATGTTTAAGTTTTTTAAGTGGTGAATATGCAGGTTATTTTATGTATTATAGTAAAACTATTGAAGATAGATTTAAAATTAATTTAGAAATTGAGGATTCTCTTGTAAAATTATATGGTAATGGTTCTAATAATTTGGGAGCTTTTAATGTAAATGGTTATATGAATTTTTTTAGAACTAAAGAAGTTCTTTTGGAAAAAAATAAAATTGAAGAACCAGTTATTAAATTAGCTGAATTTAGTATGAAAAAAGTTTATAATCAATTTAATCCTACTGAAAATGAAAGAGTTATTAAATCATATAATCATAGAAGAAAAAAAAATGATGATGATAATTACTAAATAATTATAATTTTGTTTATATAATTTTATTAAATAATTTCCAAATCAAAATAATTTTATTTTAATTAACCTATTAAATAAAAAGAAATTGAATAATCATTATGAAAAAGAACTATTTTATCATCTTGAGATAATTTTGGAAGTATTTCTGTGTCAGTTATTACATTTGGTATAATTGTTCCTCTTGGAATTGAATCATAATCTGGATTAAATTCACTTACTTTAAAAACTTTTTTAAACATATAAAGTATATAATAACCTGAATTTGATAAATTAAAATTTATTAATTGAGAATCAAATTTAATTATTTTTAATACAAATTTCATTTTAAAATCTCTTATTAATATTAAATTATGTTGTTTAGAAAAAATCACTATTTGGTCTTTTTGATGTATTAAAGGTGAAAAAAATAATATTATTTTTTTTTCTATATTAGTATTTATTTCATTATTTATTTTAAATTCATCACAAAAATTTCCAGGAATAAAAGAATCTATTTTATCATATACTGGAACAGTTTTATCAAAAGATAAATGTCTAATTATTTCAGTGTATTTTCTTTTGTAAATAAAAATATCTTTATCATTATTATTTATACCAAAAATAAGAAATGGTTCAAAATGACTTAACAAAATATTTTTGATATTCATAGAATAACCACTTAATACTTGATTAAAATTAATTATTAATTCATTAAATTTTTCAATTCCTCCTAAATATATATCATTTTTATTATTATCTATAGCAAAAAAATATTTTCCATCTGGAAAAAATGTAACTTGTTTAAAATAATTACCTTCTCCTAAAATAGTTTTAATATTTATTTTCCCAGTAACTTTTCCTTCTTCAATATCAAAACATCTAATATTTCCATTACTATAAAATGCTAAAAATTTTAAATCATTTGGAAGAGTTTCTATCAATGTTAATTCTGAATTATTGACTTCAAATACATAAATCATATCAAATTCAGGAATATTCCAAATACGAACATTTCCATGTTTATGTGATGTTATAAAATAATATCCATTTTGATTATTCTGATTTTTTGTTTGATTTTGAATATTTTGAATTGAAATATTTTTTATATTTTTATTTATGATTTTACATTCTTGAATTTCATATAAATCAACAGGAATAAAAGTAAATAATTTAACAGTACATTCTTCATTATAATTTATATAATAAACTGAACCATTATGAGTTAAACTAATTCCTTCTGTTCTTGGATTAATAATATCAATATCACATGTAGTTATAGTACTATTATGTGAAATTTCACCCTTTGGAATTTTCAAAATATCCATATCAGTATAATCAATATTTTGTAATGAAGGCATTGTAAAGTATTTTACTTTATCATTATAAATAAAAGTAACATAATACATAGAAGCTATAATATCATATAATTTAATATTTCTTTCAATATTAAATAAATCAGTAGGTTTATAAATTTTTAATAAAATATCTCTAATATAATCACTTATAACTACACATCCATTTGAAACTCCTAATAATAAACACATAATACATTTTACACTTAAAGGTGCAGTATAATCAAAACAAATAATTTCATTATTACCAGTAAAATTTCTTAACTTAGAAGGATGTTCTTCTATTGTTAAATTATTTGGTTTTATATACCAATATGAATAATAATCTTTATTGATAGTACAAAATTCCATATTTGTTGATAAATACAAATTAAATTTCATTTGAAGAAAAGATAATCCAGTTTGATTTGAAAAAGAAGCTGTATTAGATATTAATTCTTCTCCTAATCCAAAATCAACACATGAAATATGATAATCATTATATAAAATAATACATAAATTATTTAAAGGTGTTATCATGTAATCATGTAATATTTTACAATCTGGTATTTTATATGTATTTATATAAATAAATCTTCCTCTTAAATAATCATAAAAAACTAATTCATTTGATAATGAGGAAGCATATAATATTCTTCCAGCATTTGATATTTTAATTGAATTTAATTTTGAAGAAATTTTATGTTGACATAAAATTAATTGTTGTCTATTTGTATCTGGATGAAAATTTTCAATTATAATATAAATATTATTTGTATATGCTAACCATTTATCATCTTTATTATAACAAATAGATGAATTAATTATAGTTTTTTGTTGAGGATATAAATTTGCACCTAGATAATAATATCTTTTTACATTTACAAATTTCTCACCTAAATTAGCAGTTCTTGGAATTGAATCACTTTCATCAAATATAACTGGTCCTTTTGGAATTTGTTTACTTTGTTTTTCCAAATGGGAAAATTTTTCTTCATAATATTTTTCATATTCACTTAATAAATTTTCATCTAGAGAAATTTTTGGTATTATTTTTTCTTCTATAATTTCCCAACGTGAATCAAATTCTTTATTATTCTTTTTTTCTTTTATATTTTGACTATTTAAATTACTAGTTAATGTATTTTTATTTATTGAATCATTAAATAAATATGGATTCTTAGATTGAAAAACTGGTTTTCCTTTAAATTTTATTTCAGAATTTAATTCTTCATAAGCTTTAATTCTATTATCTTTATTTGAATTTGGTATAATTTCTTCTGAAACTTTTGAATTTTCTTCTAATTTATTAATTTTTCTATGATATGATGGAAGGGATTTTTCCATTTTTTCTTTTATTACACTATTCATTTTTAAATTTTTATGGTATTCATAATCTTTAAGTGGATCAATTTTTTCCTTTTTTTCTTTTTTGTTTACTTTATGTCTTTTCATTTTTTAATTTTTTTTCAATTTATTATTTATTAATTTTATTTTAATTAATTTTTAAATGGATAATGAAAAAAACACCTTTGACTTTTATAAATCACTTGAAAAAATAATTAATGAAATGGAGAGTGAAGAAGAATATAACGATATTATTATACTTAAAAAATTATTATTTACAATATTATGTGAATTATCTACATTTTTCTTAGATAATGTTTTTCTTATTTCAAAATTAAAATTTGAAAATTTTGATGATAACAAATCATATAGTAATGTATTAGGAGATATTGTTTACCAAATAGGAAAAAATTTTAATACTTTTCAATTTAGAGCTATTATAAATTTATATGAAACTATGGTATTAGGAGGATTTGAAAAAGATTCTTTAATATTTTTTATTAAAGTAGTTTTATGTTTCTATTTTACTCATCAAAAAACTTTAAATAAATTATCAGAAAATTATACAATTTATCAATATGAAAATGCTTTTAAAGCAAATTATTTTCAAGGATTTAAAGATATGAAATCTTTATTAAATGTTATACCAATGGTTGAATTAGGAAATAGTGAAGATGACGATTATTTGATTCAAATATTTAGAATTAATAATGATGATAATAAAAATAATCCATTAAGTAAAAGTGTGGCTTCTCTTCCTCCAATTAAACAAAAAGGATATAATACAACTGGAGATAATTTCTTCCAAACTCAAGTTAAAAAAGTTTAAAAAAATATTAATTATTTATTATGTATATTAAATTACTTTTTTAATATGTAAATTCTTATTTTTTAAAAACTTTTTTTTATTTACAAAATACAAATATATAAATAATAATTTCAAAAAATAAATGTGATGATTTTAATTAAAATAAAATGAGATTCAATCATCTAAGAATTAAATCAGCAACAATTAAAAAAGAAAAAGATAATGAATTTATTCAAAAGAAATTAAATGAACTTAAATTAAAGTCAAGATTACATTATATTGTTGATTATGCTGAAAAAATATATACAGCAAATCAACTAAGAATAATACAAAATAAATATAAAGAAGAAGAACTCACATGTATTAATGATTTAATATTTACAATAATATTAAATAATTATGATTTAGAACAAGCTATAAAAGCTAAATTTATTTTAAGAGATAAATATGAAAAACAACAAAAAGAAATTTCAGAATATTGTAATGATTTAAAAATAAAATCATTAAATAATGAAAAGGTTATTGATTCTTATAAAATTTCAATTAATGATATTAAATTACAAACATCTAATGCACAAAAAGAATATGATAAAATAATTGAAAATATAAGTAAGGAAAATATGATTCTTGATCAAAAAATAAATGAAAGAATAGAGTTATTTAATTATCAAAAACAAAAAATTATAGAAACAAAAGCTAAAATAGAGACATTAGAAAAAGATTTAGCACAGAAAAATAAACTTTTAGAAAATAGAAGAATAACTCATAGGGAAAAGTATAATGCTTTGAATAAAGAATATGAAGAAATGAAAAAAAATTATCTAGAATTAAAATTAAAATATTCAAAAGTAAAAAATCCTGAAATAATATCTAAATATTTAATTAATGAAAATACAATTAAAAATCCAAATGAAATAATAGAAAAAAAAATATTTGCAAAAAAAGTTATAAAAGATACTGAACAAAATAATAAAAATTTATTAATTAAAATAGATGATTTAATCAAAAAATATAATCATGCAATGAGTATATCATCAGTCTATTCTTCAAGAAAAGATACTTTAACTTCACCTAGTTCTAAAAAACATACTTATACAAAAAGTTTTTATTAAACCTTATAATTATTTCAAATCTTTATTATTTATTTAATATTCATTAACAAAAAACGAAAATAATAATTATTAATAATTTTAATCATCATCTTTTTCTTCTATATATAAATTAGTAATTGCAGGATTACTTTTTTTATATAATCTCGCAGTATGATATTTTACCCAATCATTTTCAGCTTTTTTAATTTGAGCAGCATATCTTTCTCTTTTAGTAAAAGTTGGGAATTCTCTTAAATAATCTTTAGATTTATCTAAATCACTTTTCATTTCATCTAATTTTTCTTTATAATATTCACTTGTTTGAACAGCATCATGAATTAATTTTTGTTTAATAAATTTTTCAATTAATGCACTTTGATCTCTATAATAAAATGCACTTTGACAAATTTTATTTAATTTCTTCATTCTTTCATCATTATATTTATTTAATTTGTCAATATATTGATTACTTATTGTATCATCACTATTAAGATACATTATTAAATTTCTATTTTCAGCATTAATTTCCTTTAATGAGTTTCTATCAAATATTTTTTTTGGATCTTCATAAACTTGACTTCTGAAACAAGTATCATTAACTTTTTTTCCTTTAATATATAAATCTTCTTGTTGTTTTTTTATATCATTTTCTAATTTTTTATATGATTCAGGTTTAATAACATATTTTATTGGGAATGAACTTCTTATAATTGGTAATTTACTATTATTACTTGATGAATTTATATTTGATTCTATTGATTTATTTATTGATAAAAAAACATCGGGAATCACTTGTTGATCAAAATTTTGATTATTAGATTCTACTTTTGTATATTTTTCTTCCATTATTGGTGGTATTTTTAATTTTGATTCGGCAATATTAACCATTTTAAAGTTTTTTGCTTTTGGGTTTAAATTTTGAAAAGGATTTGATTCTTCTGATTTTTGTGATGATGATAAATTGACAGAATCTATTGAATGATAACGTCGTTGAGGTAAATCTTCTAATTCTTTTATGATAATTGTTCCATTTTTTGTAACTACTATACGCATTTTTTTTAATTATTATTTAAATATTCAATTAAATTTTAATCTTTTTATTTTAATTATTTCTTAAATTGAAAATTAAATAAATTTTAATGTCAATTGCTTTAATTACGTTAGAAATAAATGATTATCAACCAAATAATTTTAACTTTGAAACATTTGCTTTTATTTTTAAATCTGATCAAAAAGATTTTGAAGACACAATAAATGTAAATATTAATTATATAATTTAAAATAATATAGTATTCATCTAATAATCATATAATTCATAGAATAATATTAAAAAAACAAAATATCAATATTAAATATAATATTAAAGTAACTAAAAATGGTTCTTTAATAGGGATTACAGAATTTGTTATTCCTAGTAATATTTTTTCCAAAAAAAATGAATCATATGAAAAAACATGTTCAATTACAATGACAGATTCAACAAGAAAACTTTTGTTTGGAAATACAAATTTATCAAACACAATTAAAATTAATATTCATTCAATAATTGAATACACAGAAAAAACTTCAAATATTTTAAAACAAAGTCATTCATTACCAAGAGAAGAAATTGGGATTAAAAATAATATTAATAATACTAATCAATTAAATAGGGCAAATGTTAACATACAAATGAAAAAAAATTCTTTAATGATTCATAAACAAACTAATAATAGTACATCATCAATTAGAGATAATAAAACTCCTCCAATGAGAAAAATTCAAAAAAACACAAGTTCATCAACAACTACTTCAAATTATAAATCACCAACTAATAAAAAAAATAATGTTAGAACTGGGAGTGCCACAATTAGAAAGAATATAAATTCTAATAATAATAATAATAATTTAACAAACAATTCAAGTAATAAAATTAATAAAGATTTTTCAAAATTAAATGATAAAGAAATGGAAAATGAAAAAATTATAGAAAAAGAAGATTTTGATATTGATGAACCTGAAAATGATCCAAAAGATACAAGTTTAATTGATCCTATAATTATAAATGAAATTTCAGGTATAGATAATAATTTTATTCAATTTATGAATAAATTTGCAGAAAAAAATCCTTTAGAACAAATGAATCAATTTAATAATAATAATATTAATGAATGTTTAATATATACAAAAGAAATAATTGACCAATTATTTGATTATCAAAATGATTATTATAATAAATTTAAAAAATCTGTTTCTTTAAATAATTTATTAATAGATGATTTTAATAAATATAATGAATTGTATAGAATGATAATTAAAAAAGAAAATAAATTAAAAGAATTAATTGAAAATAATCAAATTAAAAAAGAAATTATAGTTAATATTAGAAGAGGAGAAAACAATCATATTAGGCAAATTTTACCTTTAAAACATAGAGAAATTGATTTATATAAAGATGTTTATAATGTTCCTTTTAGTGAAAAAGATGTACAAGAATATAGTTTAAATAAAGAGAATTTAGAAAAACAAAATAAACTTATTAATGAAGAAACAGAAAAAATATTAGTTAAAGCAATAAAAAATTTTTCTAAAAATTTTGGTGATTTAGAATCTATTTTTAATAATGAAAATTCATCAGATTTAGAAAGAAAAAAATTAAACAATTTAATAAATAAATATCAATTAAATATTTCAAATCTGAAAAATGAATTTTCAAATAATAATATGAATAATTTTCATAATTTAGAATATGTAAATAGTAATCAAATTGATAAACTAGATGAAAAATTAGATAATTTTTTAAAAAGTTTTTATAATAAAAAAAAACTACCAAAAATTCCATTTAAAAAGGTTTCTCCAAATAATTATGAATATGGTACTATTAAAGTTATAATAAAAGATGAAGATATAATAAAAGTAAAATATATAGGAGGACTTTATAGTTTAGATAAATTTATTGAATTAAATGCTCCAATTGAAGAGATTAAAGCAAAAAAACAAAATATATCATCAAAAAAAAGAAAATAAAAAAAAATTAAATAATAATTTTTTATTTAAATTTTTTAAAATTAACCTTAATTAAATGAAATTTTTAATTCCATTTTTAATATTAATATTATTCATCAAATGTGATATATCAAAATATGATTTAACAGATTGGACATATGATAAAGAAATTTCATATTTAAATTCTCAATCAAAATATTTAATAGTTTTTCATGTATTATCATGTGTGTTTTGTCAAAAAACAATTCAGATATTAGAAAATGAAGTAATACCAAAATATAAAAATGATAAAAATATTAATTTTGGTTTTATAAATTGTGATCAAAATTTTTGGTTAACCTTAAGATATAATATTACACAAACACCTTATATTTTTTTAATTGAAAATAAAAAATTATATAAATTTAATGAAATACCTTCATTAGAAACATTTTCTAAATTTATTGAAAAAGAAAAAGACTTTGAAGATGGGGAAAATATTCCTGATAAAATGAATCTTATAGAAGTTATTAAAATAGTTGGAAATGGGATTCTTGATGAAATAACAATTTATATTCAAAATTTTTTAAATGAATGGAATTTAAAAATTCAATGGAATAAATATTATACAGGTAGTTTACTTGTTATATTAATTACTACATTATTTTTCCTTGAAAGTATGGTTTTGAAAGTTATTGGAAGTTTATTATGTGGGAAAAAAGATAATAAAAAAAATCAAGACAAAAATGAAAAAGAAAATAATAAAAAAGAAAATAATGAAAATAATATAGAAGAAAAGAATAATTAATAATTAATTATTTAATAATATTATTTAATATTAAATTATTCAATATAATTTTGTTCATTAAATTTAAAAAATTTTTGAAATGGAAATTATATAATGCATCAAAAAAATATTAATAAATCAAAAATTCCAAATTCAAACAATAATATTAAAAATAATATTCATAATCAAAATCAAAGTAATAAAAGACCGGTTTCATCAAATCCTTTAAGAAAGAATTCAGGGAAAGTAAAAACAAATCAAATTCACATTCCTCCAATAACAAATAGTAATAATTCAACAATAAAACAAACTACACAAACAGAAAATTTAAATATTAATAATCAACAAAATAAAAAAAATCAAACTTCAATTTTAAAAGAACAAATCAATGATTTAATTAGTATATATAATGCAATGGAATATTTAAGTCAAGGAATTGATATAACATTTAATAATCAAAGAAATTATGCTGAAAATATTTTAAATGCAAAATATCTTCAAAATTTAAAATTAAAAGAATCAAATTATAAACTTTTTCAACAAATTAATAGTATGGAAAATATAACTAATATAGATGATTATTTTATTCAAAATTATGAAAAAATTATTGATGTTTGTCCAAAAATAAATAATGTCATTGAGAATATGAATGATTTTTGTACTAATATAAATTATTCTCTTGATAGATTATATTTAAATGGTAATATTTCTTGTGATGAAAATATATTAAAAAAAAATATAAATGAAACTGCAAAAGATATTGAAATAATGAATAATAAATTAAAAAAAAAAAAAGTGATTCTTGATGAAATGAAAGTAAATTATTCAAATTTATATAGTAATGTAATTAAAAATGATATTATTTTTAAAGAAGTTGAGAATAAAGTAAAAGATTATAAAAATATTT
>Ga0256407_10014483_pt1 | contig 10373 bp, 5 predicted proteins | sample RumenRJG_04DNA_FD_193489 | JGI IMG/M metagenome (GOLD analysis project Ga0256407, IMG submission 193489) | Bovine rumen microbial communities from Lethbridge, Alberta, Canada - RJG_04 | ecosystem: Host-associated > Mammals > Digestive system > Stomach > Rumen | place: Canada: Alberta | collected... | reverse complement strand
ATTAAAGGTAAATTGATTATAAAATGGGAAAAAAATTTTTAAAAGAATAAAATAAATTATATTTGATTATATTAAAAATAATAATCAAATATTTTAATATAATTTTTTTAATTGTTGTTTATCATTTTTTTATGATATTTTTGTATTTTTCTTCATTTTTTTTCCTATATTCTTTAATTATATATATTTTATATATTTACATAATTTGAAATTATTTGTTTTAATTATATTTAATAAAATGAATTAATATTTTTTTAAATTCGATTTTAATTAAATGCTAATTAATTATTTAATTTGAATAAAAATCATATTTAAAAAGCAATTAAATAATCTTTTAATTAATTACATCATGAATAATTATTTCATAAACTTCAACTTCATTTATAGATATATTATAGTTAAAATCATTATTTTGAGTTTGAGATGAAGAATAACCACCTTTTCCATATAATTTACAATAATCTAATTTATAATTAAATGAAATATAACCATAATCTAACCAAGTATAAGATTTTTTATAACTATTTCCTCCATAATGATCATAAGAATTTTGAATTGTTAAATAAAATAAAAAACTTTTTCCATTATCATTTAAAATACAAGTATCATTAATATCTTTTAAATTACAAATTGTATATCCTCCTATTACACTTGCATTATTTGTTTTAATTAAAGTTAAAGTAGGCATAATATTATCACATAATTCATGATATTTTAAATTACCATCTCTTGAAAGTCTAAATAATAATTTTGTTGATATATATTTTTCTGGAGAAATCCAATTTTTAAGATATATTGTACTATTAATATCATCTTTAATTATTGTTGAATCTATTGAAATTCCAAAATTAAATTGTAGAGCATTAAATAATAAATTAATTGCTTTTTTTAATGATATATTATCTTTTTCTAATGAACTTATATTATTATTGATATTTATATTATTTTTAGTTGATTGATTTTTTAATGAATTTATTGAATATTGTAATTTTTCAATTAATTTTGATTGTGTATTTATTTTATTATTTAAAGATGAAATAATAAAAAGAAACATTATAAAAAGAAATAAACTAAATAAATAAACTTTATAATTCAGTTTTATTGATTCTTTTACTTTATCAAATAATTTTGAATCTTCAAATAAATAAATTTCATCATCTTTATTTATTATTGTATATTTCTTTAATTTAAATTTTATTTCTTTAAAATTTTCATTATCAATTGGAATAACTAATTCAATATCATTTTCTCTTTCTATAATTTTTACATTTTCATTTGTCATTCCATCATAAATTCCTTTAATATAACTATTTATATCTTCAAATCCTGCAAAAGATTTTTTATTTTGAATTTCATTTAAATTAATTAATGTATTATATTCAATTTTCTTTGAATCTTCTTCATAATATGCTTTAATTATTAAATTATTATTTTTCGAAATTGAAAATATTACATTAAATTGTTTATTTTTTTCTGAATTAATTTCAAATATTTTTTGTTCATTTATTTTTAAAGGATAATATTCATTCATACTTCTAGTTTCATTCATTTTTTAAAATATAAAATGATAAATATTAATTACAAATTATTTAATAATTTAAATAAAAAAAGATTTAAATATGATAAAAATACTAATTTTTTTTCTTTTTCCATATTTTATAATTTCAATATCTAATATAGGAATAAATAATATATCTAATTATTCAAAATTATTAAAACAAATAATCAATTACAGACAATATATTAATAATCCATTAATGATTAAACATTTATTTCAAAATAATGATATTTCAGAATATAAGATATTATTAAAAATGTTTTTAACAAATGTAATAAATTTAACTGAATATGGAAATTATACATTAAGTCAATATAAATTTGATGATGATTTTTTTAATATTACATATAAACATTTTGATATTGAATCATCAGAATATGATAATGAAACAGAATTTTTTTTTGTTAAATTTATAATTGATTCTTCAAAAAGTAAAGATGATATATCAAATTATAGAGAATGTGTTGAAAAATATTATATTTATAATAATTTTACAGAAAAAAAAATTGGATATTATTTAGTCACTATTGATAAAAGAAAAAATGCTTTAGAAAAAATTAAAGTTTGTAATTCTCATAATTCAAATAATCAAACTGATTATAATTGTACAGAAAATAATATTAAATTTCCTTCTCTTGATTTTCAAGATTTATATTATACTTTTGGAATATGTTTTCCTCTATATAAAAATGTTACAAATTTAGAAGAAAATTTTAAAAATTTTTTTATTAGATTTTCTTTAATTTCAGAAAATATTTTTGATTTTCAAAATAAAAATAATGTAAGTGATGAATTATCAATTATAATTATGAATAGTACTCATAATAATTCATATAATTATGATATTACAAAAATTAATTTAATTGATTTTATACAATTTATTCCTATATATATTATTATTATAATAATAATTTTTATGATAGTTGGAAAATTACCAAACAAAATTTTAAAAGAATATTTTATTAAATTTGACAAAAATAATAAAGAATTGAAAGAATTTGAAAAAAATTTTTTTTTAAAATCAAATTGGAATGAATTATTTAATTATTTAAAACCATCAAATAAAATAAATAATGATACAAATCTTCAAAATATAAAAGGAATAAAGGGAATTTCTATAATATTTACATTATGTGGTTTTGTATTTTTTATTTTATTTAATTCACCAGTCTTTATTTATAGTAGATTATCTTTTAGAAATTTATTTAAAAGTTTTTTATTTCCCTTTTTTAATAATGGATTAAGAATTGGACCAAGAATTCTTTTAAGTTGTAGTGGTTATATTTTATTTTATAAATTTTTATGTTTTTTAGATAATAAAAAAAATAATTTGATTAATTTTCAATTTAATGAAAAAAAAAATAATAAGATATATAATAATGAAAGTGATTATACTGATGATGATGAAACTCATTCTGAAATTGAGAAAGAAAGATTATCAAAACAAGAAAATAATGATTTTATTGATATAAAAATTAATGAAGATGATATTAAAATTTCTTTTCTTTTTCAATTTTATTTTTATCAAATTCATAAATATATTTTTTATATTTTAGTATTATTATTTTGTTTATTTTCTTTACCAAAATTTTATAAAATTGAATCTTTATTATATTTTGATAAATCAAATGGTGTTTTTTTAAGACCAATTTGGAAAATATTTAATGTACAATATATTGATAAATGTAAAAATATAATTGATTTATTTTTAGCATTTTTTTCTTTATTTCCTTTTAAAATATTGAATGTTAATGAATCAAATTATTTCTTTTATTTTTGGTTATTTAATAATGAAGTTATTTTTTTTATAATAACATCTTTTATTATTTTTATTGGATTTAAATATAAATTAAAAATTGATATTTTCTTTTTTTGTTTTATTAGTATATCTATTCTTATTAAAATTATTTTTCATTTTTCAATTGATATTTTTTCACATGAAATATTATATTTTTATAATTATGATTTTGGTTCTATTTTTATTAATCCTATATATAATTACGACTTTTATTTAATTGGTGTTATATTTGGAATGTTTAATTATATTATTCAAAAAGATATTAAAATTTCAAATATAAAAGAAGAAAAACCTTTTTTAATTATATCAATTTATATTGTTAATTTCCTTAAAAATAAAAATTTCAATGAAATAAAAATTATTAGTTTATTTATTTTTTTTGTAATATGTTTAAAAACTTATATTTTATTTATATTTGATACCGAAATAATTTTTGGAAAAATTTATAATTTATTTTTATGTATTGATATTGAAATTATTGTTTTTCTTTGTCATTTTTTAGTATATTTATCTTTTATTAATTATAATAATTTTATAAATCATTTTTGTTCAAATAATTTTTGGTTAATTTTTCATAAACTCTACAACTGTTTTATTATTTTAATTAATCCTATTACTTCTTATCTTTTATTCTTTTCAGAATTGAGAATAAATTTAAATGTTTATAATTGTATATTTTATTCATTAATATCTGGTTTTTTTGTTTTTTGTTTTGCAGTTTTATGTTATATTTTTTTTGAATTACCTTCAAAAAGGATTGTTAAATTAATTTTAAGTGATAAAAAATAATAAGATATTATCATACTACATAAATTAAATAAATAAATTTTATTTATTTTTTATATTAATACAATTAAAAATTGGATAAAACATTAATTAATTATTATAATATAAAATTCATTATATAAAAATAATTATTTTTTAAACTCAAAATAAAAATTTTGATAAAATTAAATATAATTTTAATAAAAAATTTTTAACGTACATAATGAGAGGGATTTAAAATTTGCTAAAAAATAATATTTAAAACTTTTATAATAAATGTACTAAATAAAATATAAAAAAAATATCTTTTTTTTCAAAAAATAATTATAAAAAATATTTCTTAAAATACTAAAAAAATATAGAAAAATAAATGAAATCATTTTTTAAATATATAGACATTTTTGGTACAAGATTTCATTTTTTAACATATAAAAAGCAAAAATTTAAAACATTTATAGGAGGAATAATAACAATAATAACATTTTTACTAACCTTTATAATAATATTTTTATTAGAAGAAGATTTTTTTTTTAGAAAAAACCCATCATATACATTTTCACAATATGGTGCTTCATATGAAAAAATAAATTTATCAAAAGAAAAAGTTTTAATTGCCTTTAGATTAGAAAATAATTATGGTATAAAAATAAATGCAAAAAATATTATTTATCCTATGATTTATTATTATTCATCAATTCCAGATTCAAATGGATTATATCATAATAATTATTCAGAAGAATATATTCCTTATAGAAAATGTAAAAAAAGTGATTTTTATGATTATGAAGATTTAATATCAAAATATGGTGATTTATATTGTATTGATTGGGATAATAAAACTTTTGGTGGAAATTGGGATAATGATTTTTTATATTATTTTGAATTAAGATTATTTTATTGTGAAAATGGGGAAAATTTTTCTTTTAATAATTCAAAATGTACATCATTAGAAAAATTAAGAAATTTCTTATCAAATGATTCAGTATATATAACAATATATTATAATATATTTAATTTTAGATTTACAAATTTTAAAAAACCATTTGGAAGTAAAATTAAAAGTTATTATTGTATTTTAAATTATAAATTAAGACAAATTGATAGAATGTATTTAAGAAAATTTATATTAAATGATGATAAAGGATGGATATTTTCAAATAATAAAAATTTTTCTTTATGGGGATTTGATAATATAAAAACAGAATATAGATATTTTTCTGAAGACGAAATAAGAACTGAAGGTTTTTCTTCAATGATTTATTCATTTAATATTTATATGCTTTTAGAACAAACTTATTATACTAGAAAATATAAAAAAATTCAAGACATTATTGCAATGATAAGTGGAGTTTTATATTTTCTTCATTATATTAGTAAAGTTATTTGTCATAATATTAATTTAAGTTTTAAAAAATTGAAAATTATTGAAGTTTTCTTTAATGTTGAAGATAAAAATGCTAAAAAAAGAATTACTTTTTCTAATTTAGCTTTTGATGTTTCTGGAAATTCTTTTTGTAAATTAATTACTGAACATAAAAAAATTAATAAAGAAAATAGTAATAATCTTGATATTTCTAATATGGATATGATAAGTAAAAGTAATTCTACAAATAAAAAATTAAAACAAAAAAAATTAAGTTCTGACTTTAATAATTCTCTTTTTGTTTATAATAATGTTTCACCAACTGAACATACTTTAAATAAATATAATTTAAATAGAAAAAATTTTGGTACTCAAATTTCAAAAAAAGTTGAATATAATTTAAGTGATAAAAAAAATAAAGGTTTAATGGTATTACAATTAATGAAAAAAAATAAAATTAATAAATCAGTAATAAATAATAAAAATATAAATCCACATTTTTCTATTAAAACTTTAGTAACATTTGATTTAAAAAGAAATATGAAAAAAATATGTTGTTGTAATTTAAAAAAAAAAAAAAAAAAAAATAAAAAAAATTGTTTTTTTAAATTTATAAATAAAAATAAAAAAAAAAAAAATAATTTATTTAATTATTTTTATAAAATTAAAAAAAAAAAAAAAAAAAATATTTTTTTTTAATTTAAAAAAAAAAAAAAAAGAAACTAATAAAAATCGTATTTATGAATTAGCAAATGAAATTTATAATGAAAAATGTGATTTATTTAATTATTTTCATATACTTAAAGAAATAAGATTTTTAAAAGAAATGTTTTTAAATCCTAGTCAAAATTTATCAATTAAATTAACCAAAAAATTAAATATTCATGAAATTGATAGTATTTTTGATATTAAAAATAATTCAAAAAAAACTCAAAAAATTATTGATTATTTTAAAAGAATATTAAAATATAAAAAAAATACAAAATTAGATAATTACATTTTTGATAAATTAGATGATGATATTAAATCAAAAATATTAGAATAATAAAAACTAATAAAATAAATAATATAAATATAAAAATTGTTTTTTCAAAAAAAAAAAAATAAAAATTAATTAAAAAAAATTTAATTATAAAAATATGATAAAAGATGAAGGATTAAATTATACAACTCCTTCTCAATTTCAAAGTATAGCAATAATAAAATTTCTTCTTTTTATTTTATCATCATTATTTTTAATAATATTATTTTTTTCATATGATAATAATATATTTATAGGATTATCAATAGCAGAAGCAATGGTAAATAATGTATTAAATTCTAAAGCTTACAAATATGCATATAAAAGAACAATTTCTGGTTTAATTGTTACTTCAATTTTAGCTTTTTTTGATTTTATTTTTCAAATTATGGGTTATAATTATAATTATAATATTTTTAATATTGTTACTGCAATGATTAAATCTTTTGAAGTTTTTCTTTTATATTTTTATTATATTGATTCTTGGCATTATTATTGTATTTATCATATTATGTGTTGTCAATTTATTTGTACTGGTATTGAAATGTATATTGTTATTTATAGTATTTTCTTCGGATCAATTAGTTATGATAGAATTAGAAGTAATGATATTAGATATTTAAAAAAAAATTCAGATAAAGAAAAAGTTGAATAAAAAAGGTTTTTATTATATTTTTTTTTAAATTTTTTTTAAGATTTTTTTTTATTTTTTAATTTAAATTTAAAAAAAAAATTCATTTTTTATATAAATTAAAACTAAATATTTATTAATATTATAAAGTTGACTATTAATAATAATAAAAATAATCATTCAATTGAATAATACAAATATATTTATATTTATTTATTAGTATTTAAAAAAATGATGTTTTAAATTACAGTAATTCTATTTATTAAATTTATTTTCACTTTTTGAATGTTTATTCATAACTTTTTTAGTTGAATTTTTTTGATTATTTAATTGTTTATTTCCTTTAATTAATCTTAACATAAACTTAATTTGTTCTTCTTGATCTTTTAATATTTCAATATTTTTATCATAATCTTCATTAACTTCTTTTACAATTTTTTCAAAAGTATTATTATTAATAGTGTTGTTATTATTTATATTACTAATATTTATTTGAACAGAATGATTATTATGATTAGTTTTTTTTATATCTTTATTTAATTGAATTTTATTTTTTGGTTTTGGTGAAAAAGATAAATTTTTATTCCTTTTTTTTTTATTACTTTTATTATCATTTATATCTTTTAAAGTAAATTTACTTGAATTTAAATTCATTGTTTCATTTAATAATTTTAAATTATTATTATTTCTATATTTTTTTATTAAACCAATTTTTTTTTTTGTTTTATTATTTCCAGTAATGAATTTTTCAACATTTCTTTTTGAATTTATTATATCATCATCATCAATTGAATAATTATTTTTCATAATTTCATTTTCAATAGAATTATTTATTTGTTTATTAGTATTTAATTTTGTAATATTAATAAATTTAGAAGTTGATATATTTATTTTTGAATTATTTAATTGTTTACCATCTAAATCTAATTTTAATTTATCTTTATAAAATGTAACTTGTCTTTTATAAGATTCAATTTCTTTTTTTAATTTAATTTCATTATTATTTTTTTCTTTTAATTGAATTTCTAAATTCTTAATTATCAATTTAAAATTTATATTTTCTTTGTTTAATTCATTTAAATTATCTCTATATTTTTTAATATTATTTCCAATATCTTTTAATTTTAAATTCAATTTTTCTATTTCTTCAATATATATACTTATTTGTTTGAATAAATTTAAAAATAAACTATCATTTATTTTATCAATGTCATTTCTATATTTTAAATATCTTTCACTTAACATATAAAAATTCATATTTAATTTATTTATTTTTTTCATTATAATATTTCCATCATCTTTATTATAATAAATATTAATTAAATCATTCCCAGTAAAATTTTCTATAAAATTTTGAGGATTTATCCCATTAATTTGAGGTTGAAATACATTTTTTATTTCATAATCTATTGAAGTTTTCATTTTAAAATTCTTTTTTTTATATTTTAAATTTCAAAAAAATAAAAATAAATAATTAATTTTAATATAATTAAAAAATATTATTATTTTGGTGAAACATTATAAATTCTTTTTTAAAAACTCTAAAATTTCAATTGAATTTTCATAATCATCTTTATTCATTTTATCTTTATATTTATCTAAAATATTTTTTAAATCATTTAACTTTCTTTCTTTTAAATTTAAACTATTTTTATATAATTGAATTTCATCTGGTAAATCTTCAAATGGTTCAGGGAATAAAGGATTTTGTATTTTTTTTGGTGTATCAGAAAACATTTTTGTATTTATTTTATTATTATTACTTTTCTTATTATTATTAACATTATTTGTATTATTATTATTTTTTTTTGTTCTTAAAAAGTTTTGTAAAGAAGTTTTTTTATCATTAAAAAAATCATAAAGAGAAGTTTTTTTTGTAGAACTTTCAATTCTATTATCTGAAGTAGTTTTATCAATATCTTCAATTTGTTTAATTAAATTAATTCTTTTTTTTTTCATTTCATCTTGTAAAATATCATCTTCTTTTTCTTTAACAATTAAAAAATTTCTAATATTAATAGCATTTTCAATAATAAAATAAGCAGAATTAACTTTAGGATAATTAAATAATAATTCTAAATTTTCTGCCTGTTCTCCTTTAATTAATTCATTTTTAATATTATCAATCATAGAAACACAAATATAATCAATTAAATTAAAATCTTTTTTTTCATTTATTTCATTATCATAAATTAAAACATCCCAAATTCTTAAAGTTATTTTATAATCAAATTCTCTATCAAATAAACATTTTAACCATTTTTGTAAAAAAATTTCACAATCAATTCCATAAGTTTTAAAATGTTTAAATAAATTTTCATTTTGAAGTCTTAATTTTTTATTTATTATAATATTACATCTTTGAAATAAATATTCTTGAATTTCATTATTTTGATTTTGATTTATATCTTTTTCATTATATAATCTTTTTATTCCTTTATTCATTATTAAATTAAATAAATTATAAATATCACTTTCTAATTCATCTTCATCATGAAAAAAGTCATATAATTCTTTTTTAATTTTTATTAAATCATTATTTAAATTTTCATAATTTAAATTATCAAAAAAATTTTTTGTATTATTTTTAAAATAAAAAGGATATAAACTATAAATTATCATTGCTAAAATTTCATTCATTCCTTGATGATAACCAATATCTTTATTTTCAGAAGACCAAATTAATAAAATTGAATTTTCTATATTTTTTATTTTTTTATTTGAAAAAAGTTTTGTTGTTGGAAAAGTTCTATCAATATCTAAATTAATTATTCTTATACTTTCTAAATCTGATAAATAATTTAACCATTGAATCGAAGTTAATGGTAATTTTTTTAATTGATTTAAATATTCTAATTTTTTATGATATTCATTTCTTAAATTTTTTGTTTTTGATATTAAATTTTCTAATGAAATGTAATTTGAATTTAAAGTATTTTCTAATAGTAATTTCCATATTGTTGATCTTATTAAATTTTCTTCTGTTTTGTTATTTAAACATTTTTCTTTTATTATTTCTTTTATTCTTTCTATATTTGTTATATTTGATATAAAAAAATCTGAAAAACAATTTATACATTTTTCATAATCGTTTTTTTCAAATTTTGGGAATGAAGATTCATTTTTTAATATATCAAACATTGAAACTTTTGGGGCTTTTATATTTAATGATTTAATATTTTCTTTTTTTTCTTCTTTAATATCTTTTTTTTTTTTTTCTTTTATTTTTTTTTTTTT
>Ga0256407_10014480_pt1 | contig 10375 bp, 8 predicted proteins | sample RumenRJG_04DNA_FD_193489 | JGI IMG/M metagenome (GOLD analysis project Ga0256407, IMG submission 193489) | Bovine rumen microbial communities from Lethbridge, Alberta, Canada - RJG_04 | ecosystem: Host-associated > Mammals > Digestive system > Stomach > Rumen | place: Canada: Alberta | collected... | reverse complement strand
GACGTGGCCAGGACTGAAACTGGGTGACGTCATCAAGGTGAACGACGAGCTCTGCATCGTTGTGGAGATCGGTACGAAGGAAGGTGAGCCTGACAAGTTCCAGGTGAAGGCCATCGCGAAGGTGAATAACGACTTCTATCCGACAATCATCCCGTCGGGACATATCCGTACGAGTGGTCCGCAGGTGGCTGTCGTCGTCGATGCTGACGACCCGCAGAAGAAGAACCGCGTGCGCCTGGAGTACCCCTGGCAGCTTTCGAACTTTGATGTCGTCGATGCCAGCTTACTGAAAGACTACGATATCTCAGACGCTACGCCCTGGCTGCTCTTTGCCGCTTCGTCGGCCCCATTCCAGGGTGGTGTGCATGGCAGGCACTATCTGGCAGAGAAGGTGATTGTGAACTATGCCAACAACAATGTGGAGCGCCCCTACGTGGTGGGTAGCGTCTCGACAGATACGCCCAAGGCGCTGAAGACATCGGCTGCCGTGATACAGGCTCCTAACGGTGAATTTATCAAGGTGCACGAGGGACTGGGCGCGGGAGCCACAGCTTTCATCTCCAATTTCACGCCTGGTGCTAGTCTCATCAGCGGTTTCTTTGACTTCCCTGATGTCTTCAATCTAATCGCTAAAGACGGTCAAGACGATAAGAGCTCTGCCTTCGAAGGCGGTGTGGAGATGGGCGACAAATACGGCATCTGGAATATCAGCTGCTCGACCGACAAGCGCTCTATCAAGATCAACTCGCCCTGGGGAAATGTGGCTGTGAACGCCTTCACGGGTATCACCATCAGTGCGCCCAACGGCGACATCAAGATCAAGGGTAAGAACGTGTCGATCGAGGCAGGCAACAACCTGAGTCTCGTGTCGGGTACCAACATCAAGAACAAGTTCGCCTCGACCTATGGTGATGGCGCTGGCTACAATATGGTCAGCTTCCTGGTCGACGTCAAGAATATGGCTTCCAAGAAGCTCGGTGAACTGGCGGAAAGCGTGATCGACGTATCGCTGCTCCGTTCGCTCGTCGAAACGTTCTGGCGGCCTCAGGAGGGTGCGCTCTCGGTTCAGTCGAACCGTTACCTGAAACTCGGGGCTGGCGGTGCAAAGCCCGGCTATCCGTATGATGCCTACAAGAATCCCCAGAAGCGCCTCCAGAAAGACATCGATGAGAGCGGTATGCTCAAAATGGGTCCGGTAATGAAGGATCTGCTGGGGAAGCTTCCGCCCATCGTTTACAAGATGGAGTCCAGTTATAAGCAGCAATACGCTGTCTGTGTGGCTAAAAAAATTGAATTCGAGCGTGCCATTCCCGAAGTAAAGAAATGGGCAAATGGAGAAAATCTTAAGGATACGGATATCTGTAAAACATATAACGACTTGAAGGCTAAGTTCTGGGATCCCAATACAAAGGAAATCACAGAAGCAGACATGGGCTTTAAGGCCTGTTGTAAGTCTGACGGCCCCGACGATGTGGACAATTCACATATTTATGAGGGAGATGGACCTGAACATGTCGCAGAGATGAAGGCAGGTATCCTAAAGTTTCGTAAGAAAACCAAGGATACCGTGTTGGAAAAGGCCAACGAACTGCTGCAGAACATTATCAAGTTGCGCACAGAGCCGCAAAAGTTGGGTGACTTGAAGACCTATGGTCTCGCCCGCAGACACAGGAGTTGGCCCGCCAACTACTACGAAACCATCGAAAAAGCCTTCTCGCAAAAGAATTGCAAGGATACTTTCTTCTTTAAGTATGCCTATGATCAGGACAATGTCGTCACCGACGAGCGGGCTAACCTGACAAACGCCATATTAGAGAGTCTCAACCTGCATAACGTGGCACTGTTCCGCCGGGCTGCTCTGACCATCGTTGAAAGCTGGGGCATGGATTCACAGCCCATTGCCAAGAAGTTGAACGAACAAGGTGCGATTGAGGATGCTGACATCGCCAAGAAACCAGCCAAGCCCGTCACCGACGCTGATTTTGAGAACAACAACCTGTGGAACCTCTACGTGAGCAGCCTTGAGTTTGGCAAAGCCGTCGGTAAGCAAGGTGGATCATGGAAAGACGCCATGGCTGAGCCCTTCAACAGCAAGACTCTCAAGATAGGTACACCTTTCAAGGAGTACGGCGCATGGGCTAATGCCAAGACGGGACAGATACTGTTCGGAACGGGTGCTACTTACAGCATGAAGAACGACGGTACCATCAGCCTGCTCGACACCCGCTACAATCAGGGTAAGCTCTCGAGGGCTCTGAAGAACGATGCTGATAACGCTGCTTACGACAATTTGAATCTTCAGGTTCAGGACAAACTGAAGACACTCGATGCCAGAGGCTTCAAATCAAATAACGAAGTGGCAGGCTTTGTGGTTGTTAATTATGAGAATAATGCAGATGACAACAACCAAGTACAGCCCAATGTAGAAATTGATAACAATGGTGCACAATAATTTAAATAAATAAGGAATATGGCAGACTATATATTCGATGACTGGAAGACCATGCTTGGAAGTTTTCAGGACTGTGTCCAGAAAGACCTGGAAGAGATTCACAAGCAGAAGGCTGAGATTCAACAGATGAAAGCCGACCTTTATAAGGAGATGGAAGGCTTCAAGTATTATCGCGACGAGCAATGTCTGATACTCTCTGCTCCGAAGGTGATCATCGGCAATGTCGATGAGAGCGGTGACCTCATATCAGGTATGGGTGAGGTCATTATCAAGGGACAGGGCGTGGAGCTCAACGGTGTGGGTGAGACAGGACACATCGTCAGCCGCGCACCCATCATCCGGCAGACAGCCGTCGATCCAGGCAGCGACGGGCTGGAGAACGTCGTCTGTGAGACGTCGGTTATCTCATCGCAGGCTTGCAACATCGTGCTCGAGAGCAACGACGCTACCGATGCCTTCTCGATGACACCTGCATCAGCAGGCAAGGGCGGTATCCGTATCCATGCGGATAACGCCATGCAGCTGGAGGCTGCGGTATCCAGTGAGCTGCGTAAGAGCAGGATAGAGGATTCGGTGGATACGCTCAAAGCGCAGATCTCCGATCTCGAGGACCAGAAGACAGCGCAGAAGAGTCAGGTGGACGGTGCGTTCGCCACGATGAAGAAGCTGCTCGACAAGCAGGAGGAACTGGATTCAGACGACGCTATGGTGGGCCGCGTGAACACCATGGATATGCTCGACGTGAACGAAGATGTGCAGTCGGCACTGTCGGTGCTCTGTCAGGCTACGATGGACTATGTGACTACCATCTCGCGACTGGCAGAAGCTAACCGCCAGAAGAAGGCGCTGGAGACGGAGAAGGGCAACATCAAGGCGGGTGACGACTTCAAGAAGAATACCACCGGTGCCACGATGAATATTACGGCAGAGACCATCAACGTGGCTACCGCCGACGCCGACGGCAACCTGCACACCAACATGGAGGCTGGCATCAGAATAAGGACTCCGAGAATGGGCGTCACGATGATCGACGATGAGGGCAAGCTCGTGGAGGGCGGCAACTTCTCAGTGAGGACGGAGAACATCAACCTGAAGACGTTTGACGCAGAGAACGAGGGCAAGAACCTGAACGTGAAGGGCCGCGTGAACATCACCTCTAAGAACGTGAATATCGAAGCCATCGACTACGAGGCGAACGACAAGGCTTATACGGAGAAGGAACTGACTGCCGACAGCAAGGTGAGCATCGTCGCCAAGACCGTCGAGGTGGCCACGACGAATCCGAAGAGCATCGAGCGCGATGACAAGGGCAATATCACTAAGGGCGAATATACGGCTGAGGGCGACGTGATCTTCAAGTCGAAGAACTTCACCGTGGAGAGTCTGGACTACGAGATAGCCGACGGCAAGCCGAAGGTGAAGGCACTGACGAAGGACGGCAAGATCGCCATCCGTGCCGAGAAGACCGACGTGATGGCAGCCGACGCCGAAGGCAAGGCTACAGGCAGCATCAGCCTGAATGCAAAGGCCGTCAGCGTGAAGTCGATGGATGTGGACAAGGAGAAGCTCACCGACGCGGCACTCTCCGCAGGCAGCACGATGACACTCGTATCGGAGAAGATGTACGTAGGTGCGAAGTCGAAGGACGTGAAGTCGAAGAAGCTGCAGGCTGTCAGCGAGGAGATGGGACTCTTTGCCGACAAGACCTTCGAGGCCCAGCAGGGCGACGGCAAGGCTGTCGTGCAGCTCGCCGACAGCAAGGCTGCCCTGGGTGGCGACGAGACGCAGATCTACGGCAAGACCACCATCAACAAGGACACCGAGGTCAAGGGCGAGATCAAGGCTCCAAAGGCTACCATCGACAACCTGGAGGCCAAGACGTCGCTCAAGACGCCCAACATCACCGACGGTACAGCTATGGGCGGCGGTGGCGGCGGCGGCAGCCTGAGTGCGAAACTCAAGACTGAGGATGCCCCAGAAGAGAAGTAATAAGGTAATAGTGAAAAGTGAAGATCGCGATTGAGTGAGAGCAGAGCCAAGCTCGCTTGAGCTCTGCCGAACATAAGCGATCTCGATGTGAAACATCAATAGTGAATAGTATTAAAAATTAAATAGCATATGAAACGTTCTATATCCAATGAATGCAATCAGCTGCAAGAGAAGCTTACGAGCTATGTGGCCATGCTGAATTTCAAATATATGAATCTGTGTATCAAAGCAGAACCTATGTCGCTGGTACCTATCAAGGTGAATGTGGAAGGCTCGATGAAGAATATCGAAGAGGTGGCTTTTACGGCCAAGAAAGACGACTACCGCTTCTGGATCGTGCCGAAGTTCGACGACGACCTGAAAGCCATCGGTGAGGGCATCGCAGCCGTACATCCGGAGTTTAAGCAGGAGGTATCTTCCTATAAGGTGAATGTCGGTGACGACGACGGTGAGCGCGACGTGAAGTATATCGAAGTGACCATGCCTGAGGTGGACGACAATATCCACGATGCGATGAAAGATGCCGTCGATGCGTTCTATCAAGAGTGCAAGACACTGATGGACGCTGCTCTCACGCAGTCGAAGGGCAAGATTGCCATTGAGTCGGCGGGTGAGCCGAAGCAAGACGTCGACGACGTGAAGAAAGCCATCGACAATCTTCAGAAGAAGAGCGAAGAGAAGCGCGACCAACTACGCGACAAGAAGCTGAAGGAAATCGAGGAGGCCTACAACAACTGGCTGTCCAACGTCGGATTCAATTAGTCTAGTCGCTCACGCCTAACTACAAACCAAACACTATGGAAAAAGATTTTGATGTAAAGAAGAACGGCTCGACACTGGTGATCGAACTCGTGAACGAACTCTCGGCGGACAACGCACCGCTGTTGATAGAAGAGATGTCGAAGTATGCGAACCAGGACATCCAGAAAGTCGTCTTCAATGCCACTGGGCTGATATACATCTCGAGTAGCGGTCTTCGGACTGTCTTCTATGCCTATCAGGACTTAGGAGACGAGCCGGAGATCGTGTTCGTGAATTGTGTCAAGGAAATCCGCGACGTGCTCACGAGTGTCGGAATCGCCCAGCTCATCAAGTTTGATGAGAATGATGAGATGAAGAAGGAGTTTCGCAAGCACCACTTGACGAATCTGTCGAAGGAGGAAATCGCCCGTCTCTCCACGGAGCGGCAAAAGTCGCTCGATCAGTTCTCTGCAAACAACGATGTCGTCTGCTATACCATGAAACTGGGACAAGAAGACTAAGAGAGGAGGGGTGTGTGATTCAAGATATGAAGAAGCTGTTCTCGCTACTCACGCTGCTGCTGGTCTTGATGCCCAGCCAGACGCTGGCGCTCAGCGATGAAGCCAAGGCTCTCCTGAAGCGCCAGAAGGACCTCTATCACACGGAAAAGACAGAGGCCTTCATGGACGTGTCGGAACGGCTGAAGGCCATCATGGAGAAAGAGGGTGAAGAACAGCTGTTCTATAACGCCTGGAACCAACAGATCACCTATGCACTCAACAATATCGGCACCAGTGAGGCCATCAAGATGCTCAAGGAGATGAGAGACTTTGTCGAGGATCATGACAGCAAATACGGCTTTCTGCTCGTGACTTATCTCAACGCCCACATCGCGAAGAACCTGGGAATGGACGATCGTGCCAGAGACCTCGTGGAGCAGGCTATGACCTATCAGAAACGCTATCTGCCGGATCTGAAGCCGCCGCTGCAACCTTATTATTTCCTGGCGAGATACTATGGCGACCTGCATCAAGGCGATAAGGTCGTCGCCATCCTGGACAAAGCCTTGCAGCAGAAAGGGTGGGGTCCCGAGGAAGAGGTCATCTTATGGTCTCTGAAGTGCAATGCTGTCACCCATCAGGAGAATGTTGACACTGCGAGGTTCTTCAAATACTATCAACAGATGCACGAAGTGATGAAGAGAAACGGCTACCAAGGGAGTGCTGCCATCTTCACGGAGTGCCATTATGCGGAGTACAAGAACGACTACCCGCGGCTGATGAGTCTGGCGCAGGGCATTGCCGACAAAGGCGAAAGGCTCAGACACAAGATTACCGCCTACGACGGGTTAGGTCGCAAACAGGAGGCCCTCGACAGCTTTAAGGTGTACAACGCCTGGATGAGCCAACAGCACAATGACGAGACGCGCAAACTGGCAGAGATCAGTGCGCTGGAAGTGGAGTCCTCGCGTGCAGAGAACGAGGCAGATACCTTGCGTCTCACCAACCAGCGGATGATACTTACCGTCATCGTCTGGGGATTTATCATCCTGACGATAATCCTGGTGCTCTATATCCGTCGTCGCCTGATCCAGATGCGCCAACTCAAGGCGGCTTATGATCAGCTGGAGGCAGTGACGGCTCAGAAGGAACGCATCGAGAGTGAACTGCGCATCGCCCGTGATATCCAGATGGCGATGGTGCCCTCGAATTTTTCCGTGTGTCCCGATATCGATATCTACGCCAGCATGACACCTGCCAAGGCCGTCGGAGGCGATCTCTACGACTTTTTCATCATCGATGATCAATTCTACTTCTGTATCGGCGACGTCAGCGGAAAGGGTGTTCCTGCAGCCCTTTTTATGGCTGTCACTAAGAGTCTGTTTCGCGCTTATTCCTTGGAAGAACGAATGCCTGACCGCATCGTGTCGCGTATGAACAAAACCCAAGGCGAGAATAACAAAAAGCACATGTTCGTCACCCTGTTCGTAGGCATTCTTGATCTGAAGTCGGGTGAGTTGCGCTACTGTAATGCGGGCCACGAGGCACCATTAATCATCGACAGTGAGGTTCGTGAGTTGCCTGTCATTCCCAACATACCTGTAGGAGCCATCAGAAAAGCGACCTTCCAGATGCAGACAGCAGTCGTGAAGCCGCAATCCACTATTTTGCTTTATACCGATGGATTGACTGAGGCTATGAATGCAGACCATCACATGTATGGCAGAGATCGTATCTTCGATGAGTTACGCAAGTCTGCTCAGAGCAGCCAACATGCCCCCAAGACGCTCATTGAGAGCCTCACTCAAGATGTTAACAGCTTTGTCGGCGATACCGAACAGAGTGATGATATCACTATGATTGCTTTATCGTGGAATAATCAAACAATGGAAAAAGATATATGAGAAAAAAACTGAAAACAACGTTGCTGCTGCTGGCTATGATCATCAGCACGACAGCTTTTGCACAGAGTGCAGAGAAACTCTATACTGCGGGTAAGAAACTCTATGATGCGGAGCAGTACGAACAGGCTTTTCCGAAGCTGAAGGCTGCCGCAGACAAGGGACACAAGAAAGCGCAATATCGCGTGGGACTCTGCTATGACAAGGGCAGGGGCGTGACGGAAGATGACGCCAAGGCTGTAGCATGGTATCAGAAAGCTGTCGATCAAGGTTATGCCAAGGCGCAGTATCAGCTGGGCAAGTGCTACAAGAACGGCGAGGGTATTGCCAAAGACGAAAAGAAAGCGGTGGAACTGTTCATGCTGGCAGCGAAGCAGGATAATGGCGATGCACAGTATCAGCTGGCAAAATGCTACCTGAAGGGTAAGGGTGTCGCCAAGGATGAAGCAAAGGCGAAGGCGTGGCTGAAGAAAGCCGTGAAGAACGAAAAAGACGGAAAGGCAATCCGCAAGGATATTGAGAAGGATGCTGCCAATGGTAAGGACGATGCCAAGCAATTGAAGGAAATGATGAAGAAATAATGAGAGAATGAAATGATGAAGAAGTTTTTAACGATCCTTTTGACGGCTTTAGGGCTGAATCCGGCCTTTGGTCAGAATTATGAGAATTTGGAATTAGAGACGTTCATGAATGTCTTGAAGGATTCTAATGTTGTGATCCTTGACGTGCGCACAGCTAATGAGTACGCTGAGTCGCACCTAAGAGGAGCCATCAACATCGATCAGTATCAAGATGATTTCGTGGAGAAGGCAAAGGCAAGGCTCTTGGCGGGTAAGACGATTGCCATCTACTGCCGAAGTGGGCGACGCTCTGCAAGTGCTTGCGGCAGACTGGCTGCGGAGGGGTATAAGTGTGTAAACCTCAAGGGTGGTATCCTGGCGTGGACAAAGGCTGGATATCCCGTTACTCGGTAGGTGTCTCGAGTTCACCTAATAAGTCTTTGATATAGTTCCTTTCCCAGTCTCTGAGATGGTGGCGCTCTTCGTCGTAGAGCATGAGGTCGAGGTCGATGGCGACGATGCCGTCTTCATTTCTGGTGCGCCCTAGTCGCTTTTCCATTTCCTTCAGCACTTCCTCGAGTAGGTTGGCGCTGAAAGTAGTGGTGCCCTCACAGAGTTGATTGAGGTATTGCGCAGGGTGCTGGTTATGAACGGGGTCGGTCCAGTGCTCTGTCGTGAAATGCAGGTCGGAGAGGAGGAGAGTCAGCTGCTGGCGGGCAGCCTCGAGATGTTGCTTCTGATCGTCGTTTGAAGCAAGTGAGATGATGACTTGATGCAGTATTTGTTTCATAATGAATGCAAAGATAATGAAAAAAGTAAAAAGCCAAACAAAAAAATCGGAAAATGTGGTTTTTTCTTAGTATCTTTGTCCCCAAATGTTGTATGAGATGCTATGCGGAGTTGACAAAATGAAAGAAAAGCGACTATTTTCGTGAATTTCTGCTCAAATATTTGGTGGAATGAAATAAAAAGTGTAATTTCGCAGCGTTTTTCGGAAACATAGGAAATTTTAAACTTTAAAATAACAATCAAAATGAAGAAGTACAACTTTAATGCCGGTCCCTCTATCCTTCCTCGCGAAGTGATTGAGAATACCGCAAAACAGTGTCTTGATTTCAATGGATCTGGTCTCTCTCTGATGGAGATCAGCCACCGTGCTAAGGATTTCCAGCCTGTCGTTGACGAGGCTGTGGCTCTGGTTAAGGAGCTGCTGCAGATTCCTGAGGGTTACTCAGTGATCTTCCTTGGTGGTGGTGCCTCTCTGGAGTTCTGCATGATCCCTTACAACTTCCTGATTAAGAAAGCTGCCTACCTGAACACTGGTGTTTGGGCCAAGAAGGCTATGAAGGAAGCTAAGCTTTTCGGTGAGGTCGTTGAGGTCGCTTCTTCGGCTGATGCCAACTATACCTTTATCCCCAAAGACTGGAGCGTTCCCGCTGATGCAGACTATCTGCACATCACTACCAATAACACGATCTATGGTACTGAGATCCGTAAGGACCTCGATGTTCCTGTTCGTCTGATTGCTGATATGTCATCAGATATCTTCAGCCGTCCTATCGATGTAGCCAAGTATGATGCCATCTATGCTGGTGCTCAGAAGAATATGGCTATGGCCGGTGTGACTATCGTGATTGTGAAGGACGATGCTCTGGGCAAGGCTCCTCGTGAGATTCCTACGATGCTCGACTATCGCACACACGTTGATAAGGGCTCTATGTTCAACACACCTCCTGTGGTGCCTATCTATTGCGCCCTTGAGAACCTGCGCTGGCTGAAGAAGCAGGGTGGTGTAGAGGCTATGGACAAGTTGGCTCACCAGCGTGCTGAGATCGTCTATGGCGAGATCGACCGCAACAAGATGTTCGTAGGTACTGCCAAGGAGGAGGATCGTTCACTGATGAACCTCTGCTTCGTGATGGCTCCTGAGTACAAGGAGCTGGAGAAGGACTTCCTGGACTTCGCTGTATCGAAGGGTATGGTTGGTGTGAAGGGTCATCGCAGTGTTGGTGGTTTCCGCGCATCTTGCTACAACGCTCAGACCATCGAGGGCTGCAACGCACTCGTCGCCTGCATGAAGGAATTTGAAGCAAATCATTAATATTATGAAAGTATTAGTTGCAACAGAGAAGCCATTTGCAGCAGCAGCGGTGAATGGCATTAAGGCAGAAGTAGAGGCAGCAGGCAATGAACTCGTGCTGCTGGAGAAATATACAGAGAAGGCACAGCTGC
>Ga0256407_10014478_pt1 | contig 10376 bp, 6 predicted proteins | sample RumenRJG_04DNA_FD_193489 | JGI IMG/M metagenome (GOLD analysis project Ga0256407, IMG submission 193489) | Bovine rumen microbial communities from Lethbridge, Alberta, Canada - RJG_04 | ecosystem: Host-associated > Mammals > Digestive system > Stomach > Rumen | place: Canada: Alberta | collected... | reverse complement strand
GTAGTATACGCCATCATCTTTATTACTATAGACACTAATCTTATCTTCAGGATACAAGTTCTTTAAAGCATTAAGCAGACCTTTCCAGAAACGTCCCATCTCACCAAAATCTGTATCATATAAATCTTCATATGCATTTATATTTTTTACTAATAAAGCATACTCTTCATATCCTTCATAATCAGTTTCAACTCTAAGTTTATTGAATTTAGAATTCTTAATATAATCCTTAGCTACCTTCTCATACTTTGGTATTACAATCTTAAAAATAGATTCATAGTATTTAGATAAATTTTCATTTCTTCTACGTTTAGCTTCTTTCTTAGCTTTTCTTGTAGCAAATAAGCTTTCATTCAGTTTAGTAACCTCAAGAGTGACTTTATATGGTATGCCATCTTTATAAATAATTTTAGATTCAACAGCCATTATTATACCCTCCTAATATATTTTTTAATCCTATTATTAATTTGTTTTTAATAAAGGAATTAAATCTAATGTAATATAATCAGTTCAGGTATAAAAAAAAAACAAAACAGTAAATAAATTCTAAAGGAGGATTATATTCGATGGCCATAGAATCTAAGATTATATATAAAAATAATATTCCATATAAAGTTACTTTAGAAGTTACTAAAATTGATGAAGGATTCATTCAAAATATTAAAAACAAATCTGAAAATAAAAAGCTCTTAAAAGAATTATCTTTTAAAATTGATAAGATTATTGAACCAATACAAAATAGAATTTGTCGTAAATATGATATTGGTAAGCTTATAGATAAATTTGGTAGTGATCGTATAGATAAAAATTCTGTTAATACTAAAAAGTCTGAAGACTTTGGAATGTTATATAGTATTATAGAAGATCCATTTGATAAGTACAATTTTGATGATAATGATGAAACTCCAGATGGGCGGACATACAAAGAAATTTTTAATAAATATAAAATAGCAGCAGAAGAATTAGAGGATGAGTTAAGTAGAAATAAAGAATTTAGTCAGATTGCAACTGTAGAGGATTTAAGTGTTATATCGGATCAAATATACACTAAGATACGTATAAAAGTTCTTAAACGTTGAGTAAAAATTACCCCTCTAGGGAGTAATCCCTAGAGGTAATTGTTTATTTTAATACAAAAATACCAGGATAATCTTCAGTTTCAAATTCATAATTAATAGATTTATCTTTATTCATCAATTCACATAATATATCCTGGAAGAATATTATAAAATCATGATTAATCTTATCAAATTTCAATACTACCATAGGAATATCACAAGCTTCAGTATCTAAATAATCATATGATGGCGCCGATTTCTGTATACTTAAAAATTTTCCAATCCAATAATCATACATTTCATCATTTTTATCAGTTTTCTTAAGATTTTCATATGCTATTTTACAATACTTATTTATAATAAATTTGACTTTACTAATATCGTCTTTAGATAACTGATACTTTTGTGCGTTTTCAGTAACTAATTCATTATTCCAATCATTAATTCTAGTAACTTCTAATGTGACTTTATATGGTATACCATTTTTATATATAATCTTAGATTCAGTGGCCATAGTATACCCTCCCATTTTATTATATAATATTACTATTTTGTTTTTTATATCTAATTATTTGATGCTTTTTATATTAGATTTTAAAAAGCGTACTTTTGGTAATATGCAACTAGTGAACTTTCTAGTGATATTCAGAGTGTGCAAAATTATATAATTAATAATGGCATAATAAACGAATTAGAATTTATTGATAATACAGATTATAACCTACAAGGAGCGCTTGTACAAAATAGCTCATATAAAACAGTATCTCTAAATTCTAAAAATAAATATTATAAATTAATATTTAAGACAAATAATAATATGTTTAGCGGATCAACTACACATTTTAGAGTTAATGCATTTAATATTAATGAAGATGAAGAAGAAGTATTTAAAAAATGTATATATGCTGGAATATTTGATAAAGATGGTAGCACTTATACAATGTATGAAACTAATAAAATATATGAAATTGATGTTAATAGCGCTATGTATGATATTATAAAGATATCTTTATCAAAAAATAATTTTAATTTTTTAAGCATCATACAATATGAACCAGAGTTTAATCATCATACAGTATGTGCATTAGAACCTGGTGGAGTGATAACTAATAGTACACTTTTATATAATTCTACTTCTTATAGTAGAATTAGATCTCAAAAAATGATTAAAGTAACTCCAAATTCTATAGCTTATCTTAAATTATCTAATTTTACAATAGATACATTAGAAAAAATAATATCTGTAAATATAATTTGTATAGGTAATAATTTAAAAGTATTAAATAAAAATACATATGATATAAATTTTTATAATAATTTTACTGATAATATGTATTTTAATATAGATAACGATGTTTATTATATTTATATATGGATTAGTTTTGGGGATAATAAATCATATGATTATGGAGATGTAGAAATACATAGTACAAAATCGGTGCATACTGTTTATAGACCAAATATACCTAATAATTCTGCAGATGATAATTTATATCCATCTATAGGTACCTGCTATGAAGTGTCCAGAGGAATATTAACATCTGGTAGGCTTATGCTACCACCAAATTATTCTATTGAAGGTAATCCTGTGCCGTTAATAGTTTTTGTGCATGGTTCTGGTGGTATGTTAAATTGGAATAGTCCATTAGGCTACGCAAGCGGAGGAGACTACAGGCCATACTTAGATTACTTAACTAAAGAAGGATTTGCTGTATTTGATTGTTATCCATGGACTAATAGATATAGTATATCTTCAGATGTGTATTCCCCATTCATAGCACCAAATATAATAAATTCTTATTTAGAAGGTATTAAATATTTTTGTTCAAGATATAATATAGATATTAATAGAACATCTTTAATTTGTAAATCGCAAGGTGGGCATATTGGTAATTGGGCATTAAGCCAAACTTTATTTAATTTTAAAGCTATAGCAATGTTTGCACCATCAAATTCCACCGGGTCATTTTTCAATACTAATGCAAGATCTGCTATCTTAAAATATGTGGATTTTGTAGGTTCTGATGAGGAAATACAAGAATATATTACGTCAGGGAATGCTAATACAGATACATTAAAACCATTTATTGAAAGAAATAAAAATATAATTGTACATATGATGCCATTTGCGCAAGGCGTTATTGGGTCTAATATTGATGAACTATATTACATTGGGACTACAACAGTGTCTACTGTACCTCAATGGATGATAGATTCTGGTATTCCTATTAAGTATGATGATAATGGTAACCCAAAACCATATGCATCTGCATTATTTAGATACTGTGTAAGAGATGATTTAATTAAAATAAGTCATTATCCTGTTAAATATTGGTGTGCATTTGATGATGCCCAAACCTCTTCATATTGTAATTATGCTACGTACAAATGGTTGATAAATGGTGGATGCGAAGCTTATTTTAGAGAACTTCCTTTAGGTACAGGAGGGCATCACGCTATGGATACTGGTGGCGGAGATGGAGCTGAGGCGTTAACAACTAGTGGAGTAACTAGATTAGGAATAGAGTATACCGATATACCGTTAGCTTATGTTGAAGTTGTAGAATTTATTGAAAATCATAATGGTGGATAATAAAAATATTTACCCCCTAGGGAGTAATCCCTAGGGGTATTTACTTAAAACATTTAACTAATACTATATAAATATATAGTGTTTTATTTTGGAGGTGCATTTATATGATTAGTAATTCTGGACATGATGAAAGAAATAAGTATTCTGGCGGTAAAGCTGGCGATCAAGGTAGAGCAAATGGTTTATCTGAAGAATGGGGTGTTATCGGTTGGTATAGTAGGCCATGGACACATATTCTTAGGCATCCAGATGCTAATGTAAGAGAAATGATTGCTAAGCTTGGAGAAGAGGCTGCTGCTAATAATCTTATTGGTTATGATCAGTCTCAGCGTACTACATACTGGAAGCAGCTTTCTATGTCTGGTTACAGACCAAAGAATATTAAAGCTCTTTGTGAAGCTGATTGCTCTGCTGGTGTTTCTGCTAATGTTAAAGCAACCGGTTATCTTCTGAATAATGCTAAGCTTAAGAAGATAAGTGAGAATACTTACTCTGGTAATATTGTTCCTGCATTTAGAAATGCTGGGTTCCAAGTACTTACTGCGAGTAAGTATACTAAATCTCCAGATTATCTTCTCAGAGGAGATATCTTAGTCTATGAGCACCATCATGTTGCTACCAATTTAACTAATGGTTCTAAATCTGGTGCATCTACTGTTGTATCTAGTGGTGGAACAATTTCTGGTACTAATAATAAAGATAGTCTTCCCACTGCAATTAAGTATTATGTATACGTTAAAGAAACTGGTACAGTTGGCCATATTTGGTATGATGATTCTGCTGCCAAGATGAGTACCATTCCTGCATTTACTAAGAATGCTAAGCTTGGTGTTAGTGCTGAGGTTACTAACGATAAAACCGGTGAAAAATGGTATTACTTTACCTATAATTCTAGAAAGGGCTTTATCAAGGCTTCTCTTTGTAGTAAGACTCAGCAGAGTACTTCTACAACAACTGTTACTGGGCCTAATGGCAATCCATTAATTTCTTTAAGTAATGGTAGACAGTTTAATAAAACTGTTAAGTTCCATGCAATATGTATTGCTGGATCGCTTAATGTGAGAATTTGGCCTGGAACTGACAATGCAAGAATTAGTGTTAAACCCACATTGAAATATGGTGAGGAATTTGATGTTTGCGACTCTATTAAAGCCGCAGATGGAAGCCTCTGGTATTACATTAAAATTATTACTAATGCATCTGAGCATTTTGGATTTGTTCATTCTACCTACGTTAAAGTAAAGTAATAAATATAATAAACCCCTAGGGATTACTCCCTAGGGGTATAAAATATTTTTATATATTAATAAAAGAAGTGTGCCAAACACCATAATCAGTTTTAAATGATAATCTAAATTTAGTAGTATTATTTGGGATTGTAGCAGTTATACTATTACTAGATGCATCCATTATTATTATTGGATAATTAACTGCACTGGTCCATTGTAAGTACCATGGTATTGATCCTTCTGTCACAGTAAAATTAATAGTTATTGAATTACCACTTACAGTATGATTTTCAGTATAATTATATACGTAATAATAAGAACTATTACCTTTATTACCATTAGCATCTTCTGGGTATGCCTCAATATACCCAACTTTAGATGTGTCTAGACTTAATTCATTACTAGATATATTAATTTCTGTATCATTACCGTCTACAATATAATGAACTTTACGCCATTTAGAATTATCTATATCTGCAATGTGAGAAGTATTCTTTTTAAAATTTATATAAGATCCGGCCCTAATTCCTATTGGGATATCTTTATACCCTTCATATCCATCATCTAAGTCTATATATTTAGCTTTATTATATTTTGCATTATTTATATTATCATATCTATATAAATTATATTCTGCAAATCTATCAAAAAATTCATTTATAGTATAAACCCTTCTTATACATACTGGAGTTATAGCTTCAGACACTTCTATAGCTTTTACATTATTATTATAATCTCTTAAAATACCTGTTATAATCGTAGAATGTATGTCTGGAGCTATTAATCCATCAGCAAGTTGTATATCGTTTTCATCAAAATTACCAGCATTAGCAATTAATGTTACCCCTGGCATATCATAAATTTTTTGTGATGGGTATATTAATGGATAGCCCCAACACGCCTGAACCATTTTAGAACATACTATACCATAATGTGTTGCAGTTTTAGTACTTGCATTATAATCATTATTTGTATATAAAACACTATTAGGATTCATAGCTGCTGTTATAAAAGTATCAAAATTAATCTCCATACCTACTTGCATATCAGAAGTTTGTCTTCTACTATATGGTATACCCTTTTGTCTGCATCCATAGTAAAATGGCACATACTCATATACGCCATTTATTGATTTTATACCAGGCATATCTGCTACCGGAACCCATTTACAATCAGTATATTGGTACGCTGTAAGAATAGCATTTTGTACGCCACTATTTTGAGCTGTATCCCATTTTAATGCCATAATTTGATTTGATAACGCAACCTCTTGAGTATTACCACTTATTGGTTGTTCAAATTCTACAGAAAACAATGAAGACCACCTAATTGTGTTACCAATATATATAACATTGCCGCCACTGCTTCTGGTTGATATCATGAATCTAATATTATAATCATCTTCACATATGTATGTGCCATCATATTCATCTGAGTTTGAAGAATGCAGAACAACTCTTTTTTTATAATCTAAATTTTTATCATATATAATAACCCATGCAACAAATAAATCATCTTCATCTATATTATAATTAGGTATTCCTGCCTTATTGCCTGTATATATTATTTTAGTACCACTCAATACTTTTGTATAAGACGGAGTATATAATGCAGATCTATCAGTATTAGTTATAATACCATTATTATTAATTCTACCGCGCGACCATTTTCCTAAATTATAAATACTAATTGGAGATTTACAATATTTAGAAATTTGTGATGCTAATATATTAACTATATTTATTTTATAAACTTTTAAATATTTTTCATCAACATTATTTGAATAAAAAGAAAATCTGGCATAACATGCCTCTGGAAATGCTGTCATATTTATTTTATGTGTAGCATCAATATATGTTGGTTTGCTAATAGTTGATGTATAATTAATTTCAATAGCATCAGATACTGATAATATGAACTCATAATTTTTATCATATAATGATATAATAGAAAAGCTATCAGCTGCAATATATAATGGGTGGTATTCAATAGCATAACAATACTTAATATTAATAAAATTAGTGTAATAATAATTAGCACTGTTTTCATTAACATAAGGATTGCCAAGATTATTATGTATCCATCCATTACCAGCCACTTCATAGTTTATTTCAATTTTTTCAAAATTATTTAAATCTTTTACGTTATTTAAATCACTAGAAATACTTATATAAATATAATAAGAATTAGTAACCTCATATCCTTACGGATATGAGATCTATCTTTTCTAGTGATTTACAGGATACTAATAATATAATAAAATCTTATATGAATTCATATGATCAACGAGATTATATGATAACTAATAGCATCAATTTTACTAAAAAAACCAATAAAGGCATAACATGTGAAAAAATAGGCCCTAATAAGTATAAACTTAGTGGTACCGCTACTGACACTTCAACAGCAAACATAATTCAATTATATAATACAGATGTTTATGGTGGAACTTTACATGACCACAAATATATTATAGATGTTAAATGCGATAATCCAGATATAACCATCAGAGCATATTACATGCTTAATGGTACTATAGAAGGATCCGGAGGAATAACCTTTACAAAAAATAATACACCATATACATTAGGCGATGCTACTAAAAAATATGATCAAATATTAATTAGGTTTCAACATGCATCTGGAATATCATTTTCTGAAGACGGTGAAATAGTAGAAATAAATATGTTAGATTATTTACCTGCTAGCATGACTGGTAATAGTTTTAAATTATTGCCTGCAGGTGCTACTGATTTAAATACTATATATGATCCTGGTATGTATTTTGCATCTGCTGGTGTTCATGAATTTACTAACTGCCCACCTAGCGTAAATGGTGAAATTGGAGGATTGATACTAAAAGTAGAAAGATTATATCAAAATTTTAGTGGATCTGCTATATCACCAAGATGGCTTAAACAAACTTTATATACTATTGATGGTTACAGAGAATATACACGAATAGTAAATGTTTTAGATAACTGGACGCCATGGATTCTTAGTAATAGTCCCGGGTTAAGTGAACGATTATATTTACCAGGTGGAACTGATTTAAATACTTTTTATGGTCATGAATATAGTGGAATTTATGGATTATCAAATAATAGAGAATATATAAATTCACCTATAAGTATTGGAGCATTATTAGTATTTACAATAGAATCTACTACATATCAAATAGCTATACATTATACGAATAGCAGTATTTACAAAAGAAGAATATTAAATCCTACCTCGCCTAATGCTAGTTGGTCCGAGTGGATTGAAATCGGTGGCGGTGGTGAAAATGTAACCAATAACTACTCATTTAATAATTATCAAAATACATACAATGTAACCAGCACACCAACAATAACAACAAGTCAAAATAATTATTTAGCCTCTACAGGAGATACAACTGATAGGACTAATGATATTACCACAATGCTTTCTACTACAGGTGTATGTAATTTAGGTCCAGGTAAATTTTATGTATCTGGAGTTGTTATGCCAAATAATGCAGTAATAAAAGGCTCTGGTGCTGCGACAACCCAAATTATATTATTAGGTACAGATGCAGGAGCAGCAATATCTATGAAGAGATATTGTCAGGTGTCTGATTTATCTATTATAGGATCTGAGGATTCTTCTTTTGCTGCTAATACAAGTCCAGAAATAGGAGATAGGCATGGCATATTATGGTCTGGCACATATTCTGATGATGAAAGTAATTCAAAACAACCATGTTTAGGATTAGTATCTAATGTAAGGATATCTAAATTTACTGGTGGAGGTATTACTTGTTATAATACAGGGTATGGGACATACACGCATATTTCTGGAGTTAATATTCAAATATATAATTGCAATGTAGGCATTAATATAAGTTTTTGGAGTGAATTTCATAAGTTTACAAATGTTAGAACTTACAATTGTTATTATGGTATTATTAATAATGGTGGTAATAATGTATTTGTAAATTGTGACGTAAGTGGTTGTAAATTAGCATTCTTAATGGATAATAGCGAAGGTCAATCTAGGAATAATTCACATGGTTCTGCTATAGGATGTGTATTTAATCATACTGATTCTAATTCTGGTATTGGCATTAAAATACTTGGATGTGATAATGGTTATATATTCGAAGGCTGCCAAATATTCTTCTCTCAAATATATATTGAAGATTCCTCTGGTGTTGTAATATCTAATACTAATTTTGGTGCTAGCAATTGTGATATAACTGTAAAGAATGGTGGTACTGTATTATTTGCTAATAATTTACATCAAGCAGCACCATCAATAAGTGTGACAAATAATTCGAATGTTCATTTTAGCAACTGTTATGTTAGATCTACAGGAGCAGTAGTATCTAATTAATTTTATGAAAATAATTACCCAGAGGGATTACTCCCTCTGGGCGTTCTATTATATTATTTAAAATCATATAGTTTACTACTCATATAATCATACCTCATTCTATCTTTCCGATCCTACTAGTTGTTCTAAAGCTATCAGGCTTCTCAAATCCATTACTGAAATTATGATGAATCCTTACATTATTTACGTAAGCCATATCTACATATATTCCAATAATAAACCCAGGATGAGTACACTTTTCAGTCAATGTAAGACAGTTCTTCTCCCAGTCAATTTCATAATCAACAAAACTATCATTATTAAATATAATAAAATCCATAAACAAAGATGGATTCAATGCAACACTCTTAGTATAATCAACTATCTGTAATATTTCTCCTTGTAATAACTCATTAAAATCAATTGTAATATAATCCTTTAAATCCTCATTCTCAACCATATACTCAGTTTTAATTAGTTGATTCCATCCAACTTCATTAACTTCTGGTAAATCTGCTCGTACTGCCTTCATAAGTAATATTGCAGTATCATCCTTAACCAAATCTCCAGCATTAATTATATTCTGCTCATGCTGTGAGTAATAAGTAAAACAATAAGGAGCAGTCATTTCCACTTCAATAGAGAAATCTAAAGTGTAATTCATAGTTTCAGCATCTTGACGCTCACCACTATCATCAGCATTAGGCATTTCGGCTTTAATATGTACACCGCAATTTTCTACTCTAATGAAGTATTCTGGATTACCAGTAGCATTAACTCTCTTATATAAGAAAGGAACTAAAGATCTACTATTAAGATACTTTAACATTTCATCTGGATCTCTCGGACCAGAAAAATCATCAGTAGCAATCCCATTATCAAAAGCAATTTGAGCAATAATCTTTTTAGGGATATGAATATCTAAAGAAATATATTGATTTTCAGTCATACCAGCCCTATGTTTATACTTAATAAACTCTATAGTATCAAGCTGTTCTGCTTTGGTGTCTCTTCTAATTCTATATGTGAAGTTCATTAATATAGTTTTAAATTGTACAGCAAGGTATAAACCTTTCTCAGGTCTTTTATCTGCAAAGATAGTACCCTCCATACGAGATCTTCTAAGATATCCACCTATCTCCATATTAGAATCTATAAAAT
>Ga0256407_10014475_pt1 | contig 10378 bp, 8 predicted proteins | sample RumenRJG_04DNA_FD_193489 | JGI IMG/M metagenome (GOLD analysis project Ga0256407, IMG submission 193489) | Bovine rumen microbial communities from Lethbridge, Alberta, Canada - RJG_04 | ecosystem: Host-associated > Mammals > Digestive system > Stomach > Rumen | place: Canada: Alberta | collected... | reverse complement strand
TTTGGCTGCGCCCGGGAGCAGTCAACCAATCCAGTATGAAGTAAACAGATTAAGATGAAAAGTAAACAATATCCATACGAAGTCTACGTTCTTAGGAAAAGAGTCAACCCTTCCAGTGAAAGTAGTCAACTGTGCTCAGGCAAGACAGTCAACCAAATCCGTACGGGTAGGCAAGTGTTAAAAAACTAGGTCTAAAAGGAGTCAACCTTATTCAGGAAAAGACAACATGTCTTTTTGTGACAGTGACTTTGTGACTTTGTGACATTAAGCACATTTCAATATTTTACGCACTACTATTATGAATATTAATATATTATAATATATTAATATTTTAATATACTACTATACTCTCAGTTTCAATCTGACTTTGTCTGACTATCGTGAACATCCTTAATGTCACAATGTCACAAAGTCACAATGTCACCGTATTGGGATTATGTTGTATTTGCGCATTTTAACATTTTAGCGCATGCGAAATTTTGTGGTTTGGGAAAAAATGCTTAACTTTGCATGTCATTATAGAAAACAGTAAAAGTTATCGATAATTTATGAGTAAGAGATTTGCCGAACACAACGGCTTGAATTTGACGCAGACGAACAATGACGTGCTGCAGATGTGGAAGGAGAAAAACGTCTTCTGGCGCTCCGTGACGGAGCGGGAGGGTTGTCCGCAGTTTGTATTCTTCGAGGGTCCTCCATCGGCCAATGGTCACCCTGGAATCCATCACGTGCTGGCGCGCAGCATCAAGGACACCTTCAACCGTTATAAGACCATGAAGGGATTTCAGGTCAAGCGCAAGGCTGGTTGGGACACCCACGGACTGCCCGTAGAGTTGGGCGTGGAAAAGGAACTGGGTATCACCAAGGCTGACATTGACAACAAGGAGAGCGACAAGTATATCTCCACGGAGGACTACAACAAGAAGTGTCGTGAGAATGTGATGATGTACACGCAGGAGTGGCGTGACCTGACGGAGAAGATGGGTTACTTCGTGGACCTCGACAATCCCTACATCACCTATGACAACAAGTATATCGAGACGCTGTGGTGGCTGCTGAAGCAGTTCTACAAGAAGGGTCTGCTGTACAAGGGTTACACCATCCAGCCGTACTCGCCAGCCGCAGGAACGGGACTTTCAAGTCATGAATTGAACCAGCCCGGATGCTACCGCGACGTGAAGGACACCACGTGTACCGCTCAGTTTAAAATGAAGAATCCGAAGCCCGAGATGGCTCAGTGGGGTACACCATACTTCCTGGCTTGGACGACGACACCGTGGACACTGGCTGCCAATTCAGCCCTCTGCGTAGGTCCGAAGATTGACTATGTGGCTGTGCAGACCTACAATCCTTATACTGCCGACAAGGTAACGTTGGTGCTCGCCGAAGCTCGTCTGAACGCCTATCTGCCCGCTGAGGGTGCTATCACCGACGGTGGCGAACTGCCTGAATATAAGAAAGGTGACAAGCTGATTCCTTATCGCATCGTGGCCCGCTACAAGGGTACTGACCTCGTGGGTATGGAATATGAGCAGCTGATGCCCGCCATCAAGCCCATGGGCGATGCTTTCAAGGTGATTCCTGGTGATTATGTAACCACCGACGACGGTGCAGGTATCGTACATATCGCTCCTAACTTCGGTGCTGACGACGCCTTTGTAGCCAAGAAAGCAGGTATCTGTCCGATTGTACTGATTGACAAGAAGGGTCAGGAGCGTCCGGTTGTTGACCTGCAGGGTAAGTACTTCGTCATTGAAGACCTCGACGAAGAATTCGTCAAGAACTATGTGAACGTCGACGAATGGAACAAGTTTGCAGGCCGTTATGTCAAGAACGCCTATGACGAGACCTTGACCGACAAGGACGAGACGCTTGATATCTCTATCTGCATGGACCTGAAGGCTCAGAACAAGGTGTTTAAGATTGAGAAGCACGTCCACAACTATCCTCACTGCTGGCGTACAGACAAGCCCGTGTTGTACTATCCGTTGGACAGCTGGTTTATCAAGTCGTCAGCCTGCAAGGAGCGCATGAGTGAGCTCAACAAGACCATTAATTGGCAGCCAGAGTCAACGGGTACGGGCCGCTTTGGCAACTGGCTGGAGAACCTGAACGACTGGAACCTCTCTCGTTCGCGCTTCTGGGGAACACCACTTCCTATCTGGCGCTCAGAGGACGGCGAAGAGATCTGCATTGGCAGTGTAGAAGAGCTGTATAACGAGATGGAGAAGTCTGTAGCTGCTGGCTTCATGAAGAGCAACCTGCTGAAGGATCAGGGCTTCGTGCCTGGCGACATGAGCAAGGAGAACTACGACAAGATTGACCTGCACCGTCCGTATGTGGACTATATTGTACTGGTCAGCGAGAGTGGCAAGCCCATGAAGCGCGAGACTGACCTGATTGACGTTTGGTTCGACTCTGGTTCGATGCCTTACGCGCAGGTTCACTATCCGTTCGAAAATGCCGAACTCATCGACAAGAACATTGCCTTCCCTTGCGACTTCATCAATGAGGGTGTAGACCAGACGCGTGGATGGTTCTTCACTCTGCACGCCATTGCTACGATGATTTTCGATAGCGTAGCCTTCAAGAACGTTATCTCCAGCGGTCTTGTGCTCGACGCCAAGGGCAACAAGATGTCAAAGCATGTGGGTAACGTGGTGAATCCGTTTGAGATGATTGACAAGTATGGTTCTGATGCCGTGCGCCTCTATATGATGACCAACAGCGAACCTTGGGACAACCTGAAGTTCGACCCAGAGGGTGTCGCTGAAATCAGCCGTAAGTTCTTTGGCACCTTATATAATACATATTCGCTCTTTGCGATGTATGCCAATGTCGATGGCTTTGACCCGCAGACACCACAGATTCCTGTCAGCGAGCGTCCTGAGTTTGACCGTTGGATTCTTTCTTGTCTGAACTCGCTGATTCAGGGCGTTCAGCAGGAAATGGACGGCTATGATCCCACACGTGCCGGACGACTCATCGATGCATTCGTCGATGAAGACCTCTCTAACTGGTACGTTCGTCTGAATAAGAAACGTTTCTGGGGCAAGGAGATGGACAACGACAAGTTGGCTGCCTATCAGACCTTGTATGAGTGCCTGATGACCGTTGCCAAGCTGTTGGCTCCCTTCGCTCCCTTCTTTGCCGACCAGTTGTATAAGGACCTTGGTGGCGCTTTGGATAGCGTTCATCTGGATAAATTCCCCGAATTTAACGCTGCGCTCGTCAATAAAGACCTCGAAGAGCGTATGAGCATTGCCCAGCGCATTACCACCATCGTGCTGTCACTGCGTAAGAAAGAAGGCATTGCCGTGAAGCAGCCTCTGCAGACGCTGATGATTCCTCCCGTTGACCAGGCTCAGCGCGAGGCTATCGATACCGTTAAGCAGATTTTCCTGCAGGAGGTGAACGTCAAGGAGGTGAAATTTGTTGAGGGTGCCGGTATTCTGGTGAAGAAGGTGAAGTGTAACTTCCGCACCATGGGTAAGAAGTTCGGCAAGGACATGAAGGCCGTAGCTGCTGCTGTTGCTGAGATGACGCAGGAGCAGATTGCTGAACTGGAGACCAACGGCAAGCTGCAGCTGGGTAGCTATGAAATTCTGGCTGAGGACGTTGAAATCATCAGCGAGGACATCCCCGGTTGGTTGGTTGGTAACGACGGCAACCTGACTGTAGCCCTCGATATCACCCTGACCGATGAGCTGCGTGCCGAGGGTATGGCTCGTACTTTGGTGAACCGTATCCAGAACATGCGTAAGAAGAGCGGACTGGAAATTACTGACCACATCCGTGTGAGCATCGAACCCAATGAGGCATCCACGAAGGCTGTCGAGGCTTTTGGCGACTATATTGCCCGTCAGGTGCTGGCCGACGACTTGAAGCTGGAGGCTAACGATGGTCAGACGGTGGAATTTGACGATTTTAATCTGAATATCAAAATAACAAAAATCTAAGTATTATGACAGAAAAAACACGTTACACGGACGAAGAATTAGAAGAGTTCCGTGAGATTATCAATGAAAAGCTGACACTGGCTAAGCGTGACTATGATCAGATGATGCGCGTTCTGATGAATCAGGACTCGAACGATGTCGATGATACTTCTCCCACGTACAAAGCTTTGGAGGAGGGTAGTGCTACGCAGTCGAAGGAAGAATTGATTTCGCTGGCTGCCCGTCAGCAGAAGTTCATTCAGGGACTGAAGGCTGCCCTGACGCGTATCGAGAACAAAACCTACGGCATTGACCGCATTACGGGTAAGCTCATTCCCAAGGAGCGTCTGCGTGCTGTTCCTCACGCCACACTTAGCGTGGAGTCAAAGATGGCTGGTAAGAAGTAGTCGATGGATAGACAGCAAATAGCAAGACGTGGCATGTTGGCTGCACTCATCGTGGTGGGTGTGCTCTTGGTAGATCAACTCATCAAGATATGGGTGAAGACCAACATGACGCTGCACGAGCAGATAGAGATATTGTCGTGGTTCAAGATAGTATTTATCGAGAACAACGGCATGGCTTACGGCATGGAGATAGGCTCGAAGCTGGTGCTGAGCCTGTTCCGTGTGGTAGCCATCTCTGTGCTGGGCTATTATATAATAGGTCAGGTAAAGCGTCAGGCACGTTGGGGCTATCTGGTATGTTTGTCGATGATTTTTGCTGGAGCCGTCGGCAATCTGATTGACTCGATGTTCTACGGACTGGTGTTCAATGCCTCGTCAGAGTTCTATACCAGCTACTTTGTACCCTTCGGAACGGGCTATGCACCTTTCCTGATGGGTAAGGTGGTAGACATGTTCTACTTTCCGCTGATAGTGACGACGTGGCCTGATTGGGTACCTTTCGTGGGTGGCAATCCCTACGTGTTCTTCTCGCCTGTATTTAACTTCGCTGATGCGTCTATCTCGGTAGGTGTCATACTCTTGTTGCTGTTCTATCGCAAGGAAATCAGCGAGATATCGTTCAAGAAAAAGGTTCAAGCCGATGAAGCATAGTGCCCCGATATTCGTCCTGATGCTCATGATGGCTGTAGGGTGCAAACCCAAGGTGCCTTCAGAGTATGTCCAGCCTGGTGAACTGGAGGATATGCTCTACGAGTATCATGTGGCGGAGGCGATGGCACGTAACGGCAATCCACCAGACGAGAACTATAAGCAGACGGAGTATTTTCAGGCTGTCTTGGAGAAACATCATGTGACGGAGGCTGTCTTTGATTCGTCGCTCGTCTACTATTATTCACATGCGGAACGTCTGAAGGAGATCTATCTGAGCGTGCACGAACGTTTGGTCAACGATGCCAAGAAGTTAGGCGCTTCGGTAGGTGACATCAATCGTTATTCGCAGTTTAACGAGACGGGAGATACTGCTAACATCTGGCGTGAAGAGACAGCAATGTTGTTGATTCCTCGTCCTACGAAGAACCGCTTCGATTTTGTTGTCAAGGCAGACTCAACGTTCATGTTGGGTGACTCGTTTATGTTCCAGTTTATGACGGAGCACATCTGGCAAAGCGGTTCGAAGGATGCTGTTGTCTGCATCAAGACAATATACGAGAGAGATAGCGTTATCCAATCGGTTAACCATGTGTCGATATCGGGTATCTCACAGTTGCGCGTTCCTAGCAACAATACGCTGAAAATCAAAGAACTGCGCGGATTCATCTATATGCCTCAAGGTGATGATGATATGGATGCCCGTCGCCTGATGTTCATCAGTCAGATTCAACTCATCAGATTCCATAAGAAGGAAATACAAGAGCAATATGAAAACAATGTCGCTGAAGCCGCAAAGACGGATAGCCTGCAACGAATTGATATTACCAGAGGGCCAAAGCAAGACACTTTGCGTCATAACGTTGGAACAGGGCTACGTAGTAAGAATGCACCCTTTAGAAAGGGAGGAGCCTCAGACGGAGTGGCTACAGGGAACAATCACACTAAAAAAACAGAATGACGGCCTACGGGCTTATTATAAAGGTAAACTACTAACTTAAAATTTACAGACTATGAATACGAAAGTACGTTTAGCAATCATGAACTTCCTGGAGTTTGCTGTCTGGGGAGCGTATCTGACATGTATGGGAAACTATCTTGGCATCGCCGGACTGGGTGACAAGATTTCCTGGTTCTATGCCATTCAAGGTATTGTCAGCATCTTCATGCCTACGCTGATGGGTATCGTTGCCGACAAGTATATCCAACCACAGCGACTGCTGGGATTGTGTCATCTGCTGGCCGGTGGCTTTATGATTAGCTGCTGGTGGATGGGTGAACAGGCTGGCTTTGGTAACGAATTGACAGACAAGTCATTATTTATTGCACTTTATACGATGAGTGTGGCTTTCTATATGCCGACCATCGCGCTGACCAATACGGCTGCTTTCTCCATTTTGAAGAATAACAATATGGATACCGTCAAGGATTTCCCGCCTATCCGTGTGTTGGGAACCGTTGGTTTCATCGCTACCATGTGGTTCGTTAACTGCGCCTTTGTTGATGAGACAGGCTTTGGCTTTACGTTAGGTGAGAATGCGCATAAGTTCCAATACACATATATGCAGTTCTTTGTATCGGGTATCCTGAGCCTTGTGCTTTTTGCCTATTGCTTCACATTGCCTGAGTGCAAGTTGGAGAAGAAGGAAGGCAAGGTATCGTTGGCAGAGAGCTTGGGACTGAATGCTTTCAAACTGTTCAAGCGTCGTCAGATGGCCCTGTTCTTCATCTTCTCAGCGTTGCTGGGCATGTGTCTGCAGGTGACCAACGGCTTTGCAGGTCCCTTCCTGACCAGTTTCAAGGGTACTCCTGAATTTGCAGACTCTTTTGCAGCCAACAATGCAACGATGCTGACTTCTATCTCGCAGATTAGTGAGGCCTGCTGCATCTTGATGATTCCGTTCTTCCTGAAGCGTTTCGGTATCAAGGTGGTAATGCTGATGTCACTCTTCGCATGGGTGTTCCGTTTCGGATTCTTCGGTATTGGTAACCCTGCTATGCCTGGCGTTATCTTCTTCATCCTGTCGTGTGTCGTCTATGGTGTTGCCTTTGACTTCTTCAATGTCTCTGGTGGTATCTTTGTAGACCAGGAGTGTGACCCGAAGATAAAAGCTTCTGCGCAGGGATTGTTTATGATGATGACCAACGGTCTTGGTGCTACTATCGGTACGTTGGCTGCTGGTGAGATTGTCAACAGCTTCTGTAGTTGGGAAGGTAGTTATCTCGTTGGTGAGTGGCAGACTTGCTGGTTTATCTTCGCTGCCTTCGCTCTCGTGGTAGGCATCACCTTCGCATTGGTTTTCAAACCCGAAAATAAGCCAATCACTGAAATCAAGCATTAAATGATTGTGTGAGGCGGTTCTCCCGTCTCAACCAAAACAAATATGAAAGAAGTCCGATATTTCTACGCACCCGATGCTGCCACAGCTCAGGAGTTGCCCGATGAAGAGGCTCAGCATGCACTCCGCGTGTTGCGCCTGAAGGAGGGTGACGAGATGATGCTGATGGATGGTAAGGGCAATTACTATCGTGCTGAGGTCACGCTGGCACAGGGACACCATTGCCAGTATGCCATCCGCGAGGTGTTGCCCCAAGAGCGCCAATGGCAGGGACATCTGCATCTGGCTATTGCTCCTACGAAGATGATGGATCGTATGGAGTGGATGCTGGAAAAAGCCGTTGAGGTGGGTGTTGACGAGATATCATTCCTGAATTGTCAGTTCTCAGAGCGTCGAGTCATCAAGATTCCGCGTGCTGAGAAAATAGTAGTGGCAGCAACCAAACAGAGTCGCAAGGCTTGGGTAACGCAACTCAACGATATGCAGTCGTTTACTGACTTCATCTGTCAGCCCCGAACATGTCGTAAATTTATTGCTCATTGCTATGAGGAGGTTCCGCGCAGTTATTTGTTCGATGAACTTCGCAAACCTACGGATACTAATGATGCATTGGTGCTTGTTGGTCCTGAGGGCGACTTCTCCATCGATGAGGTGCGACGTGCTGTTGACAATGGCTTTGTCTCAATTCACTTGGGGAAGAGTCGTCTGCGTACTGAGACAGCGGGGCTTGCTGCAATAATGATGATGCAACTATCAATTGAATAATAATAAAAACCAATAAACATAAAAGAACATGACCGATGAGAAAATCATGGCTACTATCAAACCTGATGGGGAGTGCTGGCAGCCGGAACTAGAGAAAATGCCTCGTAAACAACTCGAGGAGCTACAAGTAAAGAAACTGAAGGACACCATTAATGTCTGTCTGCAATCGCCTTTCTATAAGAAACGCTTGGGCGAGTTAGGCATCACGGCTGATTCCATTAATAGTCTTGAAGACCTGCGTAAGATTCCGTTTACTACGAAGCAGGACTTGCGCGATAATTATCCCTACGGATTGGTAGGCGGTAATTTAGATGACGCCGTACGCATTCACTCTACCAGTGGTACTACGGGTAACCCTTGTGTGGTTGTCTATTCAGAACACGATATCTGTTCGTGGGCTAATATGATTGCTCGTAACCTCTATATGGTAGGTTGCCGTAAGAGTGATGTCTTTCAGAACTCCAGTGGCTATGGTATGTTTACGGGGGGACTCGGTTTCCAGTATGGAGCCGAGTGGCTGGGAGCTATGACGGTACCTGCTGCTGCTGGTAACTCGAAACGTCAGATTAAGTTCATCAAGGATTTCGGTACTACCGCCCTTCACGCCATTCCTTCATATGCTATCCGTCTGGCAGAGGTATTCCAGGAAGAGGGTGTTGACCCTCGTAGCACAAAGCTTCACACGCTGTGTATTGGTGCCGAGCCCCATACTGAAGAGCAACGTCGTCGTATTGAACGGATGTTGGGTGTTAAGGCCTACAACTCGTTTGGCATGACGGAGATGAATGGCCCTGGTGTGGCTTTCGAGTGTAAGTATCAGGATGGTATGCACCTGTGGGAGGACAACTATATTGTTGAGATTGTTGATCCAGACACTTTCGAGCCTGTACCTGACGGTGAAATCGGCGAGATGGTGTTGACAACGCTTGACCGAACTATGATGCCTATCTTGCGTTACCGTACACGCGACCTAACTCGTATCATTCCTGGTGAATGCAAGTGTGGACGTACTCATCGTCGTATTGATCGCATCAAGGGTCGTACTGACGATATGTTTATCATCAAGGGTGTTAACGTATTCCCCATGCAGGTTGAGAAGATTCTCGTGCAGTATCCTGGCTTGGGTAGCAACTATCTCATTACGCTCGATACCGAGGATGACAACGACATCATGACTGTTGAGGTGGAACTTGATGGTTTGAATACCGACGTGTATCCAGAATTGCAGAATATGACCAAGGATATCCAGCGTGCGTTGAAAGACGAGATTTTGTTGACGCCTCGTGTCAAACTTGTCAAGAAAGGAAGCCTGCCTGTCAGTGAAGGAAAGGCCGTTCGCGTTCATGACTTAAGACCGGGTAGGGGATGAAAAAGCTATTGATAGCTCTATCATTGATGCTTGCTAATAGTGTCTTCGCTCAGACAACAATGAGCGAAGCACTAAAAAGCATGCCTGATTCGCTAATGCCTTACCTGACACACAACAACCGGCTAGACTGCATTGATTTCTGCGAGGCTAATATGAAGGCGGAGGTGCGTAATACTTTTGACGGCAAGAGTGAACTTGTCCGGCTTACCAGCAATTATGCGTTGTTCCATCTGAATGATGCCTCTACAATAGAGCTTTGTCTTTTGGATGCAGGCAATAGTCAAGTTGTTTGCATGATTCAGACTTATGGTACTGATTTGCGTGAAAGCGTTATCTCTTTCTTTTCCACTTCTTGGCAACAATTGCCCACAAAACAATTTATATCTGAAGCTTATGATGGGAGTGCTGCCCAGTATGATCCAGAGCAGATGGTACTTACATTAGAAAGTAATAACTACTTAAATCGTCCAGCGATGGAAGAACAAAAAGAAGAGAAGAAAGTGCAAACAAAGCTTAAATGGAGCCAAGGTAAATTTAAAGATAGTTAAAAATACATACAAAAATACCACAAAAACTTGCAGGATGTAAGAAATAGTAGTATTTTTGCAGTGTGTTTTTCATGGTATTAGATTATTAAGGTTAATTAAAAAGTTGATTGTCGTGAGACAATCAATTTTTTTTGTTGGTATAATTGACATAGAGAAAGGGAACCCAAATAGGGCTCCCTTTTCTTGTTTGTTTGGAATAAATTATTTGTTTTGTGTTCTCTTAGGCCTGAGCTTCAGGAATTACAGAAACATAACTCTTGTCGCGCTTACCCTTGTGGAACTCTACAGTACCATCAACCAGAGCGTAAAGAGTATCGTCCTTACCCATAGCAACATTGTTACCTGCGTTGTGCTTAGAACCACG
>Ga0256407_10014474_pt1 | contig 10378 bp, 9 predicted proteins | sample RumenRJG_04DNA_FD_193489 | JGI IMG/M metagenome (GOLD analysis project Ga0256407, IMG submission 193489) | Bovine rumen microbial communities from Lethbridge, Alberta, Canada - RJG_04 | ecosystem: Host-associated > Mammals > Digestive system > Stomach > Rumen | place: Canada: Alberta | collected... | reverse complement strand
GAAGTCAGACCAAAATGGTGCAACTCATTGGCTAGGTCTGACTTTAAGGCCTGGCAGTGCTGTCAAAGTCAGACCAAAATAGCGTAACCCATTGGCTAGGTCTGATTTTAAGGCCTGGCAGTGCTGTCAAAGTCAGACCAAAATAGCGTAACCCATTGGCTAGGTCTGATTTTAAGGCCTGGCAGTGCTGTTGAAGTCAGACCAAAATAGCGTAACCCATTGGCTAGGTCTGATTTTAAGGCCCAGGCATGCCATCAAAGTCATACCTAAAAAGTGCAACCCATCGTTTCAGTCTGATTGTATGGCCAGATCATTGACTTTGGGAACTACTCCTGCTTACCCCGCTTGCTCGCTTACCCGAAGTCGCAGGAGCAGTAAACCACATAAACTCTTTTACGTCTTTTATTGTGTAGTTGTTTTATGGGGAATGACGGATCTGAGAACTACATAAACCTTTTGCTATTTTAGAAATTGTTCTTTTTCTATGTTATTTGAAGAAATGAAAACTACACAATCTCCTTGGGAAACAGAAAGGCGTTGTTTTTGAGTGCCTCACCATCAGCCAAGAACAACGCAACCAAGCTTGTTTGTTTCAAAAATGTAGTTTATCCATGTTGATCGGTCTTTAAAAACTACGGAAATAATGAATTCATTTCAAAAATGTAGTTTGACAAACAAAAAATCTGATTCAAAAACCACGCAAATAGGTATTGAATGAGTTTTATGTAGTTTTCTTCGGCGTAAGTCAGGGAGAAACGTTCAGCAGGCGGGGTCGTGGAACGCCGCAGGTTCGAAGCACGGGCACCGTAGCCCGGGCTCTCGAACCTTTCCACCTGCCCGCCTGTGTCGGACAGTGTGCACGGGCGCGCAACCTCTGCAGAGTGGTTGGAATCAGAACAATCAACTCGACTAGTTTCAGCTCAGGAAACTTCGCTAATCCCAGTTTGGCAAGCTCGACATATTCCAGTTTGTAGAGCAGAGGGGCTCGGGTTGGCAAAAGAAAAACCGCGCTGTGGAGCGCGGTTTTTGCTATTTATCCCTGCAAAGAGGGTATGCCTGTCGGTGGTGAAGTGCTCGCTTACAGCAGGGAGGCGACGCACTGCTCGACGTCGGCCATGTCGGCGGTGGGCTCGAAGCGGGCGACGACGTTGCCGTCTCTGTCGACGACGAACTTCGTGAAGTTCCATTTGATGTCGGGGTTCTTCTTGTAGTTCTTGTCCTGAGTCTTGAGCAGGGTGTTCATCGCCAGCGCTTTCGGACCTTTGCCGAAGCCTTCGAAGCCCTGCTGGCTCTTGAGGTAGGTGTACAGCGGCAGCTCGTCTGGGCCGTTGACGTCGGACTTCTTCATCTGCGGGAACTGGGTGTTGTAGCGCAGGCGGCAGAAGGAGGAGATCTCCTCGTCGGTGCCGGGGGCCTGGTCTTTGAACTGGTTGCAGGGGATGTCGATGACTTCAAAGCCCTGGTCGTGGTACTTCTCGTACATCGCCTCGATGGGCTCGTAGTGCGGGGTGAAGCCGCAGCCGGTGGCGGTGTTGACGATGAGCATGACCTTGCCTTTGTTCTGCGCGAGATCATAGTCTTCGCCGAGGCCGGTCTTGAGGGTGAAGTCGTAAATGCTTGCCATAGAGGGTTCCTCCTTTGGAACGTTAGTACTGGGGTTTCCGGGGCGATATACGGCGTGCCGTTCGGACCACTCGCGAAGAGTGTGGACCGGGACTCCGTGCCCTTTTCTTTGTTCGAATAGATTGTACACAATTTATTTTCAGAAAACAACCCTTTTTCTCAATAAACAGAAAAAGTTTATTTTGAGGGGGCACCCCTGGCTCGACGAACGGAAGTCGAAATACAACCGCATGCTCTTCGGCCTGCGGTGAAGACAACACTGACACTCAGGAGAGAATTGGAGATATAAGAAAACTGCCGACCAGCACTGGCCGGCAGCTTTTCTTTTTCAGTGGTTCAGACCGGGCACTTGCCGCGGTCTTCGAGTTCCATGTCGCCTTTGACATAGTTGGCCTGGAACGCTTCGTTGATCTCGCGGATCTCCTTCTTGCCGTCGATGTAGTCCCAGTACATATCAGCGAGGGCCTCGACTTCGCTGTCGCAGTCGGAGAGGTTGCCGAGGGAGTCCTGGACGATCTGCTTCCGCTCTTCGCGGGTCGTATCTTTGATGAGGTAACTTTTAGCCATGGGGTGGCTCCTTTCTGTGTGGCGATATACGCCTTACGCTTCCGACGCCCGTACGATCTTGACGAAAAGCCTGAACTTCTCGCCGGGGATCATGAGCTGGTAGAGGGTGTTCATGTCGGCGCAGGCACGGTCGAAGGCAGTGGAGCGGGCTGCTTCGTCCGCGCCGTGGGCCGCTTCGAGCCCCAGTGCCCAGACGGCGTAGTGCACCGTGAAGACCTTGCCTTTGACGTCGGTCTTGACGCAGCCGTTGCGGGTGTAAAAAGCGTCCCGCCGGGTCCGTTCGGCGACCTGACCATCGTTCTTCGCAAAGTCGATGTCCTCGGTCTCGAGCAGGATGTACTTGCCGCGGTCCCGCACCAGCTCCGCGAGCCGCTGCAGGGTGCGCCCGCCGAGACCGGCATCCCGGTACTCCGGGAGGATGGCGTAATAGTCGAGGAGACAGGCATCGCAGTCCGGGGACTCAACGAAGAAGGCGTAGCCGCGAAGCGTGTCGAGCGGGTCGGACTCGTTCGCACCGGAACTGTTCTGCGAGTCCGGGCGTACATCGCCCACGTCCTCAAAGACGCCGACGGCGAAGTAACAGTCGTCCGCCCACATGCGGGAAATGCTCTTCCAGGGCTTCACCTCGTCGGCGGGGAAGTGGTGCTTCAGGTACCGACGGAAGACTGTGTGGGCCTCTTCTTGTGATAAAAAGTGTAGATAAGTGTTCACAGCAAAACATCCTGTTCAGCTTGGTTGATAAAATGGAAAAATTGGCTACAGAAAAGTTCCTTACTTTCGCCGCAAGGATAAGCTTTTCAGCCAATTTCTCCAACCTTTAGTTTTTCATTTTTGCTACGGCCGCGTCGGCACCTTTCCAGAACCAGTGGTTCAGGGCCCAGAGGGCGTAGCCGGCGGCGGTGATGACGGCGAACAGCACGATGTCGATGAGTATGTTCGGCATGTGCCCCTGCAGGTGCGGCAGGAGGAGCCCGCCGAGCCATTCCTGGATGGCGTAGAACTCGAGGGACATGGCGCCGTAGAAGCCGAAGAACTTCACGACGGCGTGGCCGACTTTGCTCTGGTCGATGATGTCGCTGAGCTTCACGATGAAGAACGTGAGCGAAATGCTCAGCAGGTAGTTCGGGATGCGGCAGTTGGAGTCTGGTACACCGAGCTGCAGCCCTCTCTGGTTCGTGAAATAGCTCAGCAACGCGCCTGCCACGAAGAACACGACCATGACGGCCCAGAACAGGGGCTTGTTCCACTCGAGGTCGAACGTGCCCCGGCGCTCTTCCTTCGGCAGTTTCTCCTGCTGGGTCATCCAGCCGAGCTGCACGCCGGTGAGGAAGATGGGGATGCGGTTGATGAACCCGTAGAGGTCCGCTCGGAACAGGTGTGTGCCACCGTAGGAGATGGCGGCCCAGACCGCGAGCGCCACCAGCGTGAACACCAGCTGGTTCTTCGCGCGGGAGTAGAAGCGCCAGTACAGCGGGAACACGAGGTACAGGGTCATGATGGCCGGAATGAACCACAGGAAACTGTAGATGCTGTGAGCATAGAAGTTCCAGCCGGTGACGTTCTTCACGTAGTCCGCGAGGGTCCAGTGCCAGGTCAGGGCCATGCATAACGCGGCCACGAGGGTGGGGATAGCAAGGCGTTTCAGCCGGCCGCCCCAGAAGGGCAGCAGCTTGTGCTTGCGCATGGCAAAGGTCAGGCCGATGCCGGACATGAGGAAGAACAGGTCCGGACCGAAGATGATGCTCCGGTGGAAGACGTCCTCCGCCCGTGCCAGGGTGTCGTTCCACAGGAACAGGTACTGCCACTCGTGGAAGTAGACGATGGTCAGTGCCGCGAAGCCCATGACGATGCCGCGGTACTGAGAGAGGAGCGTGAGCACGCTCCTCTGGGATCTCTTGTGTTTCATTGGAAAAGTGTTTCCTTTGGCGATTTAAATATTATTTCTTGAACAGGGTATCCATGATGCCGCGGCCGAGGGACGCGCCCAGGTTGCCGCCGAGCTTCTTGCCGAAGTCGCCGGCGATGGCCTTGCCGACGGTCTGGCCGATCTCACGGCCGACGGTGGAGCCGCCGGACTTCGCGACATTCTTGATGCTCTGCTGGCGGGCTTTCTCTTTCTTTTCTTTTTCCTTCTGCGCTTCCTTTTCCGCCTTCTCGATCTCTTTCAGGCGGGCCTTCTCCGCGTCGGCGGCAGCCTTCTCAGCGGCCTTCTGGGCGGCGGCAGCTTCACGCTCGGCGGCTTTCACCGCGTCGGCTTCGGCTTTGAGGCGAGCCTTCTCGGCCGCGGCCTCTGCCTTCTCGGCTTCCTTCGCCGCCTGCTTCGCGAGCTTCTCGGCTTCGGCGGCTTCCGCGTCAGCCAGGTTCTTTCTCTGCAGGAACTCGAAAGCGGAGTCGTTGTCGACATAAGAGCCGTACTTCGCATTCAGGGCGTCGCCCTGGATGAGGGAGGCGCGGACCGCGTTGTCGAGGGTGCCGAAGGCACTCTGGGGCGGGAGGATCTTGCAGCGCTGGACGAGGGTCGGTACACCGCTCTCGTCGAGGACGGAGATGAGCGCTTCACCGGTGCCCATCTCGAGGAGGGTCTCATAGGTGTCGAACGCGGGGTTCACGCGGAAGGAGTCGGAAGCGGCGCGGGCCTTCTTCTGCTCCGCCGGCGTGTAGGCGCGCAGGGCGTGCTGGACTTTATTGCCGAGCTGGGCGAGGATGCCCTCCGGGATGTCCGCCGGGTTCTGGGTGATGAAGTAGATGCCGACACCCTTCGAGCGGATGAGTTTGACGACCTGCTCGATCTTCTGGAGCAGTTCCTTCGAGGCGTTGTCGAAGAGCATGTGCGCTTCGTCAAAGAAGAAGGCGATCTTCGGCTTTTCGGGGTCGCCGACTTCGGGAAGGGTCTCGTAGAGTTCTGACATCATCCACAGCATGAAGGTGGAGTACATGTTCGGGTTGTTCATGAGCTTCTGGCAGTCGAGGATGTTGATCTTGCCCTTGCCGGAAGCGTCGCAGGTGAGCCAGTCGTGGATGTCCAGGGCGGGCTCGCCGAAGAACATGTCGCCGCCCTCGGCTTCCAGCGCGATAACCGCGCGGATGATGGAGGTGAGGGACTGTTTCGCAATGTTGCCGTAGGTCAGCGAATAGTCTTTCGCGTTCTCGCCGACATAGGTCAGCATGGAGCGGAGGTCTTTCGTGTCGATGAGGAGGATGCCTTCATCGTCCGCGATCTTGAAGATGACCTGCATGATGTCGGACTGCGTGTCGTTGAGCCCGAGGATGCGGGAGAGGAGGAGCGGGCCGACTTCGGAAACGGTGGCGCGCAGGGGCAGGCCCATCTCCTGGTAGACGTCCCAGAACGTGACGGGGTAGGACGAGAAGTGGAAGCCGTCCGCGGCGAGGCCCATCTCATCGACGCGCTTCTGAACGTTCTCGTTCTGCGTGCCGGGCTGAGTGAGGGTGGCCAGGTCGCCTTTGGCGTCGGCGAGGAAAACGGGGACACCGGCGTCGGAGAAGGACTCCGCGATGACGCGCAGGGTCGTGGTCTTACCGGTACCGGTGGCGCCGGCGATGATGCCGTGGCGATTCGCCTTGCTGAGGTAGATATACGCTTTTTCACCGTTCGCGTTGCCGATGTAAAGTTTGTTGTCAACTAACATAGGGGTTCCTCCTGTGCTCCAAAAGTCTGCCCGAAACGGGCGTTTATCATATCTCTATTATTTTACAAAAAAAGGCGATGTATTGCAACGAATGCAGTACATCGCCAGAGCGTTTTTACGAAGCGGCGGTCCGGAGACCGCGCGCATCAGCCGTGGAAGCCGGAGCCTTTCTGCTTGAGGACGGTGATCGGCAGGGCGGTCAGCAGCATGTAGGGCTGCATGGAAAGCTGTTTCGCTTTCTCGACCACGTTCATCTTCGGAAGGTCCGCGGGCAGGTAGTTCTCCTGCTTCTCCGCCTCGGTCAGTTTCGGCAGGTCGAAGATGTGGTCGTCACGGGCAAGTCGCGGAGCGTCGACATATTCGCCCTTCAGGATGTGCGCCATACGGGCACCGACGACGCCGAGGGCGCCGAAGCCGGTGGGCAGGAGCCAGGGGTTGTTCGGAGCCACGATGGGGACGAGGTAACCGCCGGCCAGCGTGGTGAGAGACATGTTCTTCGCCGGGTCGCAGCAGCCGGTCGCCTTCCAGAAGCAGATGTCTCTGGTGGTGGCGAGGGTGCAGTCGCCCATGCCGTACTTCTTCATCGGCAGTGCCTTCAGGTCTTCCTTCGTGTAGGGCTTGCCGGTGCGGTCGAACCAGTAGCGTTCGCCGTCGATCGGGACGCCGGGGCCCATGATGAAGCAGCACTTGAAGTCCTGTTTCATGGAGTCTTTGTACTTGAAGAACTCGAGGCCGGTCTTGACCGCGGCAAGGCAGCCGCCGTGGCATGCCTGCTCGAGGGCGAGGGCCATCATCTTCGTGGTGATGCGGTCGGCCTCGACGGAGTTGTTGGAGGCGACGATCTTGTGGACCTGGACCGGGTCGACGGGAGCGGGCGTGTTGCCCTCGCCGCCGATGATGCCGTCGATGACGGTGAGGTCCGGCTTGAACAGGTACAGAAGGTCGGCGAGTTTCTTGATGATGACGAAGCTTTTCGGCTCGACCGCCGGTACAGTGGCAGCTTCCTTTTTTACTTTCTTCTTGAACAATGACATAACGTTTCCTCCCATAATTGTTTTCCCAAACATCATAATCGTGCGGGATATTTCCCACCTACTATTATCCCACTTCAGTCGTATAGTTTACAATACGCGTACAGTTGTGCACACTTTACGAATTTCTGCCCGCCTCATTGGTCGATTTCACGAAAGAAAAAGAGCATCGCTTTCGCGATGCTCTTTGAAAATGGTCTGGTAAATCGCCAGCCTAGAACCATTTCTTCCAGCGGAAGAAGATGATCTCTCCGAGCAGGATGGCAAGGGAGAGGAAGATGACGTACGGGTACCCGTGGGCCCAGTTGAATTCCGGCATGATGAGGTTCATGCCGAACCAGCCGGTGATGAGCTGCAGGGGCAGGAAGACCATGGTGACGACAGTCAGGGTCTTCATCGTGTTGTTCTGGACGAGGTCGATCTGGGCCTGGTAGGCCTCGCGGACCTGCTCGAGGTACTCCTGGTTACGGAGGATGAAGTCGTACAGACGGTCGAATTTCTTATCGATGAAGACGAATTCCGGTTCCATGTCGGCGAGCTCGTCGGACAGGAGTTCCATCTCTTCGTAATACCGTTTTTTCTGGGAGATCTCCCGGCGGAGTTCCATGATGGCGTTGATGCCGTCCTTGTCGGGGACCGCTTCTTCCGAGAAGAGTTCGTCTTCGAGCGCTTCGATCTTGTCCTCGAGCCGCGCGAGCTCGTAGATGTCCGACGAGGTCAGGGCGAGGAAGAACGAGAAGAGTTCGTCGAACCCGGACTCGTGGTCGATGCCCTCGGCCTTCTCGATGAGTCGGGGCGTGCCGGTCATCATGCTGCAGCGCTCGTCGTTCGCGAAGAGCACCGCGCCGTGTTCGTCGACGGTGTGGAAGGACACGAGGAGGGCGCCGTTGTGGGTGCGGACGACGTAGTCGCGGGCACCGCGGACTTCCCGCTTCGTGGGCATATCGATGTACTTGTAGAAGTCTTTGGACTGGTCCGGCGCAAAGATCTGGATCATGGGGTACTCCTCCTTCCGCAAAGCTTTTGAAAAGACTGTTACTATTCTAACGCAAACCGGCGACGCATGTAAAGGAAAACGCTCTTTGAAATTGAATTGTGCTTGACTTTTTGCATCGCCACTACTAATATAAGGTACACAACGAAACAACTGAAGGAGGCAACTTCTATGAATACATTCCAGTACACACCCCAGGGCGTCTGCGCCCGCCAGCTCCAGTTCAGCCTCGACGACGACGGCAACGTCTCCGGCGTCAGCTTCTACGGCGGCTGCAACGGCAACCTCAAAGCCATCGGAAAACTCATCGAGGGCAAGCCGGCTCAGGAGGTCATCGATATCCTGAAGGGCAACGACTGTGCCGGCCGCGGCACCTCCTGCGCCGACCAGCTCGCCATCGCGCTCGAAGAGGCACTCGAGTACGTATAAAACCGAATTGGATTTTTTGTGGGCGATTTACGGAAACAAATCCGTAAATCGCCCCTGCTTTTTCTTGACTGAAATTAGCAAACCATTTTATACTAAAAAGGAAATAGTTTTCCCCGGAAGGAGTTGTATTTTTATGTACATGGACGAATACAAGCGCTGGATGGAAGCCGAGCTCGAGGACTTCGACCTGAAGGCTGAGCTGCAGACCATCGAAGGCGACGAGGACGCCATTGCGGACCGCTTCGCCGTCGCGCTGAAATTCGGTACCGCCGGCCTTCGCGGCACGCTGGGCGCCGGTACCAACCGTATGAACATCTGGGTCGTCCGTCAGGCCACCCAGGGCATCGCAGACTGGGTCAAGACCCAGGGCGGCACTCAGACCGTCGCCATCTCCTATGACAGCCGTCTCAAGGGCTGGGACTTCGCGAAAGCCGCGGCCGGCGTCCTCGCCGCCAACGGCATCAAAGTCCGCATCTATGACGCGCTGAACCCGGTCCCGGCACTGAGCTTTGCCACCCGGTACTACAACTGCAACGCGGGCATCATGGTCACTGCGTCCCACAACCCCGCCAAGTACAACGGCTACAAGGCATACGGCCCCGACGGCTGCCAGATGACCGATGACGCGGTCGCCGTTGTGTACGATGTCATCCAGAAGACCGACGTCCTCACCGGCGCCAAGTACATCTCCTTCGCGTCCGGTGTCTCCAAGGGCCTCATCAAATTCGTCGGCGACGGCTGCAAGAGAGCCTTCTTTGATGCCGTCGAGTCCCATCAGGTCCGCCCCGGTCTCGCGAAAGACGCCGGTCTGAAACTCGTCTACACTCCGCTGAACGGCACCGGCCTCGTCCCGGTCACCACCGTTCTGAAGGACATCGGCATCACCGACATCACCATCGTCCCGGAGCAGGAGTACCCGAACGGCTACTTCACCACCTGCTCGTACCCGAACCCCGAGATCTACGCCGCCATGGAAATGGGCGTGAACCTCGCGAAGGAAGTCGGCGCGGACCTGCTCCTCGCCACCGACCCCGACGCCGACCGTGTCGGCATCGCCATGAAGTGCCCGGACGGCTCCTATGAGCTCGTCACCGGCAACGAGATGGGCGTCCTGCTCCTCGACTACATCTGCGCGGGCAAACTCGAAAAGGGCACCATGCCCGAGAACCCCGTCGCCTGCAAGTCCATCGTTTCCACGCCGCTGGCCAACCTCGTTGCCGAGCACTACGGCGTCGAGATGAGAGAGACCCTCACCGGCTTCAAGTGGATCGGCGATCAGATCGCGGCCCTCGAAGCGGACGGCGAAGTTGAGCGCTTCATCTTCGGTTTCGAAGAGAGCTACGGCTACCTGGCCGGCCCCTATGTCCGTGACAAGGACGCCGTCATTGCCTCCATGCTCATCTGCGAAATGGCTGCCTACTACAGAAGCATCGGCTCCTCCATCAAGCAGCGCCTCGAGGAAATCTACGCCGAGTACGGCCGTTACCTCAACCAGGTCGACTCCTTCGAGTTCCCCGGCCTCTCCGGTATGGACAAGATGGCCGGCATGATGGCATCTCTCCGTGAGAACCCGCCGAAGGACATCGCCGGCATCCCGGTCGCGAAGGTCACCGACTACCTCAAACCCGAAGAGACCGGTCTTCCGAAGTCCAACGTCCTCACCTACAGCCTTGAAAACGGCGAGACCGTCGTGGTCCGTCCCTCCGGCACCGAGCCGAAGATCAAGGCGTACTACACGACCAAGGGCGCCGACCTCGCCGAGGCACAGGCCCACAAGGACAAACTGGCCGAGGCGCTGGCTCCCATCTTCGCGTAAGGACGAAACGGCGTACATCGCCAACAAAAATACCAAAGGCTCCGGATAGACCGGGGCCTTTTTTCTATGCTATAATGGCTGACAGATATCTAGTTTTGAAACCGAGGTGGCCCTATGGCCAAAGAGAAACAAATCATCAAATATGACCTGACGTTCGAGACGCTCGGCGACGTCAGCGCGGAGCTCGACGCGTACCTGCGGGAGCACAATACGGACCCGAAAGATGTCCAGACCGCGCTGCTGCTCCTCGAGGAGATCTCGGTCCGGTTCC
>Ga0256407_10014473_pt1 | contig 10379 bp, 5 predicted proteins | sample RumenRJG_04DNA_FD_193489 | JGI IMG/M metagenome (GOLD analysis project Ga0256407, IMG submission 193489) | Bovine rumen microbial communities from Lethbridge, Alberta, Canada - RJG_04 | ecosystem: Host-associated > Mammals > Digestive system > Stomach > Rumen | place: Canada: Alberta | collected... | reverse complement strand
AAATGCGTACGCCGACCCCGGAATAAATCCGGGGTGACATCGTCAAAAAAATTCAATTATTTTTGCAACAAGAGTTTCCAAAATCAAAAAATTATACTATCTTTGTGTTCGTTCCGCTAAGGACCACGCGGTCGTGGTGGAATTGGTAGACACGCTAGCTTGAGGTGCTAGTGGGAGCAATCTCATGACAGTTCAAGTCTGTCCGACCGCAGAAAAAGACTCGATGAAAATCGAGTCTTTTTTATTTGCATTGACGCCCTTTCCCTCTCCCCCATAAAATTCTACATTTGCGACCATGAACCGTTTTGAACTGAAAAAGACGTCGAAGAAATCCAAGGCCCGTCTGGGTGTTCTGCACACCGACCACGGCGACATCCAAACGCCGATTTTATGCCGGTGGGCACCGAAGCGACCGTAAAGGCCGTAACGCCCGCACAACTCAAGGAAGACATCAAGGCCCAGATTATCCTCGCCAACACGTACCACTTGTACTTGCGCCCTACAACGCCCAAAATCGCAGCCGCAGGCGGCATCCACAAGTTCATGAGCTGGAATGGCCCGGTGCTCACAGACAGTGGAGGATTCCAGGTGTGGAGCTTGAAGGAACTTCGCAAGATCAAGCCCGAAGGCGTTGAATTCCGAAGCATTTTGGACGGTTCAAAGCACTTTTTTAGCCCGGCAAGCGTGATGAACGCCCAGCGCGAAATCGGCGCGGACATCATCATGGCGCTCGATGAATGTACACCGTACCCGAGCACGGTCAAGGAAGCGGAACACAGCTTAAACTACACGCTCCGCTGGACCGCCGAAGCAATGGAATGGCTCAAGGAACACCCGCCAATCCACGGTTACAACCAGCAGTTTTTCGGCATTATCCAGGGCGGCATGCACACGCACTTGCGCAAGCAGGCCATCGAACGCATCGCAGAACTCGGCCCCGATGGCTATGCCATGGGCGGGCTTTCGGTCGGCGAACCGACAGACACGATGTACGAAATTGCCGACTTCTGCACGGACTACCTGCCGACAGACCACCCGCGCTATGTGATGGGCGTCGGAACGCCGTGGAACTTGCTGGAATTGATCGGACGCGGTGTCGACATGTTCGACTGTGTGATGCCCACGCGTAACGCCCGTAACGGCATGCTATTCACAAGCGAAGGTGTGCTCCGCTACAAGGCCGCCCGCCACGCCGAAGAATACGACAAGCCGGTTGACCCAAATTGCGACTGCTACTGCTGCCGCAACTTCAGCCGTGCCTATTTGCGCCACCTACACCACGCTGGGGAATCGCTCGGCTACACGCTCGCCAGCATCCACAATCTGCACTTCTACCTGCACTTGATGCAAGAGGCAAAGGACCACCTCGCCGACGATACATTTGAAGAATGGGCAAAAGCGAAGTGCGAAGTATTGCAACGCGATTTGCAATAAGGAGTGTTTAGGGAGATGCCCGCTCGGTGGCGGGCATGACACAATCGCTAAACTTTACTAGATCCTTCCGCCTTCGGCGTCAGGATGACGAGTCTGAAAAAACGCCCCGGACTATTGTCCGGGGCATTTTGATGGTTACTTAAGCGCTCCGCAAAGGAGCGCATCAGTCTTTACTTGATGGAGATACGGGCTGTTTTTGCAGCGCCGTTCATCATCACGCGAACAACGTAGTTGCCATTGCTCAAGTTCTTGAGGGAGAACTGGCTTGCACCGGCATTCACATTTTCGCTGAAGCTTTCAACGACATGGCCCATAAGGTCGAAGACCTGGACTCGAGCCTTGCCAGCCTTGTTGAAGTTCACATTCAAAACGTTGCCGTTCATACCGAACTTGATACCGCTAGCAGCGCGAGCAACTGTCTTGATGCCAACCTTCGCTTCGACACACTTGAGGTCGTCCACATAGAGATAGTTGATCTTCGGCTGATAAACAACGCCCTTGTAGCCAACAACTTCCCAAGCCATCTTCTTGATAGCACCCCAGTTGAGGTCCTTCGGGTCATTAGTCCAGTTCGGCTGAACAATGTCTTCGACATTGATAACCAAGGTCTTCCAAACCTGGGAATCATCAAGCTGATATTCGTGGTAAGCATAGTCCGTCACAGAACCATCCTGGACCTTGAATGTATGAGCAGAACCCTTGTAACGGTAGCTAATTGCATCGCACTTGCTCAAGTCAATGCCCTTAGAGGTATCAGCATTCGTATTGAGGCCAAGAGCCACAAACGGAGCTTCGGTATAGGTTCCCTGATCCCAATTGATGTCCTTCAAACCAACAAAGCCCTTAGTGCCATTCGTCTGATCTTCCGTACCCGGGAAAACAACCACATAGCCACCAAGCTGTTGGTCATAGACGTTAGAAATAGAGGACTTTCCACCCGGTTCCTTATCCGTGTAAGCATACCAGGTACCAGTCGTCTTGAGAACTTCGTCAAGATCTTCGACATCGTCGATATCCACAACAGTCTTTGCAACAACCGTAGAAGAAGAACCCGGAACAATTGCGCTAGAAGAAGTCGGAGCAATGACGCTGCTAGAAGAACCAGCAACAACAGAAGAAGAACTCTGGCCAACAGCAGCACTAGAAGAAGACTTCGGCGTATCGCTAGCGCCACCGCTAACAGCAGTGAAGGAAAGACCATCGCACTTCACGTCATCGATGTAGAGGTACGGATACTTGGGCTGGTTCAATTCGTCCGGATACTTTTCGAGGCCCTTGATTTCCCAAGAAAGGCGTGTTGCATTTTCCATCTTGATCGGCTTAGAGCGAGAATCGTCACCCCATGTTTCCTGCTTCAACATGTCCGTCGTAATTTCGACTTCCTTCCAACCTTCAGATGCATCCTTGTTCACGCGGTGATAGTTGTAGTCAGTAACGTCGGTCGTTTCGATAGCGAAGTTGTGGCTTGCACCCTTGTACTTGTACTTGATAGTCTTGCACTTTGCAAAGTCTGCATAAGCCTTCGGAGAATCCTTAGCCGGTTCCTTCAAGAGCGTGAGGAACATCTTGATGTACGGACCGTAAGAGAGAGAACCCTTACCAATCTTGACATCCTTAAGAGCGGCAACATACTTGGACGTATTCTTGTTATCGCCGCTGACCGGATAGACAACCTTGTAAGTCGTGTTGCCGAAATCGTCTTTGATCTTTTCGTTAGAAATGGAGCTTGCACCACCGTTTTCCTGATCTTCGACAGCAGCCCATGCACCACCGAGGTAACCATAACGGTCGCCATCTTCCATGTCATCGAGGATAGAAGTCGTAGCACCGTTTGCGACACCCGTAGAGAAGCCGGATTCTTCTTCGGCATCACCATTCTGGAGGCCGCAATCCTTATAAGAAGCGCCACCGAGCTTGCCCTTCACATACTTACCAGAATTGGTGTAAGTGAAACCATTTTCGAACATGGCGTTAGCAAATGCAGCAGAAGTTTCGTTCATAGCAGAAGCGTTCCAGTTCGTCCAGGACACGCCCTTCTGAGCCATCCATTCTACCCACTTGTTGCTGGAGCCTTCATCCGGCTGGCCATCACCGTTGGCATTGACTGTCCCCCATTCGGTAGCGAACACAGGCACGCCCTTACCCATAGCGGATTCAGCAGCCTTGTTGTAACCGCCATCGCCCATATAGTGAGTTGCGGCATAGAAGTGGAGCGTACAACCATAGTTCTTGTCGTTGATACCTGCGTTAGCGCAGTTATCCGGCTGGCTCGACCATCCCGGGCTACCCACGAGGATGAGGTTATCAGAATACTTACGGATAACCGGAATCACCTGGTCGGCATGCTGCTTCACGGCATCCATGCTACCGGTCGGTTCGTTCCAGATTTCGAAAATCACGTTATTGTACTTACCGTATTCCTTAGCAGCATATTCGAAGAATTTGACAGCATCGTTAGTATAGCCTTCGGAAGATTCGATGTGCCAGTCAATGATGACGTAAATGTCCTTATCGACAGCAGCATTCACTACGGACTTGAGCAAAGCCTTCTGGAAGCCTTCTCCACCCGTCGTGTAAGAACGGCCTGAGCTATTGAACTTTTCGTCTGCTGCACCGAGAGCAAAGCGCACAACTTCGATACCCATGTCGTCAACCAAGCGGTTGATGCCCTTTTCAGAGTAGAAGTCAGTAGAATAGGTGTTGCCCGAGCTCCAGAAGAGGCTCATGCCCTTCACCTGGACAGCCTTTTGAGAGTATTCCGGGCAAGAACCAGAAAGCTTGCCACCATTTGCGACGAGTTCACCGTATGTGCTCACAGGGCCAACACGGCTTGCAGTGACTGCCATAGCAGAAGTTACGGCAGCACAAGTCAAAAGTGCGAAGACTTTTTTCATAAACATCCTTTTGGGTTCACCCAATCTCCGCAACCATATAATCCCAAGCGAAAGATAAATATTATGGGGGAAAATAGATGTAATTTATTTAGAAACATTGATTTTCATTCAAAAAAGGCTATTTGGGATAGAAAATTTTACAGAAAAAAACTATTGGTCATTAGTCAATGGTCAGTAGTTATTGGTCAATATTTTTTATTGTCACCAAAAGAGCTATTTCAACCAAAGACTAACGGCCAGCAGCCAGAAACCAACAACTAGTTCTTTGCAAACTTCATGGTCCGCAAGCCAAGAGTGGTCTTGAAGCGTACGATATAGACGCCTGCACGAAGCGCGCTCAAGTCCACAACTCGGGCGTCACCTACGTTCTTAAGGCCAGCAATACTGACGCGGCGGCCGTCGATACCGACAATATCCAAACGGGAGACGTCGGAAGTTCCGATGACAAGGTGTGCAGAACGGGAATCGTAGAAAATCTCGCGAGACACCACCGGCATGACATTTGCAATCCCAGTCGTTTGAGAAGAACTCGAGCTTTCGACCTTTTCGCTGCTGGAACTAGACTTCGGCGATTCCGAAGAGCTTGAGGATTCAACCTTTTCGCTGCTAGAACTGTTACTGGATTCTTCGCTCGATGAGCTCAGAATGACGTTGGAAGAAGAAGAGCTCTGGTTGACACTGGAAGAGGATGAGCTCTGGTTGACGTCGGAAGAGGAAGAATACTCCATCACTTCGCCGTTACCGCCCTTGTAAGCCATAAGCGCGTCTTTGAGCGCCTGGTTCACGTCAGAGGAGGCGTCATCAACAGAATTGTCAAACGTCCACTTGAAATCGCCCCCCTGCAAGCGGCCAGCATAGGCACGAACGTTCGCCACAGCCTGTTCCGGAGAATCCGCCGTGTAGCTGTACATGATGGACTTGTCCGTATCGAAGTTGTTGTAGGTGTTTTCGCCCGAATAGGACTTGACACTAGACGGCACCTGAACATCGCGCGAAGTCACCACGTAAGCATCGAAATCGGCCTTGGAATCAATATCGCCAATGGCGGTTTCCTTGCCCTTCAAAATGTACTTGCTTGCACCATACGGAATGAACGTGTAAGAGCCTTCCATATAATTGTTGTAAGCCTTGATTGTACCGCCAGCTTCCTTGCTGAACGTACCGTTGTTTGTCGGATCACGCTTGGTTCCGCTTGCATAGACGTCGGTCCCTTGCAACGAGGTCATCATCGGATACTTGCAATTGCGGAAGTAGTTTGCTTCCATGAATACGGACGAACCGAGCGTAGAACCTGCGCCGTACTTGGCATTGCCATCGTAGTAGTTGTTGTAGACATGGGCGCTGTAATAACGCACACGCGGGTGACGGCTATCGGAATGGTCGTACCAGTTGTGGTGATACGTGATATAGTAACCTTCGCTAGTCCCTTCCTTGAGACCTAACAAGTTCGACTTGCCATTATCCCAGAAGTGGTTGTAGCTGAACGTGATGAAAGAAGACATCTTGCAGTCCAAGGCGCCATCGCCCTTGACCTGGTCCTTATCGCTGCCGGCATGGCCGTAGAAAAAATCATTGTTGTGTACCCACACGTACTGGTTGTTCTGCTGCAAGCCAATGTTGTCACCTTCATCGCTATCAACATTCATGAGGCCCAGGTTGCGGATTTCCACATTCTGAGCATTCTTGACGCGGATGCCCCAGCCGTTTACCGTAGCATCGTTACCGATACCTTCCACCGTCACGTAGGACGTTTCGGACTTGCCGAGATCAATCATCATGTCGCCCTGCACAAGCGAATCAGAATCCGTCACATTGCCAATGAAGCGCAAGTCGAGCGGAGTCGTCTCGTAGCCCTTCTTGTAGCAATTCAAGATGCCCTGGAAGCTCTTGCAAGTATTCTTTGTGCCCTTGGCATTCATGGTCACATCCATCGTCACCGAATTTTTGGTGCTCTCGGTAACATAAATTACGGTGGCTCCGTCCTTAAGCGTACCGTCAGCCTTGTAGGCACCCGGAACACGGCCATTGCTGAACGCAAAACCAGCTCGGTCATGAGCTTTGACCGTCAAAGATTTCGAGGTTGTCGAAGCGGTTTCCTTGCCGCCTTTTACAGACGCGACCTTGAGCGTGTAGCTACCGGCCTTGAGGCCAACCACGTCCACACGGTACTTAGAACCATACTTGCGGATGAGCGGAGCATCCACCTTGACGTTACTTGCACCAGCGCCCGAATAATAGACGTTGTAGCTATCGGAACCATCAGATGCCCATTCGGCATAGGCCGATTCTAAAGCACCAGAAGCTGTCTGAAGAGAAACTTGTGCGTTGGCCACAACAAAAAGGCCTGCACACGCGAAAACAGAAACGACGTGTTTCATAAAACATCCCACCACAAAAACGGGCTAACAAATAGCCCCACACCAAGTATTAATATACAGCAATTGTCAATTTTTCGCAACATATTTTTTCGTTGCATTGAAAAATCTGATAAAAGACGCATTTTGTCGCTTTCACGAAAGGTGAATTTTATTTTGCGTGAAATTTTCCAATAAAATTTTATATTGTGGTCGCTACGTGTGGATGGGAAACCTTTGAGGATGAGTATGTTAAAAAAGACTTTTTTAGCAGGCCTTGCTGTATTTGGCCTCGCATTCACGGATAGCTATGCCGGTTTGAGCGATGACGATTACATCGAAGCCGCATGGATGACGACCCGTTTCTATGGAGCCCAGCGTTCTGGTCAGGGTCCGAACTGGATCCTCGACGGGACAAATAATCCCACCAGCTTTACAAACGAAAAATATAACGGTAAAGACGTAAGCGGTGGTTGGTTCGACTGCGGTGACCACGTGATGTATGGCCAGTCCCAGGGTTACTCCTCTTACGTTTTGGCACTCGCATTTGCAGAATTTACTACAGGTTTTTACGACCTCTACACCGGTGACTACACCGACTACAAATCAAGCAAGGATTATACCCGCAAAGGCGGCAAGCCAAACGACGTGCGCGATCTTCTCGAAGAACTCCGCTACGAAGCCGATTTCTGGGTCAAGGCTGCCATCGACGAAAACAACTTTGTGACCGTGAAGGGCAACGGCAACCAAGACCACAACAAGTGGGTGACCGCCGGTGCCATGACTAAGCTCGGAACTGGCGACGGTGGCGAACCGCGCGAAATTACAGGTAACGCAAACGATGCTTATACACCGGGTATGGCCGCAGCAATGCTCGCCGTGATGGCCCGAATCGACCCCGATGAATCGGCTCGCGAAAAATACCTGAAGGCAGCAAAGACTGCATTTGCCTACGCCAAGAAGCACAAGGGCGTCACAAATTCCCAGGGATTCTATGAAAGCAGCTGGTGGAACGGCATCTGGGAAGACGGTCCGTTCCTTGCGGCAACAGAACTCTACCGTACCACCAAGGATGAATCTTACAAGACCGAGGCCAAGAATTTCTACGACAAGATCGACTTCGACAAAAATAGCTACTCCCGCTTCAGCTATTCTGATGCAAGTCCGCTCTCTAACATTATGGGCGAATACACTTTCAATTTCCATCCGCCTGCAGACTTTTCAGGAGCGGTAGGCTACCTCGACAGAATGTACCTGGAACAAACAGACGGCAAGGGTATTTACAATAAAGAAACGGGTGGCCCAGGCAAGTTCTCTACACGCACACCATCTGGCGGCGCATTCCTTTACGCCCTTTATTCCAAATTTTCAGGGGACAATTCTTACGACGAAGCCATCGAAAAGAATATCGCATACCTCCTCGGCGACAACAGCAACAAGAAATCTTACGTTGTCGGTTTCGATCGCAACGGAGCCAAGGCGCCGAGCAGGCCGCACCATCGCGGTTACTATGGCAACGAAGATCCAGGTCGCGACGTCAATGGTGCAGGCAATCCTCCTGAAAAAAACAAACTTTTGGGCGGCATGATTGCAGGCGACTTCACAAGTGGCAGCCACAACGGTTCTACCGCAAACTGGCAGGTGAACGAAGTTTGCGTAGACTTGAACGCACCGCTCGTTGGCGCTCTCGGCTACATCTTGAGCAAGCGCGCCCCGGTCAAAAAAGTCGGAAGCGATATTGAAGTTCCAGAAGAAAAACCTGATTCTTCAGAAAAAGAAAGCATCATTGGCGGACGTATGCTGAACTCAATTGCATTCAACGTCATTCGCAATTCGTCGTCGTTCACAATCAGCAGTGCAAATAGCGCCCCGTTCAAAGTTCAAATTTTCAGCTTGAGCGGCAAGCTTGAACAGGAGTTCACAAGCAAAGGAACAAGCCTGAATGTGAGCCTCAGAAATAAAGGCATGCAGATTATCAAGGTTATGTCCAAGAATGCAACAAAGACATTCAAGGTGAATAATTACTAAAGCGGCTTCGCCGCACATAGCAAGAGTGCGCGGCACTCGAAGCAATTTGATCGAACTTAGAAGCCCGTGCAAGATGCGCGGGCTTTTTTGCATTATTGTTTAATACGTTCAATCGCTTCTTTGAAAATCGCGGGATCTTGCAACAAGCTTATCACCACCCAGCCATCTTCATCAAAGTCAAAGAAGAAGCCCGGCTGCACAAGCACATGCTTTTCACGAAGCACGCGGAGCGCGAGTTCCTCGTCGTCATCGCCGAGACGCACAACGGCGTACCAGCCGCCAAGAACTTCGGGGCAATACTTGGACGGAAACGCTTCGCGGAGCGTCTGCCAATTCTGTTGCAAGCGGTCGAGGACTTTAGATTCGTAAGCTGCGGAAAGTTTAAGCAGAGATGCGCCAAGAGCCTGCGCTGGCGCAGAAACGCTCAAGTATGCGTCTTCGACGAATTCAAGAGCCGCGCGAATTTCTTCGAAATTTTCGCGAGGGGCGTAGAACGCCATCCAGCCGAGCTTTAGCTGCGGCGAACCCACGGCCTTGCTGAGACCGTTCAGCCAGAAAATCGGGCACTTCGGTCCATCTTTTGGAAGGTTGATAAAGTCACCTCCGCCCGCATCCCAGAGATCCTGCTCCTTCGAACCTAACTCAACTAAGTCAACAAGTTGACTAGTTTCGTATATCGACTCCACTTCGTTTCGCTCAGGATGACAAGGCGCGAAAACATATTGCCAAGTGCGCGAGACTTTATCCGTGAACGCGTAATCGCCGAAGACTTCGTCGACGACGAGAATCATGTTGTTCTCTTCGCAGAAGCGAACTGCCTCGTTCCATTCTTCACGCGAAATGCAATGACCGGTCGGGTTATGCGGCGAAACAAGCAACAAGATTTTCGCGCGTTCCGGCGCCGCCAAGAGGCTATCGGAATCTAGGACAAAGCGGAAAGTCGCACCCTTTTGTCTCTCGTCTGTAGCGTGCTTGCGAGCGTTCTCTCGTCTAATCTTAAGAAAGTACGGAGCGCATTCCAAATGTTCGAGCTGCGCAAGCGTATCCAAAAGTGGATAGCCAGGCATCGGCGTTAAAATCACATCGCCCGGATCGCAGAAGGTCTTGAACAAAACGGAATAAGCTTCGCTCGTGCTTGCGGTAAGGATTATCTGCCCCGCGGTAAAATTACCACCACGCTGCCGGTAATACTCCACCACCGCCTCGCGTGCCGACTTCCAACCCGCCGCATCTGGACTCCAATTGCCAAAAGCTTTACGGCCTTCATCGACCGCATCATCCAAATCCACCGGCAAGCCAGCCTTCACGGGGCTGCTCACCGTCATGTCGATAAACGGAAGCGCATCCGAATTTGCGCACTCCGCAAACACATCCGCTTTTGCGCGTTCCAGTTCAGCAAAGAACGGCGACGGAGAAAGATCTTTAGGAAGTCGAGAAGAAAGCATGGTAGCTCAAATCTAGCAAATGCAAATGGCTCTCTAAAATCCGACTCCCTAATTCACAATTCCATCAGTCTCTGACGCAACGGACGTAATGTCCGTATTTTTTCTTTATAGAGCGTATATTCGTAGTATTGGATGAATAAGGAATATTCATACGATATGCATAATCATCATTCTCTGGGGTTGAGCTCCAAAAGAAGGCGTTATCTCCCAAATAAAGATAATTG
>Ga0256407_10014471_pt1 | contig 10379 bp, 11 predicted proteins | sample RumenRJG_04DNA_FD_193489 | JGI IMG/M metagenome (GOLD analysis project Ga0256407, IMG submission 193489) | Bovine rumen microbial communities from Lethbridge, Alberta, Canada - RJG_04 | ecosystem: Host-associated > Mammals > Digestive system > Stomach > Rumen | place: Canada: Alberta... | reverse complement strand
TTATCCTGAACCAATCGGAAGCATACCATTGCTATCTGACCTACCGCGACGGTTACGGGGCAACCACCAACCAGCCTTGGAAAATGACGTTCGACGATACGCACCGTACAGGTGGCGATGCCGTCACACAGTTGGCTGTTGGCGACTATATAGAAATACTGCTGATTTATAATCCGACAAAGGGCGAGTACCGCGCCTATGAGGTGGTACATAATAATTAATATTAAAGGAACTATGGAACAGAAACAAGAAACAAAGTTTTTCGACTTCACGCAAGTCGAGATGGAAGTGAGTTTTGACGAGAAGATGAAGGTGGACATCTCTAAGACACTGGGAAACGTGATCCACCAGAACACTGGCGACCTGGGGCTTGATGAGATAGCCCGCACCATCTATAAGGATGGAAAGGCCGACATCCCCGTCGTCTATATCCCTGCAATCGTAAGCATCCTGAAGATGCCCCAGTCGCTCATGGCGGCAGGCGGCAAACGTGCATTAATAGAAATGTTTAATCAATAAAAAGTAATGATCATGGCAACAATCGATTTTTCACAGATTCCCGTCAAAAATGTCAAAGGACAGACGGAAGTAAAGGATTACAAGGATTACCTCGCAGAGCAGCTCTACAACCAGAGCCACGACGAGGAAGGTGTTTTGTTGGCTCAGAAGATTGCACAATCAGAAGGCGAAGTAGAACTGAGCGAGGATGAGTGCAAGATACTCAAGACCTTGCTCGCGCCGTACCCATATTTTATGCGATCGGCTTTCGATGAACTGCTGAAATAATGTGTTTTCATCATAGATTAGTTTTAGTTGAATTTTTGGGGAGCCAGCGGGCTCCCCTTTTTGTCTTTTAACGATTGGTAAACCCCCGACAGCTTTTTGTCAGAGTTGTAAAGACAAAAAGCAAAATCAATATGAAATGGCTCACGATTGAAGACATCAAGAAGCAGTTGCGCATCGACTACAGCTATGAGGACGATGTGCTCGACCTTTATGGTTCGTCAGCCGAAGACACCGTGCTGAACTACCTGAACAGGTCGTATCAGGAACTGCTCGAAACCTACGGCGAAGTGCCTGCGCCAATACGCCAGGCCACGCTGATGCTGGTGGACAACAGCTACCAGCACCGCACACCAGCGGAACCTACCAACATGTATTACGTGCTCTACGGCTTCGATAATCTTGTGAAGCCGTACATGCGTCTGAGTGGTGGCGTTGGTAACTGTCTGCGCATCGCAACCTACACCGTCGGTTCGCAGATCAAGATACAGGTGGGCGGCATCATGCCAGACGGCACACCAGAGTTTGCAGACATCGACTTCTCGCTGGAGGTGTATAACGACGACGCGAAGGACAAAAAGGTTGCATTCACCAAAGAAGAGTGCGTGCTGACGGCCAATGGCTATGCCGTGCTGGTGGACTCCGACAAGCTCGGTATTGGCACTTACATGCTGAAGATGACGAAGATGGTGCCCGACGATGACTTCCCCGACGGTGTGCGCAAGGATGTGCATCGCGTGAATCCGAATGTGAAGGTGACAGGTTAGTAAACAATCAAAAAAAACGAAAAAATATGTTTGATATTAAAAATGTAATCCAGAAAGGTGAACGCGCGAAGTATCAGGTCGTCGTGAACTACGAAGACTTCTCGATGCGCAACGACGACTTCACCATCCGTCTGTACTGGGGCATGAAGGGTGACGAAATCGTGATCCCGAAAAGCGACCTGTTGCAAGACGAGGACGGCAAGTTCTTCATCCAGTTCGACACGAAGGACATGATAGGCATCGTGAAGGCAGAGGTGACTGCCTACGTAAACGATTCAGACTATCCTGACGATGTACGCACAGAGATGGAGCGTGTGCCGGTTTGCTTCGTGAATGGAGCCGACAAGTTGCCCATCCGCATGGGTAGCGACTATCTCTACGACGGTCAGCACGTGACCTTCATCCGTACCAGTCTCAGCGGCCTGCGCTCGCTCTACTTCTACCTGCGCGACATCGTTGGTCTGTTCCTCTTCGATTCCACAGGCCGACAGCTCAGAGCACGCAAGCGTGAGCGTAATTCATAGACAGATTATTAACATATTAAAAACTATACGATTATGGCAGAACAAGATTTTTATTTCCAGATGACTGCTGAGGATATGCAGCAGCGACTGAACCAGGTGCCCATCAACAGATCGGCCATCGAGCAGGAGACAGCTAACCGTCAGGAGGCTGACGATGCACTATCTGAGAGAATCGACAGCAAGCAGGACGCGCTGACCTTCGACGATGCACCCGTTCAGAACAGTCAGAACCCCGTGAAGTCGGGTGGCATCAAGGCCGCCATAGACCAGATGGGAGCCACGAAGCAAAACGTGCTGACGTTCGACAATGCACCGGCACTCGGTTCGCTGAACCCCGTCACATCTAACGGCATCAAGCTGGCTGTGGATGCAGAAGAGACGAGGGCACGCTCGGCAGAGTCGGCCCTGAACACTTCCAAGCAGGACAAGCTGACCTTCGACAATGCGCCGACACCGAACAGCACAAACCCCGTGACCTCTGACGGCATCAGCCGTGCCATTGCCGACTTCATCACGGCCAGCGTGAACAACCTCGTGAACTACTATGCGAAGAGTCAGACCTATACCAAGGCAGAGGTGCAGGCACTTGTTGACACCGTGAAGCAGTTCACCTACGAGGTTGTGGAAACATTGCCACAGGCTTCAGCCCTGACGATGAACAAGATTTATCTCGTGCCTTCGCCCACACCACTGTCACAGAACACGCGCGACGAGTTTATCACAATCGCTCGTGAGCAGAGTGGCAGCGTGGTATATCAGTGGGAGCAGATCGGCTCGACATCTATCGATTTGTCGCTGTACTCTACGACCGAGCAGATGAACGCAGCCATCGCCAACGCCCTCGCTGCCTACTCGACCACGGCACAGATGAACCAGGCCATTGCAACGGCTCTCACCTCATACTACACCAAGGCAGAGATCGACGCGGCTCTGGCTACGAAGCAGCCCGTGCTGACCTTCGACACGGCACCGGCTGCTGGATCAGCCAATCCTGTGACATCGAGCGGCATCAAGGGAGCCATCGACGCGATGGGAGCCACAAAGCAGAACGTGCTGACCTTCGACAATGCCCCCGCAGCCGGTTCGCTGAACCCCGTCACCTCTGCCGGTATCGCTGCCGCCATCCAGAACTTCATCACCCGTTCCGTGGCCGACCTCGTGAACTACTACACGAAGACAGACACATACACCAAGACCGAGGTGCAGGCACTCATCTCCAGCGTTGCTCAGTTCCAGTTCGAGGTGGTGGATGTGCTGCCAACGGCTTCAGTCGAGACGATGGGTAAGATATATCTCATTCCAAGTGCTCACGCCGTAACTGACAATATCAAGGATGAGTATATCACCATTCTCACCGAGGTGGATGGTTCTATGACCTACAAATGGGAACAGATAGGCACCACAGCCGTTGACCTCTCAGGCTACTACACCAAGACTGAGATCAACAGCATGCTGGCCGACTACTCGACCACCACTCAGATGCTTGCAGCCATCGCTCAGGCACTGACATCGTACTATACGAAGGCAGAGATTAACACCCTCATAGCTTCGTACTACACCAAGACCGAGGTCAACAACCTGCTGTTGCAGAAGGCTGACAAGGTGGCCAACGCCACGAACGGCAACATCGCCGAGCTCGATGCCAACGGCAACCTGCGCGACGCTGGCAAGAAGGTGGGCGACTTCCAGCTGAAGATTCTCGACCTCGCACCCATCGGCTTCGGCAAGGGAACCTGCTCGACGGCTGGCAATGTGGCTGCAAAGGTGGTGACCATCCCGAACTTCCTGCTGCTGAAGGGCGGTATCGTATGCGTACACTTTACGAACGCATTCACCGCCACTGGTGCAACACTGAACATCAACAACCTCGGCGCAAAGGCCATCAAGCTCTACGACTCGAACATCCCGCCACACAAAGTAAACAACCATGCCGAGGTGACGATGATGTACGACGGTGAGATATTCGACGTGATCTCTATCGAGAACCAGGGCGAGTCGGGCGTTCAGGGAGCCGTTGACCTCTCCCTGCCTTCAGGACTGTTGTGGGCAGACCACAACGTAGGCGCAGCCACGCCCGATGCCGTCGGCCTCTATTTCTCTTGGGGAAATGTCACAGGTCATGCAGAAGGCAGCGGCTACGACTTCAGCGATGCCGTATATGCCGAGACCGCAGGCGCAGCACTCACTGGCGACATCGCCGTAGGCAACACCTATGACATGGCTCGCCACAACATGGGCGCACCATGGCGACTACCTACGATGGCAGACTTCGTGGAGCTCAATGCCAACTGTGACTCGGAGTGGACTGACGAGAACGGCATGGCTGGTCGTAGGTTCACATCACTCATCAACGGAAACTCTATTTTCTTCCCCGCTTCGGGCTACTACGGTGGTACGACGCTCAGCGGCCGCGGGTCGAGCGGCCTCTACTGGTCGTCCACTTGGGACTCAGAGGCGAATGCTCGCATCATGTACTTCGTATCGACTGGTGTCAATCCGCAGAGCAACGACGGCCGGCGCGTTGGGTTTTCGGTCCGCGCGGTTCAGTAATCGCCTGCCGATTTTCCTGTCTGGGCTTGTCGCGCCCCAAGCGCGACTATCAAAAGCCCAGACGGGCAAATCGGAATGTTTTTGGTTTTTCATATTTATTATTTATATTAAAAAATTAAGAATATGCAGATTATTGCTGCAATAGAATACGACAGGCTTCGCAAAGAGCCCGAAAACTGGAACAAAGTCATCCTTCATCGAGAAGGTAAGTTCTATCGCGCCTACGAGTGGAGCGCGTGGCTCATCAAGACCGTCGTCTGCACCGAGGAGTTTCAGAAGAAACGCGGCGACGCGAAACCGCTGACGTGTCATCGTCAGAAGAATAAATCGGGTGAGTTCGCCATGTTGGGATTTCCCGTCGAGAGTATCTCGAAATTTATTCCCACCCATCAGAACATCGAACCGATCAAAGACAGCCCTGACGATATTTGCATTGAGATAGATATACCATTACAGGGCGACGAGACCTATGAGCAGTTACAGCACCGCTTTGAGTCGTGGCGCGGTACACTTCCAGAACCTGCAAATAAAAGCAATAAGGTCAACAACGAGGCTCCGCGAAAGACGGGCGCATTTCAGATAATAGCCGACCTTATAGCCTACCCGCTCGAACGTAGGACGGCTGACGAGAATGTCGAGTTCATCAGCAGCCTGAAGCAAAAGGCCGCTGAGCTGTTATAAAAAGAGAGATACAAACCTCCCGTTTTCTTTAATTTATTGTTACACATATTCGTGTCGCCACACGCGCTGCCATACATCAGCGGTTCAGGCGATTTCATAGGTTATCCGTCCGGGCAGGCTCGTGCAGCCCGCTGGAAACAACGAAAGACCGCCGACGGCTTCCAATGATCAGGGATTCTGTCGGAGAGATTGGGTCGTAGCAGGCGGTAACCGCGTTGCGGATATTTTCTTCCCCGCTTCGGGCAACTACAATGGTACGACGCTCAACAACCGCGGGTCGAACGGCAACTACTGGTCATCCACTTGGAACTCAGAGACGAATGCTCGCAACATGAACTTCAATTCGACTGGTGTCAATCCGCAGAACAACAACAACCGGCGCTATGGGTTTACGGTCCGCGCGGTTCAGCACTTGCCAGAACACAAGACGACAGAGGCATCACACAGCGACACGAGAAACACAATCGAGGACACAAGATGGCATACACCCTGACAGAAGAGGCACTGCTGGCCGACCTGTACGCAGCGTGGCACATGGCACGGCGACACAAGACATCGAAGCACTATGTGCGGGTGTTCGACCGCCAGGCACCGCGCAATCTGCGACACATGGCATCGCAACTCATACGCAGGGATTACACGCCGGAACCCTCCAGCTGTTTTATTGTGGACAGACCGAAGAAGCGGGAGGTTTTCGCGGCACAGTTCTCTGACCGCATCGTCCACCACCTTTACTACAACTACACCCACCAACTATTTGAGTGCACCTTTATTGCCGACTCTTACAGTTGCATTCAAGGGCGCGGCACCCACTACGGCATCGAGCGGCTAAAACGTCACATCCTGACCGAAAGCAATAACTATGGCAAACGCTGCTGGGCGATGTCGCTCGACATACGTGGTTATTTTATGCACATCGACCGCAAGATACTGCTGGGCATAGCCACCGATACCATCAAGCGGATGGCGACGCACAGCATAGATGGCTCGGAAACTAAATGGCAGGACGTGATAGACATCCCATTTGTGCTATGGCTGACAGAGAAAATTGTGATGCTTGATCCAAAGTCATCGTGCAAGATAGTTGGCAAGCCCGAAGAGTGGGAGGGACTTGACCTGAACAAGTCGCTCTTCCACACGCCAGACGGTTGTGGATTACCCATTGGTAACCTCACCAGCCAACTATTGAGTAATGTCTATCTCAACGAGTTCGACCAATATATGAAGCGGGTGCTGCATTGCAAGCATTATGGCAGATATGTGGATGATGCCTACGTCGTCAGCACCGACAAGGAATGGTTGCTCAGTCTGATTCCGCATATAGATTGTTTTCTGCAAGAACGACTACACCTGCAACTGCATCGCGGCAAGACTCAGTTGCGAGAAGTCAGTCAGGGCGTTGAGTTTCTGGGTGGATTCGTCAAACCACACCGCACCTACATGAGTCACCATGCGGAGCAGCGGCTTCGCAGGAGTGTGGAGCGATTGCCCATGAACAATCCCGACAAACTATTCCGCTCAGTCAACGCCATGCTTGGTGTGTTGGCACATTATGACTCACACCGATTGCGGCATGAACTATTCGACACCGATGCTTTTCATTGTGTCGGCTACTTCGACCGCGACATGACGCAGTTTTTCATACGTCGCCAGTAAACCCCAAACCACATTTCGCCCGCTTTTTAGACAGATATAATTCATTCTAAAAAACAATAAGACATGAGCAAGAAATGTGGTAAGAGTGCCGAGTTTGCACTCGTTCGCGAAGAGCGCAGCCAGCTGGTGGTTGGCTACGGAAAGACAAAGGTAGATGGCAAGAGTCTCTACGAGTGGTATGAGGTATATTTTAACACCAAGAAATCGGGCAAGCCGACACTCGACCAGGTGAAGCAGGCCATCTTCGACGACATCAACAGCCGTACAGACGTGAAGATCATCAGCGGTTTTGTGTGGACACCAAAGGCTGGTGGCGACCCCATCCCCGTATGGCTCTCCACCGAGAATCAATTCAATTTCAAGTCGGCCTACGACCTCGCCGTGCAGAAAGAAGGCGCAACGCTGCCCGTCACCTTCAAGATGGGAGAGGCGGCTGACGGCACACCTATCTATCACACCTTCGAGACAATGGAGGATGCCGACGACTTCTATCTTCAGGCCGTCGCCTTCGTCAACCAGACGCTTGCAGACGGTTGGACGGAGAAAGATAACATCGACTGGGAGCCCTACGAAGAGTATTTCAACCAATAATCAGCGACCGCGATGGCATTCAGCACAGGATTTTTGAAACACAGGATCGTCGTGCAGAGCCGCACGAAGGCCAAACAGGGAAAGTTCGGACTCGACTCCGCAGGAGCCGAGTTCGAAGACACCTGTGAGTTGTGGGCGGCTGTGGATTGGGCGAAAGGCACGAGCGCACTTCGCGAGGGTTCGTTGGATGCCTATGCCGTGGTGGTTGTAAGGATGCGCTGGAGTCCAGACATTACCTGCCGTTCACGCATCAAGTACGAAGGCAAAGTCTATCAGATTCTGCCAGAGACCTTCCACGACGACCGCCAGGCCAACACCATACAGTTTACCGCGCAAGCCATCATTAACGACAAATAGGAACTATGGCAAAACAGACAATCGCAATCATTCATTTCAACACGCCGGAACTGACGGAGGCATTGGTTAAGAGCATCCGCAAGCATGGTGGCGAGGAATATCAAGTTGTGATATTCGACAACTCAGACGAGCGTCCATTCACGAAGAAGATGAAGGGCGTGAAGGTGTTCAACAACCGAAAAGGTCAGATCATCGACTTTGAGAAGGAGCTGGCGAAGTACCCTGAGCGCGACGAGAAGATAGGCTGCGCAAAGGGGTGCTACTTCGGTAGCGACGTACACATGATGTCGGTGCAGAAGTTGTGGGAGCTGGTGCCAGAAGGTTTCATGCTGATGGATAGCGACATTCTCATCAAGGCTCCATTCGACTGGATGTTCATGGAGGACCAGTGCTGCTGCGGTTATATCTCGAATGTGACCGCCAAGCGCATCCCCAGGCTGTTGCCGTTGCTCTGCTGGGTGAACGTACCGATGTGTAAGGCTGGTGGTGCTACCTACTACGACCCGAACCGTGCGTGGGCTTTGCACAAGGGTGACGACCAACGCAACTGGTGGGACACGGGTGCGGCTTTCCTCGACGACATCAAGCGACTGAAGCCACAGTGTCACGGTAAGGCTATCAGCCGCGAACAGATCAAGAGCATGATTGAGCATTACGGTGCCGGCTCGTGGAGGAAGAATGACTTGCAGACTCAGCAGGCGTGGCTCAACGAACATAAAGACTTGTGGGAATGAGGTACACGGTTCTGACATACATCTTCAACGGCTACGAGCGGGTGCACGAGGTCAGAAAGAAAGACCCTGATGCTGACTATGTGCTGGTGACGGACAACCCGCACCTGACGAGCGAGACGTGGCAGGTTATCTACGACCCTATGCCAAGGTACTCCGCATTCGCCAAGTGCTACACCGTGCGCTTCCATCCCTTCCGCTATGCCGACACACCCATCATCGTGAGGGTGGACGGCTCGATAGGTATCAACAAGTCGCTGAAGCCGATTGTGGACGAGTTCGAGCGCGGAAAGTATGACCGATGTCTGATGATCCATCCCCATCGTAACACGCTGCCCAGCGAATATGACGTGTGGGTGAAGACGCGAGGCTACCCACGCAGTCAGGCCGATAAGTGTATGGTGGCATTGAAGCGCATGGGCTATGACTTGGAGCAGAAGGGACTGTATCAAGGCTGCTTCGAGGTGCAGCGCGATAACCGAATAAACAACGCCATCAATGACCTCGTGTTTGGACTTCATTGTCTGATGGGTACTGGCTCGATTGAGCGCATCGACCAGACCATCACCTCGGCCATCATTAACCGCTTCTACAGCAATTTGAAAGTGTTGCCCGTGAGCGAGGACATCATCACCGATGGCAACCTGATGACGTGGTATTTCCACAACTCTGACAAGGCGATACCTCAGAAAACGGACTTGATTGCTCCGATTTTCGCTGGTAAACCCGTGACGTGTTTTCAACCGAATAGTAAAAAGGAATAAGATATGAGTTTTTTCAGTAATCTTTTCAAAGCGGCTACGCCTGAGAATGCGATAATGGTGCGCGAGGCATCCGTGCCCGGTGTACCCAGCAGCACCATGCCACCCGAGCCCCCGAAGGTGGAGGGCGGCGACTACATGGAGCGCATCGTGGCGACGCGAACCCCAGAGGCGGCTTGCTCCGTGTCGGCGGTCTATCGTGCCGTGACGCTGCGTGGCGACACGATGGGCGTGATGCCGGTGCAGTACCGCAAAAAGGACTTCGAGGGCGGCAACTTCGTACAGGACATGCGCGGACTTGGAAAGCGCATCAACTATCTGTTGCAGGAGGAAGCGAACCCCATTATGACGGCTCCCGACCTGTGGAACCTCGTGGAGCTGAACCGCACGCTGACGGGCAACGGCTTCGTGTATATCGAGCGTGATGAATTTGGATTCCCGCTTCACTTGTGGCTCGTGAAGAGTTGTGGCTATAACATCAACACCGCCACCTATGCCAGCATCGTGTACCTCACGGATCATGGCTACGTGACGGAGGTGAACGTGCCGACCAGCGACGTGCTCCACTTCCCGAACAACTTCCGCTACCCGAACGGCTGGGGCAAATCGACATTGCTCTACGCTTTCGAGGCTCTGACGCTGAACCGCACCCTGCGCTCGCAGGCACTCGACACGGCGGCAAAGGGCGGTCGTATCAAGGGTATCATCTCGGAGAAACAACCGCAGCAGGGCGTGGGCACACTCGCCTACGGACTGCTGAATCAGAGCGAGGTACAGAAGACCGCCCAGGAGATGCAGAAGAAGTTCTACTCAGGTCACGACATCGTTTCAATGCACGGCCTCGAATCGTTCCAGAACCTGAGCATGACCGCACAGGACATGCAGATGCTGGAGCAACTGGGCATCACCTACGACGACGTGGCCCGCTATTGGGGCGTACCGCGTCCGCTGTTGATGCTTGATACCAACTCGCACTAC
>Ga0256407_10014470_pt1 | contig 10381 bp, 9 predicted proteins | sample RumenRJG_04DNA_FD_193489 | JGI IMG/M metagenome (GOLD analysis project Ga0256407, IMG submission 193489) | Bovine rumen microbial communities from Lethbridge, Alberta, Canada - RJG_04 | ecosystem: Host-associated > Mammals > Digestive system > Stomach > Rumen | place: Canada: Alberta | collected... | reverse complement strand
CAAGATGGACGACCTCGACCGCATAAGCAACGACGTCCGCACCGCGGCTTATGAGATTATCAAGGCGAAGGGCTCGACCTACTACGGCATCGGTATGGCGGTTTGCAGAATTGTCCGCGCGATTTTCAACAACGAAAATTCGGTATTCACTGCGTCCGTAAGGCTCCGCGGAGAGTATGGTCTGCGCAACGAGGTATTTATCGGCAACCCGTGCATTATCAACAGCGGCGGCGCTAACAGACTTCTTGAGCTGTCGCTGACCGGCGAGGAGCTTGAAAAATTCAAGAACTCCTACACAATCCTCAACGAAAGCTTCCATTCGATTCAATTTTAACAAAGTTTAGAGTAATAAATCAGGCAATACCGCAAGCTCAGAATATGCGGTATTGCCTTTAATTTTTGAAAATTTTTTATTTATTATTATGGATATAATACAAGACGTTTGAATCCGTATCAAAGTAATAAACGTCGTAGTTATCGTATTTACCGTAAACGGCATTACCTTCGGTAACACCTTCCTTTGTTTTAATCAAAACAAAATCACCGATTGTTATGCATTTGGTGTCAAAGTCGTATTCACCGGCTCTGTCACCACCTATAAACTGCTTAAAATCATCAAAATACCCTTTTATCACGGCAATATCCGGTGCTGTAACCTTATGGTAATTGGGATTGTTTTCAAAGGCAGTTGCATCTTTATATAAATACTTGCAATAATCTGAGTAGTCCTGAAATCCGTCTTTATCAAAGTGTTCTTCCTTGCCGGTGTATCCGTTTGGAATATTAGGATCTACCGAACACCCGTAAAGGCAAAAAGCCAAAAGTATGAATAAGATAAATACTGATATACGTTTCATAGTTTTCTCCGATAATTAATTACTTTTCCTTTTGTTCCGTCCTGCGGTATTCCAGCAAATCCCCGGGCTGACAGTCAAGAGCCTCGCACAGCTTTTGCAGTGTGCTGACCTTGACAGCCTTTGCCTTGCCGTTCTTCAAAATCGAGATATTCGCCATCGTAATTCCCACACGCTGAGAAAGCTCGGTTACGCTCATTTTGCGTTTGGCAAGCATTACGTCGATATTAAAAATAATTTCTCCCATTTGTTCCTCCGATATGCGCGTCACTTCACCAAATTTGGGTGGTGAGCTTTTGCGCGTTCTTTTTTACTTGCCCAGCCATACTCCCATCCAAAGCTCCCGTAATCAGGGTATTCTTCGGCAAATTCCTTTTCATTATACGCAGGCAACCAATTTGCTTTCGCGTCAGCTAATAGATTATATTTCTCAGGCGGATAATTCAAATAATCAAACACATAAAACTTATCTTTCGTGGCGATAAACAGCTTTCCGCCGTGATAATAATACAGCTCTATCCAATCATTGAGAGCGGCGGCAAAGTGTTTTGTATTACCACCACTGACAGCAATTTTAAGGCTGTCGATTTCGTAATCCTCTTTCCCTTCAATACGGTTAGAGATTGTCATTTCCGCCTTATCCGCAAAGGTGTACAGCGTGGTTTTTCTGTCGCCGCCCACAATGACTTTATTATTTCTATCAACACCGGATAAAAAAGCAACTGCTTCATTATATGCGTAAGTGACAATACCGCTTTTGAAAAAAGCAATTGACAACGTTATAAAGCTCAGAACGGCAACGGCTGTTAATGAGAAAATAATAACTCTCTTTTTCATATAGTCAAATCACTTTCTTCCTGCAAGTCTGCCGCCTTTCGCGACAAATAGGAAAGAATTGCCGAAGCGGCGGAAATTGAAGCGCCGATAAACACCAGCACAAAGCTCACGATATAAACAGCAGGGTGGTTCATATTGAGCAGGAACAGCACAGTATTTCCTGTGAAAAAATAGACCGTTGTAATCAGCGAAATAATAGAAATCCATTTAAATCGTTTGCTGTTTTCCATCGAAAAAGCCCTGTCGCGACTGATAGATTCGGCTATCTTCCACGCAAAGCCCAATACCAAGTAGTCGGGAATTACCATCAGCTCCATAAAAATCAGCCACGGAATGTAGCAGTATTGCAGCTCAGGCGCGCCTGCCAAAAGCTCCCTTCCGCCGAACAGCACGGCAATTACGTAAAACGCGATACCGAGTACCGCGAACAATATAATGATAATCTTAGCCAAAATTGAAAGGTTTTTTTGTGACATAACCAAGCCTCCTTTGACTAAAGTATATATCAATTATTTCTATTTGTCAATAATTATTTATTGTGTTACGATAAGTTTTGGTGTGAAGCAAATACGGGCGGACATTTTAGTCCGCCCCTACGGTTTTAATCAAATGTTTATATTTCAATTCATAACGCAGCGTTAGAGGAAACGTCTGCCCCCTCCGTCATTTTGCAAAGCAAAATGCCACCTCCCCCGTTTTGACGGTGGAGGCTTTAAACTCTAAAAAAGCCTGTCCAAAACGGACAGGCTTAAATTATATCTTAGGTGCTTTTATTGCTTTTCTTGTACTTGTAGTCCTTATCGGGGAAGATCGCGTTGAGCACGATACCTGCGATAGAAGCAACTGCGAGCGGTGAAAGTGTGATGTTCGCGCTGCCGATGTTGAAGCTAACGCTGTCAGCCTGCAGACCGAGCGCGCATACAAGGATAACCGCCGCCACGATGAGGTTGCGGCTCTTTGTAAAGTCAACGTGGTTTTCAACGAGGTTGCGCACGCCGATAGCGGAAATCATACCGTAGAGCACGAGCGAGATACCGCCGATAATGCAGCTCGGGATTGTGCCGATACGCGCTGCGACAATCGGGAAGAACGAAATACCAATCGCGAAGTAAGCCGCGATACGGATAACCTTGGGATCGTAAACCTTTGTAAGCGCGAGCACGCCGGTGTTCTCGCCGTATGTAGTGTTTGCAGGGCCGCCGAACAGCGAAGCGAGGGTTGTAGCCAAGCCGTCGCCGAGGAGCGTTCTGTGCAGGCCGGGATCGGCAATGTAGTTCCTGCCGACGGTTGAACCGATCGCGCTGATGTCACCGATGTGCTCCATCATTGTTGCGAGCGAAATCGGAACGATAGCGATAATCGCGGAAAGAATTGTTGTGCCGTTCGACCAGTCAATTCCGCCAAACACGGTGTTTTTCCAGTTAACCGGGAAGTCGATAAGCGCGCCGTCGCCGAAGATTTTGCCTGAGCCGATGTTATCGAGAACTTGGTGAAGTCCGCTGAAGTCGAAAATCGGGAGATACTTAACTACCTCGCCTGCCTCGTTAAGCTCAGCGCCGCCTGAGAACATCCACGGAACGTTCTGAATGAGGTCGGGATTTGCCTGACCGATGTAGTAAAGTCCGAGCGCGACGGCGTAGGAGATTATAAGTCCGAGGATAATCGGAATAATCTTTGCCATACCCTTGCCCCAGATGTTGAAGATGATGATTACAGCAAGGGCGACAATTGCCAAGAACCAGTTTGTCTGGCAGTTATTAACCGCCGAGGGAGCGAGTCCGAGACCGATTGCGATGATAATCGGGCCCGTAACAACAGGCGGAAAGAAACGCATTACCCTTTCAACGCCGATAGCCTTAATGATACCTGCCAAAAGAAGGTAAACAAGACCTGCGGCGGCTACTCCCAAGCAGGCGTAGGGCAGCATTGTATTTGGATCAGCGCCTTCGGGAGCCATTGACTTGACCGCGGCATAACCGCCGAGGAACGCGAATGATGAACCCAAAAACGCAGGAACTTTAAACTTTGTGAGAATGTGGAACAGAATTGTTCCCAGGCCTGCCATGAGCAGGGTTACCGAAACGTCAAGTCCGGTGATAATCGGCACGAGGATTGTTGCTCCGAACATTGCGAACATATGCTGAATTCCGAGCACAATCATTCTGAATTTGCCGAGCGAACGGGCGTCGTAAATGCCCTCGTTTTTCTTACTCAATTTACCCTTCTCCTTTTTATAAATTTTCCTCAAAGACCGAACACTACAATATTCAATCCTAAAAATAAGGCTGTCTGCTTTCGCGAGACAGCCTTGAATTTTTGAATAATTAAAATTACTCGTTGATAGCGATAACTGCGCCTGAGCCTACAGTTCTGCCGCCCTCACGGATAGCAAAACGGAGACCAACCTCGATAGCGATAGGAGTGATAAGCTCAACATCCATCTCTACGTTATCGCCGGGCATGCACATCTCTACACCGTCGGGAAGAGAGATTGTGCCTGTAACGTCAGTTGTTCTGAAATAGAACTGGGGACGATAGTTGTTGAAGAAAGGTGTGTGACGGCCGCCCTCGTCCTTAGTCAGTACGTAAACCTGACCACGGAACTTTGTGTGGGGGTGAATTGTGCCGGGCTTTGCAAGAACCTGACCTCTCTGGATCTCATTTCTCTGAACACCACGGAGAAGAACACCTACGTTGTCGCCTGCCTCAGCATAGTCAAGAGTCTTTCTGAACATCTCAAGACCTGTAACAACAACTTTTCTCTTCTCGTCTGTAAGACCAACGATTTCAACTTCCTCAGAAGTCTTAATCTGGCCTCTCTCTACTCTACCTGTAGCAACTGTACCACGGCCTGTGATTGTGAATACGTCCTCAACAGGCATAAGGAAGGGAAGGTCAGCCTTACGGTCAGGAGTGGGGATAAACTCGTCAACAGCATCCATGAGCTCGTGGATGCAAGCATACTCGGGAGCATTGGGATCCTTAGAGTCGCTCATAAGAGCTACATAAGCTGAACCCTTGATGATGGGTGTGTCGTCGCCGGGGAACTCGTACTCGTTGAGGAGGTCACGGATCTCCATCTCTACGAGCTCGAGGAGCTCTTCGTCGTCAACCTGGTCAGTCTTGTTCATGAATACAACAATGTAGGGAACGCCAACCTGACGTGAGAGAAGGATGTGCTCTCTTGTCTGGGGCATAGGACCGTCAGCAGCTGATACTACGAGGATAGCGCCGTCCATCTGAGCAGCACCGGTGATCATGTTCTTAACGTAGTCGGCGTGACCGGGGCAGTCAACGTGAGCATAGTGACGTTTCTCAGTCTCGTACTCAACGTGAGCTGTGTTGATTGTGATACCACGCTCTCTCTCCTCAGGAGCCTTATCGATGTTAGCGTAATCAACGAAATCGGCGTCACCCTCGAGGTTAAGAACCTTTGTGATAGCAGCTGTGAGTGTTGTCTTACCGTGGTCAACGTGGCCGATAGTACCAATGTTAACGTGCGGCTTATTTCTTTCAAACTTTTCTCTTGCCATTGGAAATTTCCTCCTTAGTTTTGTAAATATAATATTTACAATAGATTTAATGTTATTGTATCAATTTTTTTCGAAAAAATCAATAGTTTTTTGAATATTAGTCCTTCTTAGCCCTGTCGCTCATAATTTTCTCAGCGATATTCTTGGGAACCTCGGCATAGGTGTCGGGCTCCATTACGTACTGACCGCGGCCCTGTGTCTTGGAACGCATATCGGTAGCGTAACCGAACATCTCTGAAAGCGGAACGTGAGCGGTAACGCGCTGAACGCCGTTGTCGGCCTCCATGCTCTGAATCATACCGCGGCGAGAGTTGAGGTCACCGATAACGTCGCCGAGGTACTCCTCGGGAGTGATTACGGAAACCTTCATAATCGGCTCGAGCAGAACGGGATCTGCCTTCTTCATAGCGTTCTTGAACGCCATTGAACCGGCAATCTTAAACGCCATTTCTGATGAGTCGACCTCGTGGTATGAACCATCGTAAAGCTCAACCTTTACGTCTACTACGTTGTAGCCTGCAACAACACCGCTGAGCATTGCGCCCTGAATACCCTGGTCAACCGCCGGGATATACTCCTTGGGGATAGCGCCGCCGACAATGTTGTTAACAAACTCGTAGCCGTGATCCTTGTTGGGGAACACGTTAATCTTAACGTGACCGTACTGGCCCTTACCGCCTGACTGACGGGCATACTTCTCGTCAACGGAAGCTTCCTTGCGGATAGTCTCCTTGTAAGCAACCTGGGGAGCACCGATGTTAGCCTCTACCTTGAACTCACGGAGGAGACGGTCAACGATGATCTCGAGGTGAAGCTCACCCATACCTGCGATAATAGTCTGTCCGGTTTCTTCGTCTGTATAAGCCTTGAAGGTAGGATCTTCTTCGGCAAGCTTTGCCAAAGCAATACCCATCTTCTCCTGACCTGCCTTGGTCTTGGGCTCGATAGCAACGCGGATAACAGGCTCGGGGAACTCCATGGACTCAAGAATTACAGGGTGTTTCTCGTCGCAGAGAGTATCGCCTGTGGTTGTGTTCTTAAGACCTACGGCAGCAGCGATATCGCCTGCGTAGCAGCAGTCAATATCCTTTCTGTCGTTAGCGTGCATCTGCAGAATTCTGCCCATACGCTCTCTGTTGCCCTTAACCGAGTTATATACTGTTGATCCGGCATTTACAACGCCCGAATATACGCGGAAGAAGCAGAGCTTGCCGACAAACGGGTCGGTAGCAATCTTAAACGCGAGAGCCGAGAAGGGCTCTGTGTCTGACGCGGGTCTTTCTGTCTCCTCGCCTGTGTCGGGGTTTGTACCCTTAATAGGGGGAATATCTGTAGGAGCAGGCATATAATCGATAACAGCGTCGAGCATCATCTGAACGCCCTTGTTGCGGTAAGAAGAACCGCAGGTTACGGGAACCATTGTGTTTTCGATTGTAGCCTTTCTGATAACCTTTTTGATTTCGGGAATCGAAATCTCTTCGCCGCCGAAGTACTTTTCCATAAGCTCCTCGTCGAGCTCCGCAACGGATTCGATGAGCTTCTCGTGGTACTCCTCGGCAATATCCTTCATATTCTCGGGGATTTCCTCCTCCGAGTAATCTGTGCCGTCCTCGTTGTGATAAATCTCGGCCTTCATTGTAACAAGGTCAATGATACCGGTAAAATCACTCTCAGCGCCGATAGGCAGCTGAATGGGCACAGCGTTACACTTGAGCCTGTCCTTCATCATCTGAACAACGTGGAAGAAATCCGCTCCCATGATGTCCATTTTGTTAACGTAAACCATTCTGGGTACGCCGTAGTTGTCAGCCTGACGCCATACGGTCTCTGACTGGGGCTCAACGCCGCCCTTAGCGCACAATACGGTAACAGAACCGTCCAGTACACGCAGCGAACGCTCAACCTCAACGGTGAAGTCAACGTGTCCGGGGGTGTCGATGATGTTGATTCTGTGCTTGTCATACTGGTGCTTGCTGCCCTGCCAGAAGGCTGTTGTAGCAGCAGAGGTGATGGTGATACCACGCTCTTTTTCCTGAGCCATCCAGTCCATTGTGGAAGCACCGTCATGTGTTTCGCCGATTTTATGGTTTACGCCGGTATAATACAGGATTCGCTCTGTGGTTGTAGTCTTACCGGCGTCGATGTGAGCCATGATGCCGATATTTCTGGTCTGTTCAAGTGATACCTGTCTTGGCATAAGATCCTCCTAATAAAATTACGTCGGTAATAAAAATTACCATCTGTAGTGAGCGAAAGCCTTGTTGGCCTCAGCCATCTTGTGAGTATCCTCACGCTTCTTAAACGCGCCGCCGGCACCGTTTACAGCGTCAAGAATTTCTCCTGCAAGTCTTTCCTTCATGGTTCTCTCACTGCGGGCTCTTGAGTAGGTTGAGATCCAACGCAGACCGAGTGTCTGACGTCTTGCGGGTCTAACCTCCATAGGAACCTGGTAAGTTGCACCGCCCACACGGCGGGCCTTAACCTCGAGAACAGGCATTACGTTTTCCATAGCCTGCTCAAAAACCTCGAGGGGGTTGTTGCCTGTCTTATCAGCGATAATGTCGAACGCGCCGTAAACAATCTTCTGAGCTACGCCCTTCTTACCGTCATACATAATGTTGTTGATAAGACGTGTTACAAGTTTAGAATTATAAAGCGGATCGGGTAATACGTCACGCTTCGCAATAGAACCTCTTCTTGGCACTTTGCTTCCCTCCTTCACAATAATTGAGATATCATAGGTACTCGAAAGCGACAAACTCCCGTATGCCAACAAGAACTTCTACCGTATATATAGTAAAGTTCCTGCCGCATAGCAGAACTAATTATCATTAGTCAAGAGAGCTTTGTCAATTCCTTAAATGCTGATTTAGTAAACCAGTATTACTTTTTCTTAGGACGCTTAGCGCCGTACTTAGAACGGCTCTGCATACGTCCGTTTACACCCTGTGCGTCGAGTGTACCGCGTACAATGTGGTAACGAACACCGGGGAGATCCTTAACACGGCCGCCGCGGATAAGAACAACGCTGTGCTCCTGCAGGTTATGGCCGACGCCGGGGATATAGGAACTGACTTCAATACCGTTAGAAAGTCTTACTCTGGCAATCTTTCTGAGCGCCGAGTTAGGCTTTTTAGGTGTAGCGGTCTTTACGGCTGTGCAAACGCCTCTCTTCTGAGGTGAGTTCTGGTCGATAGCAACTCTCTTTTTAGAGTTCCAGCCCTTCAAAAGTGCAGGTGCCTTAGCCTTCTTTTCAGAAACCTCTCTGCCCTTACGTACCAACTGGTTAAATGTAGGCATGCTTTTCCTCCTTTCCTCAATACTTGGAATTGAAAAACTGTTTTGCACTCTCAGCCTGCCCCTACCTATAAAAGGGCGCACTTATAGAGTGCTCCACGATTACTCATTATAAACCAGAAAAAGCCCGTTTGTCAAGGGATTTTTAAAAGAGTTTAGAGTTTAGTGATTAGAGTTTAATTATCGCGGACAGAAAACGGTCGTTTTGTTTAAAATGGCTTATAGTCCCAAAAACAAAAGATTTCAAATGCATTTAAAGCCTCCCCCCAACGCGTTAGCTTTGGGAAATTCCCCTGTCAGGGGAAATGGGCGTAGCCCAAAAGGGTTGCCGTTTTCGCCAGAAAAAGGTGGCATTTCGCTCTGCGAAATGACGGAGGGGGCAGACGTTTCCGATAACGCCAACCTTTCATATATAATTGTAGGGGCGGACCTGTGTGTCCGCCCACTGGACAGGAACACAGCATTTAATTCCAAACGCTTTTTGTGTGCTGAATTATACGTACATTTATCGCGATAAAAATCGCAAAACCGGTAAACGCGGATTACGTTCCCGCGGGCGTGCAATGCACGCCCCTACAATGTCAAGGAAAAGTATGCAATAATCTCTTAAGTTGACGACATTGCCCTGATAGGGGAATTTCACATGGGTGCGCCCCTACAATTCACAAGGAAAGGCGCAGAATATACCGCTTCGCGACGGCGAAGGCTTTAAAAGCGCGAAAAAGGGCAAACACGCCGTGTCTGCCCTTGCGGTAATATAATTAATTATCAATATTCAATTCCTGCGTTTTCGCACCTTGTATAAAAGTCTTGTATATACATACCGAGATAGAATTCTTCATTAAGCGCAACCTGAGTTGTTACTCCGAGCTTAGGACAAATGTCAAAATTAATCAAATGTGATTTTATGTATTCTTCCGATTCATGGGTTTTGACCTTTGAAATAAAGCTGACATACGGCTTAAACTCCGTAACCTTACCTGCACAGTACTTCTGAATTTCTACCGCATCCAATAAATCAACCCAGTTGTCGCCGTTTACATCTGAAGCACTTTTTTGAGGGTTTGTATAACGCCTGCGACTTAAAGTTGATTGTACTCTTTTTTTCTGAATATAAACAGAGTCAAATATATTTACGTTTCCGTCGCGGTTAACATCACCCATAATGTAGTACTTGTCTGACATAGTGTTGTACACGTAGAGCATATCGTAAAAACGCTTTGTTATTTCTGTCAGTTGCTCATCAGTATATAAGTAAAGTGCTCTTTCATCATATTCGCCTGTGTCTTCGTTATAATCCTGTACATAACGGTCTACTCCCTGATTGTCATCAAGCGCTGTTTTAAGATTGGTGATTGTATTTTGAAATTCGTTCCATTCGTTTTCCGGGAAATAAACATTTTGGAGATTTGAGGCTTTTTCATAGGATTTCCAAGCGTAGTTTTGCAATAATTTCAAATTATACAATGTGTTTTTAGCGGTTTCATAAGCGGAAAGGTAATCTTCTGAGGTCGACGACTCGTTATTTAACACTTCTTTTGTATTAAGGTATTCCTTATAAAACTTATTATCGTCATATATCTCCGGTCTTCCATACGACTTGAAAAACATGCTATAGTAAGATACAAACATTTGGAGCCTTCTTTTGTTTACATCCGTTGTTTCTGTTGCCGAAACACTGTATGCTGCGCAGGACATAACGGTAATAATGGCGAGCAACAAAGAGATAACTTTTTTCATAAATAACATCCTTTCTCTATCAAACTTTGGAACTGTGCGCAAAACACAATCTTCATTTATAATTATACCACGCAGGACAGCCGCTGCACATTGTAAATTATGCAGAAATTTTCCTCTGTT
>Ga0256407_10014469_pt1 | contig 10382 bp, 6 predicted proteins | sample RumenRJG_04DNA_FD_193489 | JGI IMG/M metagenome (GOLD analysis project Ga0256407, IMG submission 193489) | Bovine rumen microbial communities from Lethbridge, Alberta, Canada - RJG_04 | ecosystem: Host-associated > Mammals > Digestive system > Stomach > Rumen | place: Canada: Alberta | collected... | reverse complement strand
AGGATTAAATAAAATTATAATTGAAAAAAAAAGAAATATCATTAAAAGTTTAACTTTTTATAAGTAATATTAATTTATTTTAAAAAGAATATTTCTAGAGATGATAAAAAGAAAAATATAAAATCTGTATTTAAATAATAACAATTAAACTTTACATATTTAAATAATAATCAATATTAAAATAGAAGAACCAATAAAAACGTAAACATTAATAAAATTAAGGTTTGAATAATTTATTTTTTTTTCAATATGCTTTATTTTAATTTAGAGATGTTTTATGAATTATATAGAGAGTGAAAAGAGAAAAAAAATAATTGTTTATATAAATGAATATATTTGATTGAACAATTTAATATTTCAATTTTACAATCTTTACTCTTCTTTATAAAAATCTCTATTATTAAATAATTTGAATAAATATTAAAAAATTTTTTCTTGATAATTTTTCTCCAGTTTTCAATTATTTTTCTCTGATAAAAAATAATTCAATAAAAAATATATAATATTTGATTATTATATATAAAACAAAAAATAATAACTTTCAAAAAGTTTTTTTTAATAAATTATTTAATATCTATTATTTAATTTTATTTAAAATGATTTAAAATATTATTTAATTAATCTAATTTTTTTTCTTTTTTCATTTTTAATTCAAAAATACTTCATTAATAATATTGAATAAAATAAAAACAATAAAAAAAATTTAAATCACTTAATTCAAAATAAAAAACTAATAATTAATTAATCCTTATTAAAATACAAAAATATAAATTTTAAAAATACATAAAACTAAAATCCAATAATTAAACAACAAATCCATTTGAAGTCAACCATTTTTCAGGATAAATTTCTCTATATTTATATTTTGAAATAGGTTGTCCACTTTCCATTGCATTTGGAATAGGTTTTAAAGCAGTAGTATTTAAACCAAAAACTCTATGAAAATCTTCTTTACTAATCCACTTTTTTTTACTTTCTAAAAATTCTTTTCTTTGATATTCTTCAAGTGTCATGTATCTATATTCATTTTTTTGATTATTTATTTTTTGTATTAAATTTTTTTTATTTAATTTTTGTTTTTTATTATTATTATTTATATTTGTTAAATCTGGAAAAGTTGTTTCTGGTTTTAATTTAGGTGAAAGTTCTCTATATGTTCCATAATGTTTTTTTTCTTCATTATTAATTGATTGTTCTGGAAAAATTGAAATTAAGTCATTTTTATTATTTTTATTTCTTGATGTATTACTTTTAATATTTGTTTTTGATTGATTATTATTTTTACTTCTAAAAAAATTTACATTTGTTTTATTTAAATGTAATTTTTTTATTACTGTGTTTTTATTTATTTTAACTTCCTCTTTTTCTTTTGAATAATTTTTATTTTTTCTATATTCAGATGTTATTTTAATTTCTTCTAATTTTTCATTTATATTTTTTCTTACTTTTTTAAAATAATTTATCATTTGATTTTCATCCATTTTCCCTTTATCAACAAATTGCATATAATTTTCATTATTTTGTTCATTTTTCTCAATTTCCTTTTTAGCATTTTCAATGAATTTTTCTGAAATTTCTTTATGATTGAAATTTTTATTAATATAATTTTTATCATTTTTATCATCAAATTTAAAAATTTCACTAATTCTAGTATTTTCATTTCTTTTAATAAGATTTTCATTATTAAACTTATCTTCAGAAATAGATTTCTTATGAAAAATATGTTTTTTTTTAAATAAATCAACACAACTAATTGGTCTTTGATTAATAGAATTATTTTCAACAAAAACCATATCTCTATTATTATAACTAAAACCAACATGATTAGCATTATTTTTATATTTTTTAACTCTACTAAAAGCTTTTGATAAATTTACCATATCTTCATTAGAAAAAATTTTATGTCCATTTTTATCTTTAACTTCTTTAATTTTTCTCATATTTTGTTCATCATTTATATGATAAGCTCTAAACATTGGAATTGTATCATCTTCATTATTATTAATAATATTATCATTATCAATATATTTAAATAATTTATTTTGAATATGAATAAATTTTTCTTTTATAAAATTTTGAAGAATTATAATTGATTCTTTATAAGATGAAATTGGATGAAATGCTGCTCCAACAGAATTTTCATGTTCAATTAAAACTGCACCTTTAAATGACATTCCAATTATTTTAAATTGAAATTTTTTATATTGTACATTAAAATTATGAGGAAACCAAGTTAATGTTGAATAAACTGTAAATTGATTTGGTATATTATTTATTAAATAATGTGAATTGAAATGTTTTGTAATTTCAACTTTTAATTCTTTACAATTTGAAATTATTGAATTTTTATTTTTTATATAATCTTTCCCTATAAAATTATTATTTAAAACAAATTTTCCTCTTTCATAATATTTTTCTGCACAAATAACTTTATGTAAACCAATATTCATTATAGAAACCCAATTTTTATTTAAATTTTGATATTGCATTACATCACCAGTAACATAATCTAAAAAATTATCATTTTTTTTAATTTCTTTTAAATAACTTTCTGGAATTTTATTTAATTCTTCAATTACTTCAATTTCACCTTCAGAATTAATAAAATTATAATCACTATGAGTTCCAGTTGCTAAATAATAAATTAAAGATAACATTCCAACTCCACTTGCGAATAATATTTTATCTGTTAATTTACATAATCTAATAAATGAACATAATTTTAATCCTTTATCTTCCCATGGTAAAAATTTTTCAGTTCCATCTATAAATATAATATCTAATTTTTCAAAATTTTTTCTTTTAATATCTCCTTCTATTGTATTGTATATAAAATCAAATATATAATCATCTAAATTATCTGGAGTTCTATATATGTAATTTAAGTTTTCTATTCCTGAATTATGTGATATTCTTTTAAGGGTTGTTTTTATTATATTTGTAAATGATAAAAAACGAGCTTTCCCATTTGAATTATTACTAAATGCATTTATGATTAAAATATTCATTTATTTATTATTTAAATTATTAAATTTTTTAAATTTTTTAATATAAAAAAATATATTAAAAAAAATAATTTCAAAAATTAATATATTTAAAAAAAAAATGACAACAATCCGTGAATTTTCAATATATGATATGTTAAAATTCAACAACGTTAACTTAGACATTTTAACAGAAACATACTCAACAAATTTCTATGGTAAATATATAGCAATATGGGGAGAATATAATGTTTCAGCTCAAAATAGTAATGGAATGATAGAAGGATACATTTTAGGTAAAGTTGAAGGTGATAAAAAAAATGAGCAAAAAAAAAATTGGCATGGTCACGTTACAGCAGTGACAGTAGCTCCTTATTTTAGAAGACAAGGATTAGCACGTTCACTAATGAATTTTTTAGAAGATGTCACAGAAAAAATTCATAATGGTTATTATGTTGATTTATTTGTTCGTTCTACTAATAAAGTTGCTATTGATATGTATAATAAATTTGGGTATAATATTTATCAAACTGTTGAAAAGTATTATTCTAGTGATGGGATTCAACCTGCTGAAGATGCTTTTGATATGAGGAAATCTTTAATGAGAGATGTTAATAAGGAATGTTCTAAACCTACAGGAAGGAAAATACAACCTAATGAAGTTGAGTTTATTTGATTTTTTAGGATTTTTTTTTTTTGTTTTTGATTTTTTTTTATGATTTTTTTTTTGGAGTTTTTATATGGTTAATTTATATTAATTTAATTGAGGTAATTTATATTAAGAATTGCTATAATCATATCATTAATAATAATTAGTAAAAAACTATGATTTTCTTTTTTAATTTTTGTAATAAATTAACAACAAATTGAATCATCATTATTTTTAATAAAATTTCCTTTTTGAATAACTATTGAATCCATTAATTGACCATTACCACATTTCCTCTTCTCATTATAAATTTTCTGTAATAATTCTTCAAAACAATTATCAACATTAAAACTATTTTTAGCACTAGTTTCAAAAAAAATCATATTATATTTCATAGCAAAACTTTTCCCTTCATCAAAATCAACTTCTCTCTTATTAGGATTATTATCAAGAATATCAGATTTATTACCAACTAAACAAATAATACAATTTTTATCAGTATAATTTCTCAATTCATTATACCATTTAATACAATTTTCAAAAGTATTTCTTCTTGTTATATCATAAACTAATAAAGCTCCTACTGCTTTTCTATAATGATGTGAAGTTATTGATTTATATTTTTCTTGTCCTGCTGTATCCCATATTTGAGCTTTTATGTATCCTCCTTCTTTTATTTTTATTAATTTTGTTGCAAATTCTATTGCTATTGTTGGAAGAGGACTTTCTGGGAATACTTGTTTTATGTATTGGGATAGAATACTTGATTTTCCTACTCCCATATCACCTACTAAAATTACTATTTTTTATTTATATTTTTTTTTTGAATTTTTTTTTATTTTTTTATTATACTTTTGTAGATTAATTCATAATGTACTTCTGGTAAATGTTCAGTCTCATATACATTTGAATTGTACATTTTTTATTTGATTTAAAATAAATATTTTTTTATTTTTCAAAAATTTTTAATAAATAGAATTAAAAAAAACTAAAATAAAGCAAAAAAAAACCAATTAAATTTAAAAAAAATAAAAACAAAAAAATGACATCACAAACTTCAAAAATATCAAGAATACTAATCCTCCTATATCAAATAATTCTAATAACCTCAGCACATGATTCCTTCTCAAACGAATGTGGTCCCTATACAGGAGAAGTAGAGGACAATCCAACATCAACTCAATGTATAGGTCAATCAACAGGAAGTACAACAACATGTTGTTATATAGAAGGAGAAAAAGACTTAGCAATAAAAACAGCATGTATAGCAATAACAAATACACAAGAAGAAAGAATAAAAGCAGTAAAAGAATTAAATTCAATAGCAACTGGAGTTAAAATAGATTGTGGAAGTACAAAAACTTTTCCTTCTGATTGTGGTGTTAATAATCCTACTAGTAAAGAAAATTGTAACAATGATCATTTAGATGATGGATATGATTGTTGTTTTATTAGTATTAAATCTGAACAATATACTGGGAATGGATGTAAGAAATATAAAAGTCTTGATATTAATACTATTGGAGAAGCTGTTGTTGCTGCCAAAACTGTTGGTGCTGAATTACAAGTTGATTGTTTTGGAAAGTGGATTAATTGTTTTGTATATTCGGTTTTTATTTTGGTTTTTTTGTTTTGAATTTGATATTTTATATTTTTTTATTTTGTTATTATATATATATTTTTTTTGTTGTTTTTTTATTAATCTATTTTTTTTTAGAGTTGTAAATAGAAAAAAAAATAAAAAATTATTTTTTATAAAATTAAAACAGATATAAATGAGTAAAAGAGCTGTTCAAAATCCACAATTTAATGCAACTACTATGGTACAAGAAATAGTAGGAGTACTTCGTCGACCACCCTTCAATGAGACATTAACTTTAATGTCATTTGAAGAAAAAAAAGAATATGAATTATTAGACTTGATAGTGAAAGTAATGGGAATGATAGATAAAAAATTAAAACTCGATGTAAACAATACTGAAGAGTGTTTAAAAGCAACATTTGATTTTTTAAAAATATTAAAATTTAACTATCCAAGTGATAGACAATTACAAGAAGATTTAGCAAGAGGAGATAAAAGATTATTAATTCAAATACTTCATTTTCTCTTAACAAATTTAAAATCATTAACCAAATCATATTATGTAAATAAACACATAACACCAGTTCAAATAAGCGATGAATATCAAGGTGATGAAGAAATAATTGATTTATTAACACAATTTAAAGATTTACAAGCTGAATTTTATACTACTTATAATATGTTAGAAGAAAAAAGACAAAATGCTCCTCAAATTAAAGAATTAAAAGAAGATATTGCAAAAAATCAAAGTGATAAATTACAATTAACTTCTTCAATTGCTAGATTTAAAAAGGAATATGCAAATAAACCTGATTTTCAAGCTTTATTAGAAATTACTTCTAAATTGAGAAAAGAACAAGAACAAGATTCAAATTTAGAAAAAAAAATAATGAGACAACAATATGATATTAAAGATGCTGAAGAAAGATTAATGATAGCTCAACAGAGATTAATGGCAAATCAAAAGAATATAAATGAAAATGTAAGTGCTCTTCAATTACTTGAAATTGAGAAAAATCAAAGAAATAATAATAGAGATACATATGAAAATTTATCTAAATATGAATTAATTGATAGGAGAAATAGATTAAAGACTTTAGAACAAATTTTACAAATGCCAGAAATTACTATGAATGATTTAGCAAGTTTAAAAAATCAAAGAATGAGTTTAATTAATGATATTGATAAATTAGAAAATAAATTAAAAAATTCACCAATTCAATCATCAGAATTACAAATTTATAAACAAAATGCAATGCAAGCAACAACAGCAAAAGAAAATTCAGCAAAATTATTAGAAAAATTAGAAAAAGAAAAGAATTTATTAGAAATTAAATTTAATGAAATGAATAAAAAATTCGAAGCAACAAAAGGATATAGATTTGTAAGAAAAGATGATTTATTACAGCAAGCAGAAAATTTAAAAAAAAAGAAAGAAATATATCAAAAATATCAAAAAGGAATTGATAGAATAAAAGGTGAAGCATTAATTTTAGATAGAACAATTAATATTTTAAAAGAAAAAACACCAGATGGTGAAGAAATTTTAAAAAAATTTGAAGAAAAAAATGGAAAAGTATTAAATCAAGCAAAAAGAGAATTGGAAATTTTAGCTACTAGAAAACAAGAAATTGATGAAAGTAAAGCATTAACTTTAGAAGAATATGCTAAATTAATTCAACAAATAAAAAAGAAAATTGAAGATCAAGATAAAAAAAATGTTATTGCTCCTTTAGCTGGTGAAAGAGATCAATTAAAAAGAGAATATGAACAAATTTTACCAACTTATGAGAAGAAAAAATCTAATTTTCAAAATGCTACTTCTTCTGTTCAAAAAGATTATGATATTGTAAAAGAAGAATATAATAAAAATGAAAAAGTTTTTAGAGAATGTCAAGATAAATATCATCAATTAAATTTATCTATGTTAATTAATAAAGAAATGCTTAAAAGATGTGAAAATGAAGGTCAATTTATGTCGAAACCTGATAAAAGATATAAAGAAAATTTTAAAACTTATCAAGATTATTATAAGGAAATTATAAATCAAGAAAATGAAATTATTAAAGATTTAAGAGAAAAGCAATTAAAAACTAAAGAAGCATATGAAGATAATGATAGACAAATGAAATTATATAATGATTTAAAAAGATTACTAACAATGAAATTAGAGAGTTTAAAAGGGAAAAAATAGACTTCTATATATTTATTATTATTAAATCATTTTGAAAAACTAATTTTTTAAAACTTTATATAAATTAATATAATAATACCCAATATTTCATATTACTCTTTAATTATAAATAGAATTTATTACCTTAATATTATCCTACTAAAGGTAAATCATATTTTCCACTTTTAAAATATTTAATACCAGATTTATTATTATAATTGGAATTAATTGTATTAGTTAATTCTCTGTCATATGTATTACTTGTTATTGTAATTGTTTTTCCTGTTTTTTGAGATAAATTATATTTTTTAAAAAGTTGAAATTTTTTGGTATATAAAGTATCAGTTTCAGTATCAGTTCTTTTTGTTATTTTATTATTTTCATCATTTGAATTATCATTACTTTCATTTAAAATTATTTTTTTTTGAAATTTTTTTTTAATTTTTGTTTTACAAGAACGAATATTAAATATTGAAGTTCTTTTATTAGTAATAAAAATAATATCATCATTTTTTTTATTTCTTTTAGCAAAAAAACTCGGTAATTTCACTTTAGGAAATGATGGCATATGTTCAATAGTCATTAAAGAATTAAATTTAGAATAATTTTTCTGATTTTTTTTATTATATGAAACTTTAGGATTAAAATCTTTAACATTAACTTCAAATTTAAAAGTATTTAACCTACAACTTGAAGGTCTTAAAATATATTTATGTAACTCATCATTAAAAATTTTTTCTTTCTCTCTGAAAATTTTATTTTTAAGTTGACAATTTTTCATAGTTTCTTCATAATTATGAATTAATTGATCAATAACTTTTTTTTGTTCATAATATAAAGGAATTAAATCATCTCTAAAATCTTTATAAAGTGTAAGCATAAAATCAAGTTCAACTTTATAAAGAATACTCATAGGTTTAGTAACCATTAAACAATAATTATAATTCCCATCTTCAATACAAGATTCCAATCCAGCCATTCCACCAGGATTCAATCTATAAATCATTTGTAATTTTTCTAAATTTAATAAAAATTCATTTTTATTTTCAAATTTATTTTTCATTCTATATAAAGCACATTCTCCCTTATAAACAATATATAAAATATTAGCTTTCTCAAAAGGAGTATAAATAATATCACCTCTTTCACAAAATATAGGAACAATTTTAGTTAACATTTTCCCCATTTTATAATCTCTTTTTAAAGTAGGTATTCTTGCTAAAATAAATTTAATTTTTTTCATATCACAAGCAATAAATTTATGAGCAAGATATTTATCAAAATATTTTTTTTTTAAACAAAATAAATCTGTATCAGTTAAACAATAAATTGATGTTGTTCTTGGTATACAATATAAAATTCCCCATTCTCCAAAACACATTCCTTCTGATAATTGTGCTCTTGGTAATTCGAATTCTAAAATAAAATTAGATAATTCTTCTGCTGTCATATTTTTATTTACTGGAGTTTGATGCTTTTTTATTGCTTTTATTATGTGGTTTTTTCGTTTTGGAGATTTAATTTTTGATTTTGAATTTGGTGATTTTATTATTTTAGATGAATTTTTTTTAATTGGTGATTTTTTTGGGGAATTATTTTTTGATTTTGATAGCTTTTTATTTGGGAGTAATGTTCTTTTCTTTTTTTGTAATGTTTTTGATTCTCTTTGAATTGATGTTTGGATTTTTTTTCTTTTTCTAATTGTAATTTCTATATCTGTTATATTGTCAATAAATTCTTCATTAATTGATGCTCTTTTTATACTTAATTTTCTATTGTTATCTTTTTCACTATTTTGATTATTATTTTGAATATTATTTTCTATAATTTGATTATTTTGATTTATATTATTATTATTATTATCATTAATATTTTTATTATCATTATTTTGATTTTCTTTATTTTTATCATTATTATCTCCTTCTTTTATATTTTGATTTCCTTTATCTTTAATATTATCATCCATATTTTCTTGAATAATTAAATTTTTAATAACATGTTGCTTTAATTGATGTCCAAATTCAATTTCAGAATCTTCATCTTCTTCCTGTAATTCAATACTATCTCCAGCATCACTTACTTCATCATCTTCTTCTAAATCAGACATAAAATTTTCAACTGGTATAATATAATTATTTTCACCTTCATCTTCTCCTTTTGATAAAGCAGAAAGGAATTTTTTAGTATAATCAAAAGCTGATACTAATCTAATATCAACTTTCCCACTAATAACACCATACATTGCATCACTACTATCATATTGTCTAAAAAGATATTGTCCTTTAGAAAAAAATTTATGTGTTATAAAACATGAAATTTGTCTTATATCATCATTTACTAAATCTTGGAAATTCATATATCGAATTAATCCTTTGAATTTAAGTAATGTTAAATATATCAAATTTACATTTCTTTCTGAATTATTTCTACATGAAAATAATTTTAAATCATTTATTTTTTTTGATTTTTTATTTGTGTAAGGTCGATAATTTGAAATTTTATTTTCTTGATATATTGGTTTTGATGATTCATTTATTAAAACTTCGTCATATGTAAATTCACCTGCTTTAAATCGGTTTTGTAATTCGGTTTCTTCATATTCTCTTAATTTTGATAGGAAAAATAATGCTATTAATTTTACTCCTTTACCTTTTCGCCAATCTCGTTTATTTGGCATTTTTTTCTTTTAAAATTTATGTTATTATAAAATTATTTTGAATAGACGTTAAAAAAATAAATATTAGTTTTATATTTGCAAAAACTGTTACTCATTTATTTAAATGAAAATTATTGGAAAATTAATATATAAAAATGATATTCATTCAAATTTATTCTTTTTTTTATTATTATACAGTTAATTTAATATTTATTAAAATAATCAAAAAATTCTTAAAATTTTGATATTATATATATATACTTTTTTTTATTTATCACTTCTATTAAAATATAAAAAAAAAATAATAAAATTTATCAATATCAACATCAAAATAATTA
>Ga0256407_10014465_pt1 | contig 10384 bp, 8 predicted proteins | sample RumenRJG_04DNA_FD_193489 | JGI IMG/M metagenome (GOLD analysis project Ga0256407, IMG submission 193489) | Bovine rumen microbial communities from Lethbridge, Alberta, Canada - RJG_04 | ecosystem: Host-associated > Mammals > Digestive system > Stomach > Rumen | place: Canada: Alberta | collected... | reverse complement strand
AATTAAAAAAAAAAAACACATTAAAAAATTAAAAAAAAAATTAATTTAAAAAAAAAATGAAAAATGTAAAATACATAGTAATAGAAGGAATAGATGGTTCAGGAAAAGAAACTCAAACAAATCTCTTATTTAAATATTTACAATCCCAAAATAAAAAAGTAATAAAACAAAGTTTTCCAAATTACAAATCTCAAAGTAGTTCTCCAGTAAAAATGTATTTAGATGGTGAATTATCAAAAAAAGCAAATGAAATAGATGCATATCAAAGTAGTGTATTATTTGCAACAGATCGTTTTTGTACAATGAAAAAATTAAATAATGAAATAGAAAATAATAGTTTTGTTATTTTTGATAGATATGTTTCAAGTAATATGATTCATCAAGGAGGAAAAATTAATAATAAAAATGAATTAGATAAATTTTTAAATTGGTTAAATGATTTTGAATTTAATATATTAAAAATTCCAAAACCTAATAAAATTATTTTTTTAAATGTTAATCCTGATATTTCTATTCAATTAACTATGAAAAGAAATGAGTTTAAATCTGGAACTAAAATTGATATTCAAGAAAGTGATAAAAGTCATTTGATTAATGCTTATGAAACTGGAATGTATATTGCTAATAAATTTAATTGGGATGTTATTAATTGTTGTGATAATAATAATAATATAAAAAGCGTTGAAGAAATTCAAAAAGAAATTCAAAATCTTATTAAAGATTTAATTTAATTTAATTTTTAATTAAATTTTTTTTGTATATTTTTACTTTTTTAAAAATTATTTTTAATTTAAAAATTATATAAAAAAATATAATAAAAAAAACAAATTAAAAAAAAACCTTTTTTTATATTTATTTCACTATGTAAATTTCATTTTTTAAAAATTTATTATATAAACTTGATAATAAAAAACCAAAAATAAAAAATTAATATTTTTTTAAACTTCAAATTGAGGAGATAATTTAACAAGAGTATACATTTTTTCACCTTCTCCTTCTTCATCTTCATTTTTTTTTCTTTCTAAAATTAACTCAATTCTAGTTTGAAGATTTCTAACTCCTTTTTTCCATAATTCTTTATTTAATTCGGGATCAATTCTAACATCTTTTGTTCTCATATTTCTTTGAGCTAATTTTTTAATTACTTTTATTGCTCTTGGGGCTTTTTTTTTAAATTGAACATCATGTAATTGTTTATGAAGATTAATTTTCATTTTTTTTGTTGTTTCTTGAATTTCTTTTTTACCTTCTTTTCTTACATTTGATGCATTTGCTATTTTCTTTCCCATTACTTAAAAATAAAATTTAATATCTTGAAAATAAAATATATAATTTAAATTAATTAATTTTTAATTATTTAATTTCATTTTTTAATAAATAATTGATATTATATTATTCTATATTTAATTTCCCTTTTTTATATTTTGAATATATTCAAAATAATCAATTAAAAATATTTTTTTATTTTATTATTTTATTAATATCATTTTTTTCTGATTTCAATTTATGATTTTAATTTATTATATTTTTCAATAGTTTCATGTAATTTTTTAATATAATGATCAAATCCATTATTATTATTTTTAGAATGAATCTCAATAATTTTTTGATATAATTCAGTAATAGTTCTAAAAGTAAAATCATCAGGATTTTTTTCTAATATTTTTTCTTTAATATTAATAATATCAGATAATACTTTAATATCATTTTCTTCATTATTTAAAAATAAATTAAATTTACTATTTAATTGTGCTTTTTTTATCATAATTATTTCAATTAAATCTGTCTTATCTTCTAATTTAATAATAATAGGACCAACAAAACTTTCATCATTTTCATTTATCCAACTAAAATTTAAAGCTTCTAAAAATTCATTTTCTTTTCTTTCAATTTGATAATCATCTATATTTTTAATATTAATTATTTCTTCATATGATTCAATTCTACATTCATTTTTATACTTTTCATTTTCAATTTGGAAAATTAAAATATGAATATCAGTAACAATTAAATATTTATCTTCTAAAATAATATTTTTATTTTTTTTTTTTTCAATTAATGTTTTAACTTTATATAATTTGTTTTCATTATTTTCTAAAAAGTCATTAATATTATATTTAAGTGTTTTAGAATAAGTTCCATAATTTGAAAATAAATTATTATTTGATTCTTCTTCAATATTATTAATCAAATTGGGAATTTTTTCTATTAATTCACAAAGTGAATTATTAGATTTCCATATTGGAATTAATGTACTTTGAAAATTAATTCCATTATTTAAACTTGGAAAACAAAACTAATTTTTTTATATTTAAAATAATAAATTACATTTGTTAAACATTGTAAAATTGGTGGTTTTTGAGGATATTCTTCATTTAAAGTTATTAAAAAATATATTTCATTTTCTCTTGGATTAACTTTTGATTTTGGAATTAATTTTATAAAAATTTTTAATTCATTTTTTTTTTTATTAAAACGAGTATATATGTAATATTGTTTTAATTCTTCTGGAAATTTTGTTATAATTTCTATGATATTAAATATTATTTTTTTACCTTCTTTTATTGAATTTATCATTGAGGACATATATTCTGAAATTATATCATTATCTTGCTTATATCCTATTATTTCCCCTTTTATTATTTCAACCATATTAATTGATTTTTTTAATATTATTAATAAAATATAAAAATTTAAAAATGGAAATTTAACTTTTTAATATAATAAAAAAAAAATTATGAAAAAAGAAAATAATGAAATAATAAAAAATGAAAATACAGAAAATAAAATTGAAAAATTATTTAGAAGAAAATCTTTTTTTCAAAAAAAACATTTTAATGAAGATTATATAATATCTCTTTTACAAAAACCAGGAAAAACAAGAACAAAAAATGAAATAAGAATAATATCAGAATACTTAAGTGAAAAATATGATTATTTCAAAAAAATAAAAGAAAACTCTGAAATAGAAAAATTAGAAAAAATCTGTTCAGTAATTAAATATGAAACATTTAATAAAGATGAAACAATAATATCATATGGAGAAGAAGGAGATAAATTTTACATTTTATTAAATGGAAAAGTAAATTTATATAGACCAATTTATTCTCAAAAAAAATTAACACTTAAAGAATATATAATATATTTAAATTCAATAAAAAATGATGATAAAACAGGATTAAAATATGATAGAATAATAGAAAAAAATAAATATTTAAATATAGATTTAAATTTCTATATGTCAATCCCATTTACTAATATTGTTCATTATGGTTATTTTCAAATTTATGTTGAAGAATATGAAAAAATTGGAGAATTTGAAAATGGTTTTACATTTGGTGAAATGGCTTTAATTAAAAAAACTAAACGTAATGCAACAATTATTGCTTTTAATGATTGTCAATTAGTTTCTATTAATAAAAATGATTATAATAAAATTATTAAAGAATTAGAATTAAAAAGAATAGAAATTGATATAAAGTCTTTTAAAATTAAATATCCTTCTTTTTTATATTGGAATATAAGTCATTTGATTAAGTTAATTCATTATTTTAAAAAGGAAATTTTATATAATACTGATTATTTATTTAAACAAAATGAAGAAAGTGATTTTATTTATATAATTGAAAATGGGAATTTTGATTTATATTGTTATTTAAGTTTAGGTTGGATTAAAGAATATTATAATTATATTGAATATTCTAAAAGTAATTTAATTATTTTTTTATTTGGGAAATCTCCAATTGATGATGAAGAAATTGATAATTTATTTTTAAAGGCAAAAAATAAAAAAATTGAATCTCCTATGATTTTTAATCATAATAATAATGAAATTTATACTATTTCAACTCCTAAAAAATTGAATTTTGTTGAATTTGAAAATGAACAAATTAAAAATTTTGATAATAATAATCTTTTTAAAATTAAAATTAAAACTATTAGTAATCCTGATATTTTGGGATTTGAAGATTCATTAGAATTGAAAAATAGATTTTATTTTGCAAAATGTGTTTCTGAAAAAGCAGAAGTTAAAAAAATAAATATTAAAGATTTTCATAAGTTAATTAGTACTCTTGATAATGAAAATAATAAAAAATTTTTAATTGAAATGATTAAAACTAGAAAAGATAATTTTCTTAAAATTATTAAAAATGAAGTTGATATGAAATTAAATAAAATAAATAATGAATTTGAAAATAATTTTATTGATTTTTTAAAAGGAAAAGGTAAGTTTTCATATGATAAAATTGATGAAAAGAAAAAAAATAAATATTTAGTTAAACAAGTTAGTATAAAAAAAATTAATTATTTAAATAATAATAAAAGAATATCAAAACCACATTTAAAAATAAGACCAAATAATTCTCAAATTAATAATTTAAAGATAAATTCTTTAAATTTAAATAGAATTAATTTACCAAATTTAACTTATTCTACTTTAAATATTAAAAATGAGAATAAAATTCAATTAGATAAAAATATTATTTCAGATGAAAATAATTTTTTAAATAAAGAAAGTGATACAAATATTATTTCAAATAAAAAATTAATTATGCCAATAAATTTAAGAATATTTCAAACTTTAAATAAATCATCATCAAGAAATAATTTAACATCATTTAGAGAGAGAAAAAAATCAAATGAGCAAAAATCAATATTTAATAATTATAAAACAATAACAACATTATTTACAGATAGAAATAAAAATTCAAGAAATCAAAATACAAGTTTATTTAATCAAACAAGTAAAGAGACAATGTTATTTAATACAGAAAATTATAAAAAAAATATTGGAAAAGATAAATTTTTAGCAGCTGAAGTTATAAGATTAGCAGGAATTACAAAAGTTTCTCATAAAAGAATAATTCATAAAAATAATGATACTATATTAACAATTCAATCTAAATTTTTATCTCCTGATATTTCTAATTATAAAAATAAAAATTTATATTTTAAAACAATTGATCATTTTTCAAATGATAATTTTAATAAAAAATTAAAATCTAATTCTTCTAATAAAGGTAGTAATAAAAATAATATTTTTATTAATGATAGAATTAGAGCTGAAATAAGAATGAAGGATTTTCGTTCATTAAGATTTAAGAAAAAACATTTATGAATATATTTTTGTAATTATTATCTTAATATTTTTTAATGCTATTTTAAATATGTCATAGAATAAAATTATATTTAAATTTTGAATTTTTAAAAAATTTTTATAAATAAATTTTTTAAATAATTTAACAAATTAAAAAAAGGTATTTATCATTTAATAATTATTTAAATAATATTTTTTAAAAATGAATGAATATAAATCATTAAATGCTATTATAAATTATGATAATGAAAGAATTATAGGTGCAATTTTAACATCTTCATATAAAGATTTTCAAAATTTTATAAATTCTTTTTTTTATATAAGAATAAAAGAAGGGAATATATATTTCATTAATGAAAAAGGAGAAAAAATAACAATTAAATCTCAAAATGATTATGAAAATTTTATTAATAATGAATATGAAAGAGGAAAAAATGAAATGATTTTTGTTTACATTGAAAATACTATTATTAAATATAATGATTCATACTTTATTAATGATGATTCTTTTAAAAAATTTTCTAAAATTAAAAATAAATTTTCTACTGAAGATGATGAAAATATAAATTTTTCTATTAAAATAGATCAATCAATACAATTAGAAATATTTGATAATATATTAAATAGTATTTCAATTTTATTTGATTATAATAAGGATTTAATTGAAGATTTTATTAATCAAATTAAAAAAATTTTTATGAAAGTTTATTTTAAATATTTCAAAAATATCAAAGATAAAAAATATAATATAAATAAACCAAAATTTAAAGAAATAAATGTGATTCTAAATAAAGAATTAGATAATGATAAAAATCAAGATACAAAAATTATTGAATGTAATAAATGTAAATTAAAACCATTAATAGCAATAATTTATAAATGTCAAAAATGTAATAATTATAATATTTGTTGTAATTGTTATGAAAAAAATATTAATATCCCTTTTCATAATCATCCGTTTGATATTATAAGAGAATCAAAATTAAATATGATAAAATATAATTTTTCATATGAATGTCTTAATTCAAAATTAGATTATATATATCGTAAAAAAGATATAAAAGACTTTTTAAATATTGATGATATTATTATTAAAAATAATGGAATTTATGAATGGTTAGGTAATAATGAAACAAAATTTAAACCTGATAAAATAAGATCTTCTATTCTTTGTGACACCATTTTTTTACCTTCATTGATTCCTCAATCAACTTTTAAATTAAAATTACATTTTTTTAAAATGAAAAGTATTAGTATAGGAAAATATGAATGTTATTTAAATTTTATATTAAATAATGTAATTTTTGGAAAACCATTAATAATTAATATTAATATTATAAAGTAAAAAAATTCAATTTAAATTTATAAAATAAAATTTATTTTTTTTAATAAATCATATATAATATTTAATAAAGTTTTATTATTTTTATTCTTCTAATAATTTTAATTATTTTTTAATTAAATTTTGAATTTGTTCAATAATAGACATTAAAGACTCTTGATTTTTCTTTTTATCATTTTGAAAAAGTAAATAATTTTGATTAATATTATCATCTTTACATAATTTCATTAATTTCTCTAATGTTTTATTAATTAAATAATCAATACCAAAAGCCGCAATACCATCTTCATCTTCATCTTCTTCTTCATCATCTTCGTTTTTAAATTCAATTTTTTTAGCCAATAATTTACAAGTAGTAATATATTTATCATATTTTCCAAGAATTTTCATAAAAAATTTATAAATCGTTTTTTGATTTATAGTATAAGTATGAATAAGACAAATTGGAATTTTATCATTTAAATAATATTCTTTTAAATCATTAAAATTTTTTTGTTCTTTTTCAGAAAATCTATCTTCATTAACACAATACCAAATAATATGAATAAAATTATCTGGATTTTTAGTTTCTATTTGAGAATTGACTAATTCATTTAAATCACTTAAACAATTTTCAAAAATATAATTTTCATCATCATAACCATTCATTTCAATAATTTTAAATCTACTTTTATTAGATTGATAAGTTTTATATTTTTTATTTTCTTTAATTTTAAAATCATTTTCTAAAACACTTTCAATTAAAGTACTTTTCCCTATTTGTTTTTGTCCAACAACAACAATATTAATATTTTTAATATCTAAAAAAAAAGGATGATTAAAATAATCTTTCCAAGAAATTCTTTGTTCAGGATTTTTTTTTAATAATTTCAAAATTAAATCTTTTAAATATTCATCATCTGGTAAATTACTAATAATATTATAATTATCATCAAATTTAGGAAATCGCTTATAAAATAATTCATAAATTATAATTCCAATAGACCATAAATCAACTTTATTATTATAAGGTTCTTGATTAATAATTTCAGGTGCCATTGTTTCAGGAGTACCACAATATGAACTAGTAATATCTTGATATATTTCTCTACTAAAACCAAAATCGCCTAATTTTATTTTAAAATCACTTTTATCTTCTTTTGTATATGAAACTAAAATATTTTCTAATTTTATATCTCTGTGAATTATATTATTTGAATATAATAATTTAAAGGCATTGTTTAATTGATTTAGGATATTTCTTATTTCTGGAATTTTAAATCCTTTTTTTCTTTGTTTTAAAAATGATTTTAAATCTGTGTCACATTGTTCTAAAATGAAATCTATGTAATCATTTGATTCTACATATTCTATTAATTTTACTACGTTTTCTGATTGACATTTTGTTAATAAATTTTTTTCTCTTTCTAAATCTTGTGTTAAATCTTCATCTATTATTAATTGTTTTGATATTCTTTTTATTGCTACGTTTAATTTACCAAAGTATACATTTCCATAACTTCCTCCTCCTACTTTTTTATCTAATGTATATTTAGAACTCATTTTTTATATTATATGCTTTACTATTTTAAAAAAAAATAGATTATTTGATTTATATTATAAAATATTTAAAAATAATATTTTATAAATTATATAATATTTATAATATAAAATAAAATGAAAATTTTAAGTTATTCAAAAAGGGAAAAAAAATGAAAACTTTTATGAAAAAAAAAACATTAATTAACATAAAAGTAAAAAGAAAATCAAAAGATGAATTAATATTAGCAACAGCAGAAAATTTAACAAGAAAAATAGAATTAGGAATAAATTTAATAAACATACCTTTTATAGAAACAAAAGAGATTTTTGATATGTTAATATATATATTTAAAAAACCAATAAGAACTCAAAATGATAATTTAATATTAAGACATTATTTATGTAATTTTCCAGGTTTAATTTCAACTTTAAATTTAAAAAAAAATTTTTCAGATCCACAAGATCTTTTAATTAAATTATGTTTATTTATTCAATGTGAATATCATCCTAAAGATTCAATTATTTGTTTAAATGGTCAAATTGGAGATAAATTTTATTTAATTTTTAAAGGACTTGTTATTGTTTTAGTACCAATTGAATATAAAATGTTTTTAAAACAAGAAGAATTTATTTATTATTTAAAAAATTTAGAAAAAAATAAAGAATATGATTTATTAAATCGTTCAATTTTATCAAATAAAAAAATAATAAATGAAAAATATAAAAATATAATATCAGATTTTGAAAAATTAACAACTTTAACATCAAATTTAACAAGTTTTAAAAAAGAAATAATAGACTGGGAAAATTATATAGAAAGATTAATCCCAAAAAATGTAAATAAAAATAGTGATAGTATAGAATTTACTTTATGGAAATATCATAATGTTTGTGATTTAGAAAGTGGAAAAAGTTTTGGTGATATTGCTTTAAAAGATGATACAAAAAGAAGAACTGCTACAATTATATCATTAAAAGAAAGTTATTTTGGTACTTTAAAAAAAGATATTTATAAAAATTGTATTAAGGATGCTTTAGAAAAAATAAGAAGAAGTGATATTGAATGTATTATTTCTACTAAATTATTTGAAAATTATAATTCTGATAATTTTGAGTTTAATTATTTTAATTATTTTAAAAAAATGAATATATGTAAAGGTTCATTTTTATTTAAACAAGGTGAAGAAAGAAAAGAAATTTATTTTATTAAATCTGGAGAATTAAAAGCAGAAATTAATTGTAATAATGATTATTTAGATAGTGTAATAGAAAATTTAGGAGGAGATTCTTATAATAAATTTTTAATTGATTTAATACAACAAAATTATAAAATGATTGAATTTAATAAAGAAGTTAAAAATTTTTCTCTTTTTTTTATTAAAAGTGGTGATGTAATTGGATTGGATGATTATATAACTTTAGATATGAATTTTTTTGCTAATGTAAAATGTTCTTCTGCAAATGCTGAATTATTTTCTATTAATACTGAATTTTTTGATAAAATGTTAAAAGAAAGAACTATTTATAATAATTATATTCTTTGGGTTGAAGGTAGAAAAAAAGTTATGGTTGATAGATTATTAGAATTAAAGAAAAATACTCTTTTACATTATTATTCTTTTGTTAAAGATAAAAGTTATGATAATTGGAAAAAATTTATTAGTAGAAATAATAATATTGAAATTCATTCTAATAAATTAATTAGAAATACTATTACTTCTTTTCCTAAAAATGAACAGAAAGAATGTTTTTTTAATAAAAATAAATTTAATAAGTGTAAAAATGAAAAAAATAAAAATAATAATTCGAATTTTTATAATGATGATAGAGATAAAAAATATTTTGAAAGAAGAACAATTTCAGAAGCTCATACTTTAATTTCTTCTGATTATCAAAGTGAAAAAAAAAAAAATTTAAAAACTATTTTTCAAAATTAATTTTTAAATTATAATATTTTCAATGATAATAATAAATATAATAATAATAAAAAATCAAAAAATATAATTAAATTTGGTAATTTTCCTATTAATAAATATTTAACTCCTAGAAAAAAATTGTATAATAATGTTATAGATAAATTAATAAAAGAATACAAAAATTTTTGTAAAAAAGATAATAATATTTATAATAATACTTTAAAAAGTTTTGATATGTTATTTTTTGACAAATATATTGAAGAGAATAAAAATGAAAAATTATTTTTAAAAAAATCTAATCATATTAAATTTTATAGTAAATATTATGATATTATAAATTCTGATAAAATTATTCCTCAATTATTTGAATATAAATTTAATAAGAAAAAAAAAAAAAATAAAAGATATTTTTCAATAGATATTAATGATAATACTACAAATCTAAAGATTTAATTTTTTTTGTATTCCTTTTTAATATATATAAATATTTTTTATTTATTTTATTTC
>Ga0256407_10014464_pt1 | contig 10385 bp, 2 predicted proteins | sample RumenRJG_04DNA_FD_193489 | JGI IMG/M metagenome (GOLD analysis project Ga0256407, IMG submission 193489) | Bovine rumen microbial communities from Lethbridge, Alberta, Canada - RJG_04 | ecosystem: Host-associated > Mammals > Digestive system > Stomach > Rumen | place: Canada: Alberta | collected... | reverse complement strand
ATATACAGACATAGCTATAGCTTGAACGTACTTATAATATTCTTTATAATTTCCCTTGAAATTCATAAATCTATTACCAGGATTAGCTGCTATATTATACATTGAGAAAGCAGCATTAACCATAGTCCTCCCGACTCCATATAGAGCCTTCAGTACGTCACTCCCACTATCAGCTAAAAATGATGTCCCGAATAAGCGAGTATTAACTCTAGGTGTTCCAGGATTAATCCAGATAACTGGGAGATCGGATTCAAAAGTTCCTCGATATACTCGTCTATTTGGATCATCAATCGGACTGAAAGCCATCGGCATCCCAAAGACTTTCAACCCATACTCTCCACGGTTAGCTTCAATCATAGCTTCGTCATCTTCATTAGTAGGAGAAGTACCAGCAGTCATTTCATCAACTACCCCACCAGTACCACCAGCAGCTCGAGTATATGTTTCATACATCTTAGTATCATTCATAGATTGATTAGTAAAATCATCATCCGTACTCATATAATCTTCATATAGACGAGAAACTTTATCGGAGGTAGAACCACCGACAATATACATATCATCATCATAGTTGATCCCGAATTCCCCATTAGCACCATTATTTTGTTCAAAGGTATCTACATTGGTTCCAGTGTTTGGATTATTGAATTGCATAGTTCCATTAGTAGTTGCATATAAACCAGACGCTGTGGCTGCATCAATCTTTTTATTGTGTTTATCCTTTTGTTTAGGCACGGTCTCATTTCCTCCTTTTCCTCGTATTATAAACAAATAATAAGTAGTTGACGAAGCATAAAAGAGGATATAACATCTTTATCAATGATGTTATATCCTCGTATATTACCAACCTTGTAAAACTGCATCAGATATTATAGGATCGATTCGGAAATCGTCACCTTTTGGAAGTTTATCATATATATTCCGAATAATATCTGATTCATTTGATGTCAAGGTGTTATTATTCTTAATGAGATCCAAAATAGATTGTAAGTTTTGCATATTTGGATCATCGTCAGTACCGATATCTTTCAATTCATTAAAGATCTTACTGATTACAGCATAAATATTATTAGTAGAATCCAATATCTTATTAACTGTATTTAATTCTTCAGTAGAGATTGTTTCAGATGGTACAGCGTCTTTACCATTTTGTCCAATAACAGTTTTAATTGTTTGATTATTATTGGTTGTTGCTCCAGTAGAAGATGAAGATGATGAACCAGTACCACTACCTGAAGAACTAGTAGAAGAACTACCAATAGAAGTTGATCCTGATGGTGAAGCATTTCCTTGTGCATTTCCACCAATTAATTTAGCTTCAGTACCATTTACTTGAGCGTTAGTCGTAATTTCTTTACCGTATCTAGCTTCAATCTTCTTTCGGAATTCTTCTTCAAATTTATCAGCATCTTCCTTAGTGAACTTAACATATGCTTTACTTGTTTGTTCATCATCATCAGCATCTCCACCAGAAGTGTCTGAACCATTATTAGATGAAGAACTATCAGAAGTTTTAGAGGCTTCTCCGTTAGAATCTACTGGACGAACGTATGTCTTTGTTCCTTCAAACCATTTAATTTGATTCTTTTTAACCCCAGATGATGGGTTTTCAGCATTAACCATTTCAGTTGGACTAGTTAAAATACCAGTATGACCAGGAATTCCACCACCAGTTGTAAACATGATAATGTCCCCACGTCCAGCATTTGAAGCATCAATAACTTTAAGATACTGTTTAGGCCCTGTATAATCAGCATACATAGTACTAGTTGTCCATACAGCATCTTTAGGAACAGAGAATCCAGCTTCTTTCATGGCAAAGTAAACTAATTCAGAACAGTCATAAGAACTTTGGTTAGGTTGATCAGGACTAGCATTAACTCGTCCATAACCTTTACCAACTTGTTTCAAAGCCCATTGAACCATCTTTTCAGCTTTGCTGTTTGATGCTGATGATTCTGAATCCCCTCCTACTGAACTAGATGAACCACTACCACCTGAAGCACCTTTTGAACTACCACCAGCTCCAGATGATCCACTAGACGAGCTACTTGATGAACTTGAAGAAGCAGAACTAGATGAAGAACCCGAAGATCCTCCAGCGACTTTAGATAATTTCTTTAAGTTAATTCTTAATTTTTTAGCTTCTTTTTCATATTTACGTTTTTCACTTTCCGTAGGCATTGTAGCTGGACCAAATGGAGTATTAACTACTGCCGGATATCCATTTTTAGAAAGACCTCGGAGATTTTTATTTCCTAAGCATTTCTTAATGGAATTGAAGATAAACTTAGATGTATTTATAAGCATACCGACTGGAGTAAGATTAAACATGGTTTTTAATGGATGCTTAAAGGCATATGTTATACCTTTTCCTAATAATCCACCAATCGCCCCAATACCTTTCTTAGCTAAGTTAAAGATTCCTCCACCAACTTTAGTGAGTAGATTCCCTAATCCAAGGCTTTGTAAGATTGTTATTGGAATATTGAGACCGGGAACCATACCAGCTACATCTAAGATAGCATTCCCAAAATCACCCTTCATTAAGTCACTAATAGCAAATCCACCAGAAATTAAACTCCCTACAAGAGGAATATTTTTCCCGACAATTTTACCCAGAGCTTTTCCGCCTTCTTTACCGAGGAATTTACCAGCAATTTTACCAGTAACCCCACCAGCAATACCACCAAGAGCTTTATTAGCTAGAGTCCCAAAACCATTGGCTACTTTAGTAGTTCCCATGAGCATTTTACCAGCTACTTTAGAACCACCAATAACTCCTTTTCCAGCTGATCTAGCCATTCTGAAGGTTTTTCCTATACTAAAGAGGTCCATAGCTTTTCTTGGAAGACCATTAATATTGGCTCTACCAAAGAGACCTTTGATACCTCGTTCACCAAGTTTAGCATTTCCTAAGATTCCTCTCTTTACTCCTCTAACGTCTTTACGTCCAAAACCTAAAATTGAACGACCTAAGTCATCTAATGATTTTACTTTAGATAAAGCAGATAGACCTTCTTTTCCACCCAGACCTTTTACTAGTTCCAGAGTATCTCCGCCAAGTAGATCGATGATACCAAGACCACCTTTACCAGCACCTTTGCCGACTGTAGTTAAGGTTTTTCCAACAGATGCTCCTTTAACTCCTTTAAGGAGTTTTCCAATAGATCCACCTTCACCAAGAATCTTGCCTAATTTACCTGATTTAAGAACAGAACCAATCTTTCCAGCTTTTAAATCTTTAGCAATATCTTTAACATCTTTTAGATCATCAACTGCATCTAAAGCATCAAATAATGATGGTCCTTCTTCCTCTTCAGGTTGTTCTTGTTGAACGAATGATGTGGAAGCAGATGAATCAAATGGTTGAGATTGTTGGTCTTTATTCTTTTTCCCTACATTAGGATCCATACCCTGTTTAATTTCTTTTACAGGTTTCTTTTGATTAGTGTCTGTATTAGAAGCTTTAACCGCTTCTGTGTTAGATGAAGCTGTTGGAGAATCATTTTCATCTGGCGTTGGAATAACTGTAGTACTATTCTTATTACCAGATCCGGATTTAGTATTATTCGTCTTTTTAGCTTGTACTTTAGTTGGATCGTATGAACTAAAGAAATTACTTCCTTCTAACATAGCTACAATCTTAGATAGACCGCTTAACTTTTGATCTATAGAATGTAACAGACGATCAGTTAATGATGCTCCACCTAACTCAGCTTCTTCACTCTTATTAGCAACTCCAACATCTTTATTCTTCAATTTGTTATTAGAGAATACGTTCATGGAGCTACTATCAATACTATTTACCAGAGCTGTATTAGAAGATTTGATACTGAGTTTTAAGTGATTCAAGGCTGAATAGAAAGTATTTGGATTATTCTTCTCTAAGTTAATAATACTATTCAGAACTTCTTGATTGATGTCCGGATCATCTAAGAAGTTATCATCTATTTCATCAGTAGAATTCATACCTTCCATAATCATCTTATACATGATATTTTGGTAGGCTTTCTTGATATCTTCTGACGACATATCCTCAGAGAAGGTATTATTTTTCTTTAATCTTCGAAGAGCTGTTTCATGAATAGTTGATTGAGTGTTAAATACACTACGTCGATTCTTATACGTATCATTGATTATATCACTACTACGTTTCCATTGACCAGATCTGAAGTCATGGTAAATTTCTTCCTCTCCAGTTAATGCTGATAAAATCTTAGCTAAATATCCTGGAATAACCTTATTGATAGTCGTTCTGGTTTCCATATCGAAGTTAGCTTTAGCTTGTCGATTTAAATTACGAGCTCGAGGATCAATTCCCTTGATATCATTTAAATTAAACTTCTCTTTGAAATATTTATAGTAGAGATTATCCTTCAGATTTAAGTTTTTCAGGAATGGAGTATTTTCTGTAATATCATCAAATAAATCAAAGAAGTTATTAGTGATTCCACTGAAAGCCCGAAGCTTTAATTCTCCTAGACGATCATTAAGCTTACTTAATCGACCACCAAGAATTTTATCATCTAATCCTTCAACAATCTTACTGGTACCCATATTGAGCAATGTACCAACAGGGTCAGCTGAAACCATCTTCAGCATTTGCCCAATTTCACCATCCATACCGATGGTATCTTTTAATTGGTTGGATAGAACCTTCATATAGTCAGAAATAGAAGCATTACCCATCAAAACTGAGTTTAAATCAATATTGTTGGTCATGGATAATTTAGCTTTAACCACTAATTCATCTTCTAAAGTCTTTACTGATTGAGCAATTAAAGATAGTTTATCTGACGTATCTTGGAAGAAAGCTGTTTGTAAATCAGTTTGTCGAACTAAAGCTGTTGTTTGAGATTTATACCCCAAAGCATGCAAACTTAGTAACCCGGAGAAATTCTTATCTAAACTTTGATTTAACTTATCTAAGTTAATATTGACTATATAATTCTTATTAGTCTTATTGTATACATTTCGTACTTGAGTATTTTTAATCTTTTCTGAAGCTTGTTCTTCTGTATCATCACTAAAGAATTTATCTCCAGAATTTGAAGATGATTTATCATCAACAACTTTACCTTCCCCAAGAAGATCATCAAAATCACTGAAGTCCAGATCATTCATTTCATCCATCATGTCGGATTCTTCGTCACCTATACCCATGGCGGCCATGGCTGTCTTATTAGGGTCGTAAATATTCCCAGACTTTATTGATTTGATAGTCGATTGTAAAATCTTCTTACTTTCAGAAGCATACTCACTGATTAAACCTTTTCCTGGATTATTGAATTTAGCTGGACGACTAATTTGTTTTATTCCTTCCTTAACAGAGAAGAAATTAGGGAATAAATCATGCAAAGCTTCATTAGTTGAATAAGTGAAATTGTCTTTAGCTGTTTCCATCCAACTTTGACCTTGCTCTTTCTGCATCTTGCTCATATCATCATTACCGAACATATCTGCCAATTTTAAAACCCTCCTCTCTTCTACATGTTAATAGGTAGGCATTTTTTGTTCTATAGCCGCAACTAATTCACTTTGTGTTGCAGTCAGACTATTATTAGTCTTAATTGATTCGACTATATCCAAGAGTACTTTATATTTAGGATTCTTCTTAGATTTAATTCGAATAACTTGTTTTAGAATATTATACAGAACTGCTTCTATAGCTGTATCTGTATCTAAAATTTTATTTAAAGCATTTACTTTATCTAATGGAATTTGTTTATTAGGAGAAGCTAATTTCCCATCTAGACCATTGATGTAGAGATCTCGTAATTGTTCTTTATTAGTTATCGTTCGAACATTTCCATTTTGATCCATAACAATAATATTTCCTTGACTATCTTTACCTAGGATTTGAGCTACGTTATCAAAAGCAGAACCTGACTGAGAAGTAGTAGCTGAAGAATTTGATTGTTGTTCAGCTTTCTTAGCATCTTCAAATACTTTCTTATTGTATTCGATTTCTTTTCCATATCGAGCGGTAAGTTTATCTTGGAATTCTTTCATAAACTTTTCAGCATCTTCTTCAGTGAATCTAGTGTATGCTTTGCTTAATTCTTCTTCATCATCAGATGAACCTCCAGCAGCGCCACTACTACCAGAATCAGATCCATTACCAACACTAACTATACGAGCAAATCTAATAGGAGCATCCATATATAAATAAGAATAAGGAGTTTCACATACCCCATTCTTACTACTTGTACAGTGAAGAATATTCTTTCCATTATCAATAAAGATTCCAGTATGACCTTTATTACCAGAGTTATCATGTGGATAACCTTTAATGAATAAGTCTCCCCGTTTTATTTCCGAAGCTGAAATCCATTTAATATATTTTTGATTTTGATCAGCATCAGATTCCATAACCATGGTATTCCAAGCATAATTAGGAACAGCGAATCCAGCTTCTTTCATCGCATAATAAACGAAGGATGAACAGTCATAACTAGATGGACCATTACGTTGATACTGAGAATAGGTTGTCTTTCCAATTTTCCCTTCTCCCCAAGAAATCATCTTTTCTATCTTAGATGAGCCTTCAGATACAGATCTACCTGATTCTCCACCTTGTCCGTTAGATGAATCGCCAGCTGGATCTCCAGAACTTCCTGAAGAGGAATCAGATGATTTAGACCCACCAGTCTTTACTGTAGATCCGCCACCATCTTCTGAAGAAGAACTTGCGGCATAAGAAGTAGCTTCATCCTTAGCTGAACCTGAGTCATCTTTCTTAGATGCACCAGTTTTTCCACCCCAAGATTTAATCAACTTCATAACTTGTTCAATAGGGTTCCCATAATTTTGCACCCCATTAACTGAAGCTTTTAAGGCATCAGGGTCAAAACATCCCCAAGTAGCGGCAGCTGTACCGGATAGATACATACGACCTAAAGCACCTTTAGGAAGAGAATCAGCAAAAGCTTGTCCTTCTTTTTGCTTAGATACAGGAGTAGTATAATTTTGAGGGAAAGCAGCATCATACCAAGCTAAACTAACATGACCAGTTGTATTTGCTTGTTTAACCGCCCAAGTAGCTACTGATCGAGCATCATTCATAGCATCCCCATTTCTATACGTATGGTTCAACCAACCGAACGTTGTTCCTTGTTCAGCGATATCATAAGCGATGAATAATTCAGGAGACATCCCACATGATCTAACAACGTTCATTAATTCTTTGATCTTAGCATTGGAACTTCCTAACCAACTTCTAACACGAGATGATTGTTTAGCTCCTTCAATAACTTTATTCTCATCACAACCAAAGTTATTGCCGATATTAATCTTTAAGAATGATTTAGTATCTCCCGGAACACCTTGATTACCACCAGATACTATAGATCCATCACTAGAGCCACCACTATTAGCTGACATAGCTTGAATTCCTTTAGCAGCTTTTCCAGCACTATCTCCAACATCTTTCAACCAATCTAAATATTTTCTTCTATTAAAGTCATCTTCATGAGCATCGGGATAACTAGAGAGTGGTGAGAGATTATAACTGATGTCAGCTAATTTCTTCGGATCATTCATATCTTCTGGAGTCATTCCTAATTCTTTTAGACGAGTGTTATATTCAGGACTAAGTTGACCCATCAGGTCTTTATCCATGAAGTTTCCAGATTCATCATCTTGACCAGGATTCTTAAACATTGAAGTTGGAGGTTGAGCTCCATCCATAAAATTATCTCCACCAGAAGATTTACCTCCAAAGAGAGACTTTAAAATTCCTCTACCAGCAGTTACTCCAGCTAATTTCTTTAGAGCACCGCCTAATTTACCTCCAACAACATTCTTCAACATACCTAAAGGAGTTGAATTCTCTTTTTGTTTTTGTTGAGCTTGTTCTTGTAAACGTTTTTGATCTTCAGAGCCCTCATACTTTTGTACTTTAGATGGATCTTGTTCTCCTTTACCCTTAGAGAATAATCCACTGATACTACCCAAAATACTACCAAATAAGCCAGCTTTAACTCCTTTTTTCAAAGCTGATTCAGAAGCATGTTTAGAAATCAAACGGGTTAAACCTAAAGTCTTTAGAAGAGAATTCTTTCCATTTATATCGGCTAATTTACCAAGTAAAGCACTCTTAACTCCTTCTTCTTTAACTTTCTTAAGGAGATTTATAGCATCTTTAGCTTTATCTGTTATCTCATCAGCTTTAGCTGAATCAGGAGAAACTCCAGCTACAACATTATTCTTGTTAGTTGATGATGGTTCTGATGCGGTATTTTCTGAAGCTTTAGCAGTTGATAAGTTCCCTAATCTAGAAGCTAAGATATCAATAATAGTTTGAATATTGTCTAATTTAGTATCAATACTTCTCAATGAAGCTCCAGCAGTAGGAGTAAATTTCCGTCTAGCAATTTTATCTGGGTCTAAGACTAATTTATTATTGAATAGATTATCTTGTAAAGCATTATAATCAGCGTTCATGAAACTAGTTTGTTTGTTGTTAAAGTTTTCAGCATTTGCTTTCATTTGATAGACAACCATATTTATCAAACTAGAACCTTTTTTATCTTCAGATAATTCTTTTAACTTATTAGCTAATTCTTTATTGTCTGTAGAATCTTCTATCTTAGCCCCACTAGCAATCTTATAAACTGCGTCACCGACTTCAGAATAACCTAAATTGAGATGAATAGTTTCTTTATCACCTTTTCGTTTCAGGAATTTATCAATTACCCCACGTTTAGTTACAACGTTACCAGTTATTTTATTTTCTAACTGAGAAAGTACACCGAAATTATCATAGAGAGAAGCTTGTTTCAAGAGTTGATCCGATTTCTTCTTCATTGCATCTCGAGTAACCCATTGACCGCTAGCATAATCGTGATAGATAGCTTCTTCACCAGTAACCGTTGATAAGATCATTGATAAATATCCCGGGATAATCTTATTAATAGTTAAGTGTGTTTCTACATCAAAGAAAGCACGATCGGTTCTAGCAGCGCTATTACTAGTAGAAACTAAATTTTCCTTAGAGAAGTTGTCAGATATTGAGCTATTCATATCAACTGTTTCCAGAATCTTCTCTAATGCTCCCCCAATATATTTGGACATACGTTGACTATGCTTTAACTCACTATTGGGAGTGAATTCATATTCATTCTTTTCTCGGATCTTTTTCTTAGTCCAATTAGCTATTCTATTTTGAATCTTAGTTGGATCTGAATTTTTATCGTCATCAGAATATACATTATTGATAATTCGAGAAACATTAGTTAACAACCGTAACGGAGTTTCAGATATAGCAGCATTAGCTTTATATAGAGTATCTCCTATAATAGGCTGATTCAAGATAGGTTTGATAACTAAGTTAGCTAACCAGCCCTTAGCATTATAACCTAAGTCTACCCCTTTTTCTTTTAACTTATAGTCTTCGAAGTTTTGTTTAACTCTTCTTAGGAGATCTTCTATATATAGATTCCCAGTCAAAAATTCTGAGAAGAGATTTCTATTATGAACTTCTGTAACACCATTTTTTCTAGCCATATCAGCCATATTATTGGTTGCATTTACAATGGTAGTTAAATATTCAGAAATATCATTGAACGTAGACTTTTGTAGTTCGCTTAGCTGATTGATACCTTCTACTGTAGCTTTATACCCTTCAGCACTAGTTTTAATAACGTTGTTGAAGTAGTAGTCTATTTTCTCTGTAATAGGATCTACAACACTAGCATCAGTAGTTACCTTCTGATAGCTAGTCGTTGATTGAACTTTATTCTGAGTAATGGTATCACCGTCTACAGTGAAGTTTTCCATCCCATCTGTAGATCCTTCTACAAATACATCTTCATTAGAATCAGATGTTAACTTAAGTTTATCTGTATTAGAAAGCTCGGGCCCAGCATCAATGAAATCGTTGAGTAAATCAAATGATTTATTCTCTAAAGATACGTCAGATAATTTCTTTAAGTTGTTATTAGCTTTAAAAGTCGCTTTATCAATGAGATCTAAACTTTTCTTGATATCTTGTTTACTTCTAACGAGATATTTCTTTTTGAACTCTTCAAATTGACTAGAAGATTCACTAATCTTTTCTTGAGCAACTTTAAAATTAGGAAAGACACTGTAAAAAGATTCTTTGAAGCTTCGTCCCACACTGTTGGCTAAGCGACCCTTATAAGTTTGATTATTTCGATCTCTAATATCATTTAGGGCACTTTTAAAGTTCAATTTCAGCAAACTCCTTTCTGTATAAAGGTATAAGGATTTGTTGACGGATCATAGAAAAGCGAAAAAAAAAAAAGATACTGAGAAAGTTCTCGGTATCTTTAATATTTTATTTTAAATCGTGTTTTAAATTGGCTAAGATCATTAAAACTGCTACCGAATAACCAATTTTACAAATCCAGTCAAAAGTT